>CEQR01110763.1_pt1 | contig 9525 bp, 1 predicted proteins | sample 530901 | NCBI WGS metagenome assembly CEQR01 (sample SAMEA2621085, study PRJEB7988) | marine metagenome | isolation source: saline water (ENVO:00002010), including | reverse complement strand
ACCCCCGCTAGTAACTTTCATATATTCGTTACCTACTCTTATAATATCATTATTAGCAATGTTATCTTTAGCCGCAACAGGTACACTTGCTGTTGAACTGTTTATTGTTGATGTTAAAGTTGTACGTTCTGTACCTTCATCTTCATATGCAGTGTAATACTTCGACCAAAAACCATCAACCGATTTAGCTCTTACTAAAGGATAGTGAGAACCGTGTGTTGTATATATATGTGTTAAAGAAACGAAGAATGAAGGTTCTTCTAATTTTATAATTTCATAATTAGCCTTTTCTTCAGAATTATCATCACCATCATCCCAATCAACGTAAAATTCATTACAAGGCTCTGAAGCCTCTAATCTATAATGTAATTTATTAAATAAAAAGAAAGGATTTGTAGTTTGGTCTCCATTTTGTACTATACCTATTGCACTTGGGACATATCGACCATCAGATTCAGTAGTAGCGTTCGTATCTGACGCTGTTTTTGATGAATATACATGTAATACTCTATTAATTTCTTCTATATAAAAAGAATCTGTTACTGAAGTTAAAGAAAAACTAGATGTGTGAGACCATGAAGGAGCTGTATTAGCTATATACATTTGTGAATGTACAGTGTTTATTCCTATTGTAGCAGCGGCTGGATAAGTAAATGATTGTACAGTAGATGCTGTAGTAGTTCCATCTGAGGCATGAGAACCGTCATATTCGAAATCCCATGATGTGGTAGCTACTGATGTATCTACATAATCTCCAGCAATAGCTATAGAAGTTGATGCTGCTGTAACTGTATCTTCAGGAACTATATTTCCTGCAACTGGTGTTTTAGTAATTGCGTAACTAGCTATAGGATTTGCTACATATAATTCCCATTGACTAATGGTATATTTTCTTCCAGTATTACCACTAGCTTTTAATGTACAATAAACTCTTCCTGATTTATAACTAGAACCTGCTGTAGTAACTGTAACACTCGTTACTGCATCACCTGAGACTGCTACTGTTCCTTTACATGAAGTTTGTTCAGACGAACCACGAGTAGTAGTCATAGTAACTGCTTCACTAGCAGCATAACCACTCCCTCCGTCAGTAATTACCACAGAAGCTACTGCTCCTGTAGAAGTATTGCTTGTAACAACATAACCTTTAGCTGTCGCACCTCCTCCATCGTCTTGTGTTATAACGACAGGTTCACCGTTAAATTTATTTAAATTTGGTATTTTACCAGTCCAATATAATGTGTCGGTTGGGTCGGAAGTGTCGGCATTTACGATACCATGCTCGTTTGTTGTAAAATCCCCACCTACTGCCGATGGTGTTCCCATATCTCCATGAACTTTGTATGAACCATAAGTATCATCATCTTCCCATGTTCCTATTTTGAGTGTTAGATAGTCATCTGCGTCTGGTGTATCACTATCTGTTGTAAATTTAATATAAAATTGTCCTACTGTATTTTCGTCTGCATCAAATGGTGTTTCTCCACCATAACCTGTACCGGAACCTAATATGTTTTGGCCATCAATAGCTATACCTTCTGTAGCGGTAGTTGGGTGAGATATATAATTGGTATGTCCTGTAGTTTGTGTAAATGCAACACTATTTGCTCCAACTAATATATTTGGAGCTCCCGGTGCTGCAATTGTAACAGTAAGACTATCCATAGAACTATAACCAGTACCCTGACTTGTCATTGTTAATGAATTAACTACACCACCTGAAATAGTAGAAGTAGCCGTTGCACCTGACCCACTACCCCCGCTAATTGTTACAGCTGGGGCAGAACCATATCCTGAACCACCACCTGAAATTGAAAGAGATATGGTGTTACTTATATCAATAGCTGCTACAGCAGTTGCTCCTGTACCGCCAGTAGTACTGAATGTCCCTCCAAGGTTTGCATTAGAACCACCTATACCGGGTCCATTACCTGAACCTCCGGGACCTGCACCTGTATTACCTGTACCATCTTGAGATGACCATTGTGCATTAGTAGAGAAACCAGCATTCCACAATACTTGTGTCATATTTTTTTGTGGACGGTATGAACCCCATGATGTCACATTTTGTGCTGGGGTACCATGTCCTGTACCTATATTTTCTCCTTCAAACGCTCCTAAATTGGAATACGTTGTTGCTGCCGTTCTTTGATTTGCTCCCATTAATTCTCCGTCCTTAGCCTAAAGGCTGCTTTTCTGAAACTAACTTGTGGTGATGAAACGACATTTCTGTCACTTACACCCCTTATGTTATGATAATCTTTAATAAATAATTTACCTGAATAACTTCTACTTACAGCTTCTGAAGAATCAGTTAATTCTTTTACTGGTTTTTTGAATATAAAGGACTCATCTTTTGGAGTAACAGGATTTAAAATAATATTATATATTGATAACTCTTCTAGTTTACCATCAAAATTTGAAATTCCCACATCTTTAGCTCCTATATATAAATCACCTGTGTGGTTTTCTAAACTCACTCCTGTTGGCCAGTTGTTTTTAGTACCGGTTGCTTTTCTTAAACCACTTTGGTCTTCTAGCTTTCCGTCAATGTATAATTTTACGTTACCAGATTTTAATCTTGTATCTAAAGTAAGTATAATGTTAGTAGGAGTATAACCGTCTGCGGTTAAAGAAGATGTAGATTTTAACTCGACTGCTAACCAGTCTGAATCTGCTTCTGGATAGATACCTGCGTGTATTTGTCTATTAGAATCAAGGTAAATGTAATATTCATATAATTTATGAATTAAATATTCATCAGCAGTTGGTGTGTTATCTGGTGTTACGTGTAAGGATATAGACATCTCTGTAGTAGGTTGTGTATATCTACCATCGTTTAATTTAATATGACTATTAGATGAATCACTATAGTGTGTAGTATAACCTGCTAAACCTTCTATGTCAGCCACAACATCAGCTCCTACTGCATCGACATAACCTGTTCGAGTTATGTTTCCATTAGAATCTGTTGTTCCATAATATTCTCCTTGGTCTGGTCTATAATAACTATTACTAGTTACACCAGTAGATTTTTCATTAAGAGGTAAATGTAACACTGAACCATGATACTGGTTATTAATAGGTTTATCATCAATTATTAAAAATCCATACCATACATCATCTGATTGGTTGCTCCAAGTGAATTCAGGATAAAACTCTTTACCTTCTTGAGGTTTTACAGTAAAATCTTGTGGAGGTTGAGGAAGTTCATCGAAAAATACAGAATATAAATATGGTTTATTAGTGCCTTCATCAGAATCCATAATAATTAATGTATTATTTATTAATCCTTCTTCCGGTGCTAAAAATGCAACTGTAGTTATATCACGTTCTTGTACTGCACCTGAACTAATTAGACCAGACATATTAAATTCTACATATCCACCGGGTTGAACAAGTTTTGTATCAAGATAACCTCCCGTCCTATCTTCATAACTATAAGCACCATAACCAAAATCAGTTTCTAACTCAAGTTGAGATGTACTTTCAAAGTCCCATGACCATGAAGATGAATTAAGATGACTATCGGTTCTTGTTGATGAATTCCATGATGTTTTAAGGGCACAACTAGCATTTCCTGCTGCTTCACTAAAATCAGAATCTACTGTTGATGTTATTTCACATATTGATTTATAAGCCCTTTCTATATCATCCATCTGTTGAGGTTGGATGTATATCCAATATCTCCATGGTGATATACATAATGTACTATTAATGAATCTACCTTCCGGTACCATATTTGCAGTTGAAAATCCTGTATTATCTGCTGTATTACTTTTGTTAACATTATATATAATATCTTCTAAATTACCAGCACCTGTATCACTACATTTTACATTAGCAGGGTTGGTTTTAGTTATTGTTTCGTAATTTTCTAGAATGAAGCCACCATCATCACTAGCTTTAGCTGTACATAATGTTGCTACATATTTATTTTGCCTGACCATGTCATTAGCGTCTGCATGGAAACCACCAGTAGGTGCTCCTAAATGGTCGTGCGTAACCCATTCTCTACCTGCATGATAGATTATATAAATTTCATCGTCGTTACAAGATAATATACTATTATCATCAACCATTACTTTAAATGAAGTATCACTATCAACTTCTGAATCGTTCGGTTCTGCATGTAATATTCTTGCTTGTACCATTGGGTTTTCCCTTCTTACAAATCTTCCGGGACTCATAAAGAATCTATTATCATCAGTTGGTAAAGTAGAACATGTTTTAGAAATATAGAAATTATGTGTATTATCCATAGCGTGTACAGTACACATATCTCCTCTATTTGCCTCAATAGTATCAGCTTCATCACTCCATATTAATAGAGTATTTAAATTAGGGCCTACAAAGCTTGCTCTACCTTCGGTAACAGTTGCGCCATCTTCTCCTGTTTGGAAATAACGAGTACCTCTACTTGCTTGTGGTAATCCCCAAGCAGCCTCACCAGCTGAACTAAAGTTATTAGTAGTACTGTCTGTTGTTATAGTAATTTTGTAAGCGTCTGAATCAACAGAATTGAGCATGTTATTTTCAGTAGAAGCCGCACCGTGTAAATAAAGTTTGGTTGCTAATTCTGAAGTAGTAGTATCATTCCAATCTAATTTAAATATACCAGATTGTGAAAAACCTTCAACATAGTTATTTCCTGTAAGTAAGTAATCACTAGTAGCTGCTAAAGCTTCTGTATTATTAAAAGAACCGTTACCTCCTGAATCGTCAGTTGCACTCCAAGCATGGTTCCTTACTACCCCAAATAATGGGTTGTTTTTCAGCATAGGATATCCTGTTGCGTAACTACCAATCTCAGATGTTCCTGTAAAATGTTTATACCATTCTTCGTCTAACCCTGTATTATTTTCCGTAGGTGAAGAGTAAGTATCTTGCATAAAAGGATAAAACTCTCCCAGAGGGTGCATTTCAGTTGAATAACTAAAGTGTTCCCAGCTACTAGAAACTAAATCAGTGATTGGCATGGTTGGTCTGTATTTACTAGTAAAGAAACCATTCATTAAGAAATATTTAGCAGAAGCATGTGCATCTGTTTTGTTTTTGAACCCTAAACATATAAAACCTTGGTTTTTTGCTGAAGAACCAGTATTTGAACCATATGCTTCGTGTTGTCTGTCTTGTCCGTGTTCATCGAATTTAAGATAACTAAAATTATTATTATCATTAGCTGAAATAGAAATATTGTTACTAGGTATATTACTACTAGACATAGTAGCGTTTTGATGTGTGTAATTAAATCTTGAAGCAGTGAAATGGTCCATATATAATCTGGATATTGTATCCAGAGGAATACTATCAGCATCTTTTAAATTAGCGTTATCATTAATGGCAGTTTGACCCCTATTATCTCCACCATACCTTGTATTTGTTAGAGAAACAGTGAAATAAGGACTCCACATATACGTTAAACTTGCAGCTGGACCGCGATAAATAGTGCCAGAAGAAGAATCTACTCCATTAGTTATACCATTATAACCGTTAACATCAGTACCTGCTGTACCATCGTTCATACCTTTAGGTGAATTATTCTTAGACCATATGTTATGGTCTGGTTTATCTGAATCACCACTTCCACTTTGAACACCTGCAAAAGCTGATTTAATATGATATTTTCTAAATAAAGACCATTCTCTATTATCTTCATAATATACAGGTTCTGCCGTATCAGAATAACTTGACATTAAAGTTGTAGGATGTGTTCTTATATGTCCACATAAAGAAATATATTGCATACCAGCAGGGCCTTCAAAAGTATCTCCAGCTTCAGGTTCTGCCAAAGTTTTACCGCTATGTTTAGGATTTAATAGTAAACTTTGAGGAGTGTTATCAATAGTGTTTGTAAGTGTCATTTTAATACCATCTATGGTACAATGGAACTTTAAATCAGCCCAGTTACCGTCACCTGTTATAGAATCTTTAGGTATAAATGCCTTTATATCTTTACCAGCGGTAACTGTTTTAGGATTAGCTGTAAAATATCTTGCAAAAGTTAATGTAACAGATACTTCATCTGTAAACATTGCTGAAAGTGTGCTGTGTGTAGTTTTGATTAATTCTACATTAACATATCTATTGTCTCCATCCGCTAGCATGTTATTGGTACATCGGAAAATTAAATATTTATTATCATCATATCGTATTTTAAATACATGTCCTGTTTTCCAGTAGTTATTAATTCTTGTAGCTCGGTCTGTACCACCTTCATCATCTTTACGAATATAAACTCTTGCTATATTAGAAACTGTATTTTCAGAAGTAGTATTAGCACTTCCATTTGTAAATAATATTTCACCATTAGTAGCAGGTGCATTATTACTCAATTCCACATGCATTGATTGAGCAACTGTAGCATCTGTTTGAGCCATTCCAGAACCATATAAAATATCGCTTGTATTATAATAATGTCCAAATTTATTAATTTTAACGTCAGTAACGCTACCACTGCTGACTGTAACGTCTGCGGTAGCTCCACGTCCATTTTCTGTTAAAGATTCGTCAAAAATAGGTTTTAAAGGAACGTTTCTGTGTATTCCATCTGTTGTATAGCTAGTTCCTCCCCAAGTAGTACCTGATACTGCTTCTAATTCATCAATACCGGGACCCAAATCTAATATAGGTTCTTTATCAGAAACACTTGCTGTGTCACTAGTAGCAGTCATAATATCATCTTTATTAACTAAATCATGTATATCTGCTACAATATAATAACCGTCCATTACTCCACTAGCGTCATGGGCATTAGTACCATCCATCATTACTACACCATATGCACCCATTCTGGCTTTATCATTATACCACCAGCTGCATATATCGTGTGTATTACTTATAGGATATCTATTAAATAAAAACCACGCAGCTCTTCTACATGTTAATCTGGAAGAGTGTCCTCCGTCACCAGAAGAACTTGTAAATGGTGGAGGTAATTCTAATCTAATAGGCATATGTATAACTGGATTAGGTCTTTGTTGTGTATCTCCGTTAGGATAAAAATCTAAAGGAGCTGGAACATAAATTTGTCCTCTAATCTCCTGAAGATAATTAAGTTCACTATTCGGAGCTTTTAATAATGCTTTATTATCTTGTTCGTTACTAAAATATGCATGGATATTTTCCCATAAGCAAGAAGTAATACTAGCAGAATCTTGTGTAAATACAGAATTAGATTGAGCTATAAAAACTCTCTGGTCTGAACTAGATTCGTCTTCTTCTCCACCTTCAGATTCTATTCTAAATTCTACTGGAGATGTTTTTCTCATGTTCGTCCATATACTATTCTTTTCTGAAATAATCATTTGAGGTTCAGGTTTCTTCAACAAAGGTGCTGTTTGTGGAATATTTTCTATAACGTCTGTCTTATCATATTCAATAAGATTTTTAATATCATCGTCATAAAACCATATATCATTTTGTAATATTTGGTTACCATACTTTGGTTTCCATTTTTTTCGTACAACATTAGATATATCACCAACATCTGCACTAATACCTTTATCCGGTCCCGACCACCAGTCAGATATTTTCTTTGCTGATTTGAGAATGAAACCTGCTGCCATTTCGGTACCAGTTTGTGCTAATGCAGTGCTGTTTCCTAGAACTCCTTCCATGCGCTTGATAGGCACTCTTGCGTTTTCATCATAAGCATATACATTTCCACTAGCTGCAAATTTTGATTTTGCAAGCCATGGTGTTCCTACTCCTTCAAGAACATCTAACGCAAAATTACCTAAACCTACACCTACACCACTATTTTCTCCTAATGTTTTCCTGTCTTGAATTCTTACGGCTTTATAAGCATATGCGCCATATATACCTTCTTTGGATTGTTTACTGGCTGAAGCAACTCCTTTTGAATCTGCGAAATAGAGTCCACCTTTTTGTGCAAGATATGCTTCTCCTACGGAAATAGAGGGACCTGATTCTCTCATCTTAATCCCTTCAGTCCATCTAGTAGAAACAGTAGGTTCCTCATAAAATGTGTTACCTGAAAAATCGTCATATATAATTGGAGCTGGAGTAATATTAGAAGTAAAAGTTAAAATATCTGAATTTGCTACTACAGTAGAACCTTCTTCAAATACATCTTTTATATTATTTTTAGTATGATATAGATTAATTGGGAAAGCACCATCATCAGTTCCGCTGGAGACAGTATTGGTAGTATCTTCATTCAGTTGAAGTGTTGTAACATCAATGTAGTAACTTAAAAATGCACTAACTAATCGCGCATCACCAAAAGGAGGTTTTTCTGAAATTTGAAAATTAGAATAAGCTAATGATTTCCTTATACCAGACCTTACAAATACTGATGAACTTTGACCGTCCGATAAATCTGGATAACCATTATCTAAATAACCGTCACTTAATACTTTACTTTTTACTACAAACGTTACCATATTATTATTTCTCCATAATTGATGTTCCTCTATTTATAGCAGTCTTACCAAAAGTAGAACCAAATTGTGTCGTTCTTACTGCTAAACTTCCTGAATCAGAAGCGCTATTTAAAGCTTGTGGTAAAACTTCTCCTATTTTAGATGCAAAATTATCAGCATCATAAACATCTCCTTCTATTACTATATTAATACCACCTGAATCGTAAGCTGCACTTCCACCTGCCATATTTTGTGTTTTAGATATAATAGTTTCACCGGGTTCTACTAGTACATTACGGTGGTGAGGTCTACCTCCTGTATCGTACATAGGTATTCTACCTCCTGTGTCATATGTAGGTGCATTTGCCGTACCAATATCATATTCTGGTATAGCTGGCATATCTACTTTTGGAGGTTTCATTAATTTTTGCATTAATAAAGAGAAACCTAATCCTGCTACTGCACCACCTGCTAAAGACCACCAGAAAGCAGCTCCGAACGTTTTAATTGTATCTGCTGATATTTTATATGCAATACCTACTGCCATAACTGCACCAGCTATTATACTTAAAGCCGTTGCTATACCGGGCGATGTTTTAGCAAAAGCAACATTAATAGCTATTAATAATCCAAGAGCTCCGTAAGCTCCCATTGCAGCTATTGTTGTTGCATTCAAAGCGGCTGCTTTAGTTTCTTCAGTCACTGCCATAAACAGATTGGCTATACCTAAAGCTATAGTTTCATTAGTTAGTGCAAGCATCAATAAAGATGTTATAGGTAATATACCATTCATTACTTTAAACATTAATATAAACTGTATACCTTCTGGTCCTATCAATTGTAGTATTTTTAATACCGCTCTTAATGGAACTGTTAGCATATTTAATACTTCTGTAGTACCACCAGCTTCTTTAGCAAAGGCTTTGAATAACGTCATTCCTTCATGTAATAATGCTGAAAGTTGTTTCATAGCATCTATAACAAACATCTTCATACCTTTACCTACATCAGTAAGCACTTTTTGTCCATCAGGTAAGGTAGTATAAATCAAATCACTAAACTGTGATACAATTTGATGTAGAGTCATATGGAATTCATTCATAAAACCATTGGCTCTACCTATCTCGTCAGTAAGGAT
>CEQR01110766.1_pt1 | contig 9557 bp, 19 predicted proteins | sample 530901 | NCBI WGS metagenome assembly CEQR01 (sample SAMEA2621085, study PRJEB7988) | marine metagenome | isolation source: saline water (ENVO:00002010), including | reverse complement strand
GCATCTACAAATCCACCTTTAGATGTGCCTAATCCTAATCCTAACATACTAACCTATATAGGCTACTACAGAGCCAGAATTAACATCTATTTCTGTCCATCTACCAAAGATAGTAACTCCTTTAGGAAAGGTTACTGAGTCTACTACTTGTCCGCCTGAACCTTGTCCAGTTGTTTCACTACCATCGGCGGCATCATTAGCTGCAGTTTCAGTATTTATAAATTTTGTAGCAGTTTCAGATATTAATCCACCAGACGAATCAAAAACTGTGTCAGCTAACATAGTAATTGCAACAAAGACTTTACCTGAAGGTGGTTTAATTGCATCGGAACTATCTTTCGTATAAGCGCATCCTACCTGTCCAAGCGTAGTATTTCCTACTTCTGTATTATTATTAAACATCTACTTTCCTTTTTTCTTAGTGTCTTTTTTAACTACCTTCTTTTCTTGTTCTGTCCAACCTAAAGCCTTTGCTTTTTCAATATTTTCTCCTACAAATTCTTTTTGCAGTTTTGTGCCATTTTTTTTAGTAATAAATAATTTCATAATTTCTCCATAAAAATGGAGAGGACATTACATCCTCTCCACTTAGTTTAACTATTAAGATGCAGGACTTACTAAAGCGAAAATTCTTTTATTTCCACTTGTTGTACTTCCTGTTATTGTGCATCCATAAACACTATCTGCTACAAATCTTGTAGATAATGAAGCAAGGTGATAGTCGCTTTGTACTCTAGCTTTCATGCCAGAAGCATAAGCAATATGTAATGCGTCGTTATGTATTAAGTATCCTAATAACTTTTCTGATTCGTCAGTAACACCATTAGCACTAAAATTACCTACTGGTGTAGCTGATTGAGCAGAAGAGGCAGAACCTGCACCATAGTGCATAAAGTTATTTGAAACAATAACATTTACACCTGCAAGTTTTCCTGCAAAGCCACTAATAAATGGAACTTCATTTCCAAATGATGAACCTACACCATCATAGTTTGCAAATTGATCTAATTTGAATAAACTTGCATATGTTTGTGGTGTTAAGATCATATTGTAGTCATCTGCAATAGAGTCATTAGTATAGATAGCTTCTAACATATTTGCAACACCTGCTTGGATAATATTTGTTCCATCATGAGTTGTGTTTAACTCAATAGTATTACCTGCTTGTGCGCCATCATCTGTACCATTTGCATAGTTAAATGCAATAGATTCGAATATTTTAAGTGCTAAATACTGATCTGTTTTTTTAGCTAAAGCGTAACCTAGTTTTTGTGTGTAAATATCCATTACATCAAAACTTGATTGCATTTTTGCTACATCAGTAATAGCGATTGCGCTATGAATTGCTTGATTAATATCTAAAGTATATTCATCTTCTGCACCTGTTGTTTTAGCGAATGCTAGGTTATTGTCAATCAATGTTTCGACTACACCTGATCCATAGGTATCTGAAGCAGTAAGCTCAGAATGTTTAGGTAAGTGAATTTTATCACCACCTGCAACAACTAATGCTGAAAGATCGTTTGCTATTGCACCAAATACTAGACTTTTTTCCATATAGTCCATAATTGATGCGCCCCACACTTCGGGTATAAAGTTTTGCAAAGTTGCTTCAGCGGTACTATCTTGCAAACCTCCTGCTAGTGCTATATTATTTGTTCCTGCTAATGCCATTTTATTCTCCTAAATTTTTTTACCTTTTTTTGGTAAGCATTTCGTTATAATAGGCTCTTCGTTCTTGATCATTCATTTGAGAATATGGTTTTTTAGAAACTACTGGATTGATTGATCCAACCGCAGTAACTTCTTTTGGAGTTGCTTTCTTTAACTCGTTTACCATAAACTCAATAACATCCAAGTCCTTATTGCCAAATCGTTCTTGCTGTTCAGGAGGTAGATTTTCTAATAGTTGAGCTTTTCGCTGATCTACCAGGCTATGATATTTATCTTTATAGCCTTTCTCACTTTCGTACAAACTCTTCCATTCTTCTTTTTCTACCATTTTAGCTTTTTCTTGTTCTTCTAACTTAGACTTAAGTTTTGCAAGTTTAGCTTCAGCTTCCTGACTCCTTTGTCTATACTTCTTGCTTTCTGCAATTAATGAACCTACATCAGGAGTGTTTGTAGGTGCTTCTTGTGTAGTTTCCTCACTAACTGTTTCGGTTGCTACTTTTGTTTCTTCGGACATACTGCCCTCCTATTTTTAACTGATTTGTGTTCAAAATATGGTGGTATATTAATAATAATTCGGACAAAACATACTATATATAGTGTAATTTTGTGAAAATAATATTAAATTCGCTTGACTACTAAGTATGGAAAATAAAGAATTTAAGGAAAATTGGTTTGATTTTATAGACTATGTTCCTCACAACGGACAAAAAAAGTTGCACTTTCCAAACAAAGATTGGAGATTTTGTGTGGCAGTCTGTGGTAGGAGATGGGGAAAGTCTGTAAGCGCATCTATAGAGGCTCAAATTATACTTGCGAAACCTAATAAACGAGTTTGGTGCGTTGCGCCAACCTATGATGGTTCTGAAAAGATATTTAGAGAGATTTGGCATAAAATGGTTGTGGAAAAAGGTTTTGAAACAACTAGAGCTTCATACAAAGACCAATATATAGAATTTGAATGGGGTAGCGTAGTAGAAGGTAAAAGTGCCGACAAGCCTGATAGCTTAGTTGGTGAAGGTTTAGACTTACTTATACTAGATGAGGCTGCTAAAATAAAGAAAAAGACGTGGGAAATGTATTTAAGACCTACGCTATCTGATAGAAAAGGTAAAGCTCTTTTTATAACAACGCCACAAGGATTTAATTGGATATATGATTTATACTTGCTTGGACAAAAGGATGAGATGTGGCATTCATTTAACAGTCCTAGTTATGAAAATAATTATGCTTATCCTGATGGTAGTCGCGATGCCGATCTACTAGAAGCTAAGCGAAATTTGGCAAAAGAAGTTTATGATCAAGAGTATGGAGCAAAGTTTACAAGTTTTGCAGGTAGAGTTTATCCGTTTGATCGTAATCTTGATATGGGTGATTTTAAATATGATCCTGGTTTGCCTACTTTTTGCAGTATAGACTTTGGATATAGGCAACCTGCTGTATTGTGGATGCAAACATATAGAGAAGCAGGTATGTGGCACGTCAAAATAATAGATGAAATTATACACGACAGAGATATTAAAACAGATGAACTTGCTAAAAGAATTAAAGCAAAACATTACAAAGGTGTTGTTTACTTTGGCGATCCTGCAGGTGGACAAGCTCAAGGTCAAACAGGTTTAGGAGATATAGAGATTTTTAGAAGGCATGGTATTATCGTAAGGACAATTAGAGATAAAGTTTCAAGAAAACTTGAAGCAGGTGTATCTCACGTTAGAGGTTTTATAGAAAATGCCGAAGGTATGAGATTCCTTCATGTAAATAAAAAATGTTTAGGTATAGCAGAGGACTTAGAAAACTATCGCTATCCTGAACCTAAAGAAGGTTTTCCACTTAAGCCTGATCCAGTCAAAGATGGTTATCACGATCATGGTTGTGATGCTTTAAGATATTTTTTCATTAATAGATTTCCAATTAAAAAAAGAGAAGTTAGGATACTACAAAGATGATTGCACAAGACATAATACAAGACTCGTTAAAGAATGAAAAGTTAAGAATTGCAAACGCCAGGCGCGATGAAATAAGACGCATGGTAGACTACTACACAGACTGTGAAACAGATAAATATATAATAGATCACTTTAACTCTCAAGCATTTAGAGAGATACCTCCTTACTCTGTGAATTTTACAAGAAGATTTATTAATAAGATGTCGAGAATATATACCTTAGGAGCGGATAGGAATGTCAGCGATGAGTACCTCTCTTTAACACGCAAGAAGAACGCTAGAATGAAGCACATAGAACGAATGACGAGGCTTGTTGGTACAATAGCAAACAGGGTAATGGTCAAAGAAGATGCCAATGGTACTTTTTTTGACTATAGACCTATATATTATTACAATGCGTTCTTTGATGACGATCCGTTTTTGCCTATGGCAATAACCTATCCGCTACTCCTCCCTGTAAACGACATATCTGATTCAGGAAAATTAGAATATGCCTATTGGGATGACACTCATTATGCTCAATATGATGAAGATGGAAACATAACAATGCAATACGAGCATGGATTTGGAATGCTACCATTTGTATTTACACACAGAGAAGATCAAATAGACTCACATTTTGTTGAAGGTGCTAACGATATTGTCAATGTAAACGAGCAAGTAAATATAACGATGACTGAAATGCAACTTGGTTTAAGGTTTCAAATGTTCGGACAGCCAGTAACTACAGGTGCAGACATAGATGTAAACACTATTAGAACAGGATCAGATAGTATATTAGGTTTGCCAGAAGGTTCTACATTTGATATAGTTGCTCCTGAAGGTGATATTAACGCAGTTATTGAAAATGTAAAGTTCCAAATAGAACTCGTTGCATCTAACAACCATTTAATGATAAATTGGGCAGAGCAAGGTGGCGAAATGCCATCAGGTGTTAGTCTTATGATTAAAGACTTAGAAAGAACAGAGGATTACTATGATGATCTTGAGCTATTTAGAATGTATGAAGAGGAGTTTTTTATTGTTGAAAAGGCAGTTGGTCAAGCAAATAATATCAATCTTCCTAATAATTTTGGTGTTAATTTCGTTGAACCTGAATATCCTCAGTCAATCCAAGATCAAATTGCTTGGAATACTTATAGACTAAGTAACAACCTAACAACTAGACCTAAATTGCTTAACGAAATTAATACAGACTTGTCTTTAGAAGAAGCCGAACAGATAGTCAATGCTAATGCAGTAGTCAATCAAGAAATATTGAATGAGCAGAATAGAACTTAAAGTAAATAACTTAAATTTTGCTAAATTATTTAAGAATTTAGATAAAATAATAGGTGCAGACTCACAATTAAGAGCAAAAATTGTTGCAAAAGCAGCAAAGCAAAACATAAAGTCTGGAAAATTTAAGCCTTTATCCGAAACAACAAAAAGAATTAGACGAGAAGGCTTATCAGGACACGCTAGAAACTTCAAAACTACAAGTGAAAAACCATTAATACACACAGGAAGGCTTCTAAATTCTATTAAAGCAGTAGATGGAGGTGTATCTATGTTAGAATATGGTAAATATCACTTAAAATATCAACAAATACGACCTAATAAGTGGACTAAGGCTATGGAAAAAAGAAATATATTACTAGATTTTGCGCCAGTTCAAGCTAGAAACTTCTTACCAATAACAGGAAAAGGTAATTTTACAAATAATGTAAAGACTGAATTTAAAAAATTAAATAAAAACCTATACAAGAACATAAGAAGGTTTTTAAAAGACTAGGAGTCATATGGAAGAGCTTATAGAGCTTATGAAGAAAAAGTTAGCAAGTTCTGACGAAGAATTAAGTAAATTAGAGATCATAATGATAACCTACCTGCTCAGAGTGGATAAAAACATAAAGAAACTTATCAAAGAAACAAGTCAAAATACCAGATTTTTAAAAATTTTAGAAGAAGAAACACGACCTTCAGACGAAGTCATAGCAGATGTTCCAATTCCTTATGATGTTTACAGAGAGATATGCGAGGACTGCGACATAGATAGTATAACTTTTATGGGCGTTGCTTAAGCTCTCTAAATTTAGCCTCAAAACAATTATCAGTTGAGTCAAACTCCTTAAGGACATAGCCATTTACTTCGTCATACTCGAAGTCATCTAACTCCCAAGAACACATAAAGCCTTCGCTATCATATGTTTCTTCTATTCTAGGATAGTAACAATTTAAGCACTCACTTACCGATATAGTACCAATAACAACCATTAACCATGTAGCAAATATCATCTATTCTCCTTTTCTCTACGATCCAATTCTGCATACCATTCTTCTCTAGCTTGACCTGTGCGTCTACCTAAAGGCTCTAAACCTACTTTTTTAGCTCTTTGTTGCCTTTTGTACGACTCTAAACTCTTTTTTCTATTCTTTGCGCGTTGTTCTGGCGATACTTCTTTCTTATAACCACGTTTTATGGCGTTATTTAAGCTTTCTCGCTCCTTTTTAGCCTTTACTCTAGGCTTATCATTGCTTGTATCTCTCTCAGGCAATTCTGAAGTAATTTCATAGTCCATAACTTCGGCATCTTCAATATTGCTCATATTTATAAACTTTTCGTATGGACTTTCATTCTTAATACTAATACGTTTAACAAGTTTACCTGACATTTCTGCCCATAACCTCATAGCAGATACATTACCTAGCTTAGCTTCTCTAAACGCGGCATCCATAACCTGCGTCATCTTAAAACCTGATGTACTCATATACTTAGTATACACAGCTTCATTAAAACCTGCATCAGCCTTCCAGGTCTTAAGCGTAGTAATTCCAATACCACAAGCATCTGCAACTGACGCCAAAGACGCATTTGGTTCTTCAGCCAACATTTGCATAGCTCTATCTTTAACTTCTTTTTTAATTAATTTCGGCATAGTCAAATATAGAATTTTTTTTGACAAAATTACAACTTGTTTTAAGGACTTGACTCATTTTGACATATTTGTGAGTTTTGGTATCTCTCCTACACCTTTTTTGCCTATACGCCCCTATGCACGATATGCACGATCCTGGAGTAAATACTCACTTACTTAGCAAGTAAACACTTACTTACCATAAATTAAGTTACCTGGATCACTTAAAGTGATACTTTAACCATACAAATAAAAAAAATAGACAAATTACTTGCGTTTATAAGTGGAGTGATCGCACTAAATAAAGACATTTTAAAAACTAAATAAAGACTTTAAAAGATATATTAAAAGATATTTAAAACGCTTAAAAAGCTATTTAAAAACAGTTATTATTGTTTATAGTCTTATATATATGAAGTTGTATTGATGCCGTCGCATTTTAGATATTTATTAAACTTTTTTCACCTCATAAAAATAAAAAAAATTAACTTTTATTTAAAAGTATTTGGTTTATATAATATTTATTATTTAACTTATGTAAGTAATTAAAATAACAATAAACAAAAGGAATTAAAAACATGAAATACTTACTTAATAAAATTAACTTAATGCATATAATATCTTTTTTTACTTTATCATTATTATTTTTACAATTTATAACGATGATATGTTTTATATATAATGGAATAAGTTTTTCCGTTAAAGGCTTAGACTTTTAAAACTTAATAAATAAATAGAGGTTAAAAAAATGTTAATATTATTTAAAACAATATCTAATATATTAAATGTAATAACAAGATCATTTAAAAATGAGCAAAATAATTTTATAAAATTTTGTTTTATAGTTTCGTTTACTTGTTTTTTAGTGTCTTTTATTGGGTTTTATAGCGTTTTAATAATTCAAATAATGCAAGGGGTTAAATAATGAAAACAATAGTAACAAAAGAAATGTTTATAAGAGATTTTTTAGATATTAGACCAAATAACTTCAGTTATGAAGCTTTAGAAGCATTTTTCGACTATATTGAAGAATACGAAGAAAGTACAGATACAGAAGTTATATTTGATGTTATCGGATTTTGTTGTGAATTTACAGAATACGAAAACTTTAAGGAATATCAAAACGAATATCAAAACGAAGAAATAAAAACACTTGACGACCTTGAGGAGTATACACAAGTTATTAGAGTTAATAAAGATAAATTTATAATAGCTAATTATTAAAGAAAGGATAAAAAATGTATCATATAAAAAATATAATAAATAGAATTTATGACGATTTAACACAATTAGATGAAGAATTAAACGAATTAAACGAAAATCAAAAAGAAATAACACAAAATATTGAATTTAAAGAGTTATTAAACATTATTGATAATTTTGTAAATAACTATAAATAGAAAGGATAAAAAACAATGAATAAAAAAGAATTAGAAATGTTTATTTCATCGGATAAATACAACTTATTGCAAGATAAAGAAAGTTTAATTTTATATACATTAAAAAAGTATTATTACAAGCTTAAAAACATATTTAGAAAGGGCATAAAATGAAACACAAATTAAAACCATTAAGCAAAAAAACCATTAAAGAAATAGACAATATAATTGCTAAAGAAATAAAAAAAGCATTAAAAAAATAGAAAGATATAAAATGAAACACTTAATAATTAAAACACTATTAACAATATTTTTTGTTCTTGCTTTGAGTGGATCGGAACATTTGATTGTGTATCCTGCGGCATTAATTTGTTTTGGCATCGCTTATAAGTTAGACACTAACAAAAGATATTTCTTATAAATAGAAAGGATAATTTTAAAATGAGTTGTGATATATGTGGTAAAAAAACAAAAGTAAATGAAAAAATAGAGTATAGGACTTTGAATTATTATAATATATGTAATTCAAAAAAATGTAAAGAAATTGTAAAAAAAGAATTATAAAAAGAAAGGATAATTTGAAATGAAAAACATTATGACAAAAGCACTTAAAAAAATAGGCAAAAATAAATTCAGATATACTGAATTTCAAAACATTATTTGGAAAATAAATAACAATAAAGGCAAAGCCCCAAGAGGTTATTATTGTACAAATATTACAGAAATGAAACGATTAGGAATTATAAAACAAGATAATAATAAAAAATATTATATAACCAAAAGAGGCTTTAAAAACATTGAAACACCTTATAAAAAAGGCTATGATTTTTTTATCGAACAAAATAAAAAACTATCTAAAACATTAAATAAAACATTTCATGAACTAAATAGAATTAAATATTCACAATTAAATGATGTTAATGATAAACAATGTATTGATGCTATTGAATATTTATTTGAGCAAGGCTTTGTTAATGAAATGACAACAGATAAAAAATATTATACAAATATATTATTAAATAAAGTTGCCAATGTTTTAGGCATAAAATTAGTTAGATAACATATTTTAACAATTATAAATAGAAAGGATAATTTAAAATGAAAATAGCTAAAAAAGTTGCTAGTAATATTTATAATGAATTATTAAAACCTTTTGAGGATTTAGTAAACATTGAAATAGATCAGAAAATTAAATATGATAACGAAATATTTGATACTCACATAGAGTTATTTGCCTATGAATTAGATAAACATTATAATTATTATGAATATAATGATTGGTTTGATAAAATGGGCAAATCAATTAATTATTATACTAAATTGCATAAAAAAAAACAATAAATAAAAAGGATAATTTAAAATGATAAAATGTAGCATATACTTAAAAAATGCAGATAAAATACATATAGACTTTACGAATAAGCAATTCCAAGAAATTAAAAAACATATTGTCAAAACAAATTTTGACGGATCATATACTTTAAAAAATGGTGATGTTATCCAAGTTTATAAATAACTTGTATATTATAAATTATATTAATAATTTTAATTATAAATATTACTTCATATTTTGAAAGGATAAAAAATGTTAGATGAAATTAAAAGACTATTAAACGACTATCTTAATGAGGTTAAAAACGATGATAAACCTATTAACCTTAA
>CEQR01006544.1_pt1 | contig 9618 bp, 10 predicted proteins | sample 530901 | NCBI WGS metagenome assembly CEQR01 (sample SAMEA2621085, study PRJEB7988) | marine metagenome | isolation source: saline water (ENVO:00002010), including | reverse complement strand
TAGGTGCAGTTAACACCGAAGTTTCGTCAGTATTTGCCAGGGTGAAACCTTGATTTTTATATTGAATAGTCATGATATAAACCAGTTAAAAGCATCTTGCTCATTTTTTAAATCAGTTTGAAAAGAAAAATTTAGTTGATTTTTTAGAGTATTTAAGGACTCAAGTATTTGTCTTTGGTTACTAACATCGTACTCATCTTTAGGTTCGGGTATTGTTACAATTATTTTTGCCATTATCTTCTACCGTCTGGTTGTATGTCTGCTCTAAAAGAACCAAATCTCCAGTTCTCATCAGTTGTGGTGTTTTCTATTCTTAAAGCCACCAATCGACCTCTAGTTCTAGTGTCTATTTTTTTAGTTGATGATGTTACTGTAAAAGGACCTAGAAGTGAACTAGCTTTTGTTTCACTTGGAAAATCTTTTATCTTTAAAGTAACAGTAGCGTTACCGCTTAAAACTTTAAAATCTGGTATAAATCTTTTTACTTTCATCATAAATTCGCCTTGTCCGCCATCTACAAAAGCAAAATCACCAGATTCGATAAACGCATCAATGCTGGCAGTAGCGTTACCATTTTGATCTGATTGATTAACACCTTTTTCATGTTGATAAGTGGTTGTTGCACCATTGGTTGTGCTTACACCTTGAATGGTTGGAAAGGTAGGCGCAGTAGAAGATGCAAACTCTGTCGCTATCGGCTTGTCAAATAAATACTTGTCAGCATAAGTTGTTCTAGCTAACGAACTGGTAGTCCATACCCCTTCTCTATAGTTGAACGTAACACATCTATCAATTGAATTTGAACCTGCTTTAGGGTAAAACCAATTTATTTCCGTGAAAAGAGAATTATAATTACTATAAACTATTTCACCTGAGTCATAGTTAATACCTAAGTCGTCGGTATTAACATTCGTAAACACAAAATCTTCTACTGAACATGGTAAGCGTTTTACTGTGCCGTCAAACACAAAAAAGCCTCCAGATTCACCCATCCAATACACAGCACCATCTACATACACTAGGGCATGTTGACCAATTAAACCGCAGTTAGAACCCACCTGTTGAATACTAAAAGTAAAAGGAGGCCCAACGAACTGCATAGTATAAGCAGAGGTATCGGTTAATATTAAGATATAATCTTTGGCCCTAGTTGCCCCAACAATTCTACTACCGGAGTCTAATCTAAACGTGCCTGCTGTATTTGTTGATACAGGCGTGTAATCAGTTCTATCTTCTTGATCACTAAAACGAATAAACATTTTGTCTTGTGTTGTGCCAGTGCCTATTGTGGTCTCTGTGCCTAAGTGTATCAAGTGTCTGTCTCGACCTGATACTAATGACATAACACTTTTGGTTGGATTATTACTACTGGCAGTTGCTCTTGTGGTTAAACCACTGGTTGGATTCCATTCAAAAGTTTTACCATCGTGTACTGTAACAATCAGTATTGTGCCAAAATTGTCTAACGCAAAATTAGCAGGTTCTAAAGTTACATCTGTAGTTGCTGATGCGTTACCCCAAGCAACAAAGTTAGTCGCATCGGTAACGACTGCCTCATCATCGTGTGCTGCACGAGTTGAACCCAAAGCCGCTCTAGTAATGCCTGTTAAATCATTACTAGAAATGCCTGTGTAAGTGATTAATTCTGAACCGACTAAAATGTGTCCAGATGAACTAAAACCAGATGTTGATGTTAAAGTCACCGCAGTGCCAGAACCTCCAGTACCAGCTGTATTGTCACCCAACGCACCGTTTAAATCATTCTTAGTTAAAGCTATTGTTTCACCACCCCATTGTGCCACACCCCAACCATAACCTGCGGTTGCTTGAGCTGGACCAAATTTAACATATGGATTTACATTACACCCTGTTGCACCAGTTACACCAGCCCCAGATTCTACTTTACTCATGGTGACGGTAAATGTGTCAGTTGCTCGTGTAACCACTTCAAACGTATTATCAGTAAAATCTGTTGCTACAAAACCCGTGCCACTACCTGGAATAGTCATATTACTAAAAGTAAATAGATCACCTACAGCCAAACCATGTGCCGTTTTGTTTACCGTTAAAGTAGCTGAATTGTTGGTAGTCGTATAAGTGCAAGAAGTTAATGCGGTATCCAGCGGTGTTACGTCATAGTAAGCACCTCCATAATAAAGAACCAAAACTTTATTGGTAGCTATTGCTAAATACTTATTACCATCCAAGTCAGTCCAGTTGTGTGTGTCTCTTGCAGCACCAGCTATAGTATTTGCAGTTAGCTTCTCCCAACCACCGATCTTTTCTGGTTCGCCGTACCTAAATCTTACAAAGTCGCCATCAATCCATGTGCTTTCCGCAACGGATTCACTCATTTGTTTGTTAAAACCTGGTTTAAATGGCACTTTAATTAATGGCATAATACTAAGTATATTGCTTACCGTTCATCCAAGCAACCACTGCGTGTCGTTGCCCTTCATACACTGTTTCGCACCCGTGCAAGGTCCATGAGGGAAATATAATAATATTACCTTTTTCTTGTGGTGGAAAAAACTTTTCACCAACACCATTAACAAGGTAAAAAAGACCACCTTTAAAATTATCGTTTAACACGGTAAGACAAGTAAGTTTACGCACATAGTCTTGATTTGTTTTAAACGAATAGTCAACATGTGTTGTGTATTTACCGTTACGCTTATATATTAAGTATTCCGACTGGCTACAGTAACTTAGATCATATTTCCAATTTTGAAAATTAGCATCTAAAGATGCAGTAACTAAATACGATGTAATTCCAGTATATGTAGGCAGTTGTATTGTTTTAACATCTCTAGTTTTCTTCTTAACTTTTTCATCATAATTTTTTTGTTTTTTATTTTCTATTTCAACTTTTGCTGGTTCAGCTTTTTTTGAACTCCACTTATTGTAATAATAATCACAAACATCGTGAGGTATACCTTCATCTTTTTGATAAATCCAACAAGGCACATGTAAATTATCTTCTTTGTCTTTCATATTTTCTCCTAAAATGCAGGTACTACAATATCATCACTAAGATCTTCTTTAGCAACATTAACAGCTTCCCAATTAAAAAAATGTGTAATGCAGTATCGACCATCACCAAATGTAGCATCTTCAAACATTTTTACTGCAAAAACTTGATGCTCTAAATAACTTGGAAACATAACCATGCGGTTTGACAAACACTTTATGTTTTGGTTTGATTGTGTAAATTTAAAATTGCCGCCTTTATATTTTTTTGGTTCTTTGTGTAGCCATATAACAAATGTAAATTGTGTGCCATCGGAGTGTGGTTTATATTCTTGATCTTCATCGTAATAACTTACCATAGTTGCATCGGTGTTAGTGCCAGCATAATTATCGTGATGTAAAGGCATAGCCTTTTTAACAAGGTCTTTAAACTCTTGTGACCTTTGTTTATACAAACAATTTAAAATATGTGAGAACTGTTTACCTTTCGGTGTGTACAAATCCCAAAGGTAAAATCTAAATGAATTTGATTTTGATACACCTTTTTCATCATGGGCCACCACAGTATTCTCTGCTTTTTCTATTGTGGCAACATCACGACTTGTGTAAAAATCTATTTCTTTCCATACATTAATAAGCTCTTCTTCAGTATACCAGTTGTCTATTTGTAAGTATGGATATAAAGGGTCTTTACCTATTTTAATTTTCCAAGACATTCTAATTTTTTTAACAAGTTTATCAAAAACTTAATGTGGTCTATTTCATACCATTTAACTGCAATTGTCAAATTGCTAGGATTTGCGTGATGATTATTGTGATATGGGTGCATCAAAATAAAAGGTAAATGAATATTTCGTGAATTATCATTAGTTTCAAAGTTTTTATATCCAAACCTATGTCCAAAAACATTAACCCAAGAAGCGGCATGTAATGAATATACTGCGGGTAAAGCAAACAGGTATAACGCTAGTTTAATATTTACTAATATAAAGAACATAACTACGCTCCAATAAATAACATAGTAGTATTTTTTTACAATTACATGGGATTTATCTTTTATTAATTTTTTAATTAATTTTGAGCTAATTACAGAATTTTTTTCTGTACCAATCCAAAACCAAGTTCGCCAACCATTTTCAGCAGGATGCGGGTCTCCGTCAACGTCAGAATATTTATGATGTGTAGAGTGATTTGCTGCCCATACCATGGGTGGTCCTTGTAAGCCAAAGATAGCACATGCGTTTAAAAACAATTCTAATGGTCTAGCGACTGTAAAAGCACCATGTGACAAATATCTATGACAATATCCCTCTATGCCTAACTTTGCAAAAAACACAATACCTAACAAAGTAAACCATAAATAAGTTAAATCCCATAAATAAAAAAGACCTATTATAGCAAATAGGTGCATGAGACCTTGTGATACTAATAATTTGTGATGATCTGTTAAATTCATTTATAACCTTTAATTAATCTTTGCGATGGTATGATTTTATTATTTACTATGACAGATGTGTTCTGTCTTGTTTTTCCCATAAACATTATAGTGTAAACAGGTTTTTCAGCGACTATTTTATGAAAATTTTTGTAAGGTAAAAAATTTAACCATCTTTTTTTTGTTTTTTTCCCATTTACTATTTCATCATAAGTGCCCCATAACAAAAACGAAATAAAACTTCCTTCATGATTGTGTGGCACTTGTTCAACTGGAAATATTTTAGAAAACAAAATTGTCAAAAAAGGCGTCCAAATACCCCACCTTTTTATTGTAAAATTACCAGTTCGAGTTATGACGTGTGTAGCACCTAGCCCAGAGTTTTTATAAATCTTTAAGAAGGACTTTATCATAACCACCACTACCATCGTCTTTTGGCACCATGACATATTCCCCAATGTTAGCTTTATTTACACTTTGAGCTATTCGATTGCCATGATTATCATATTTAGGCAGCACTATCTCTGTGTCGTCTAAATTAGTAAGTTCATCTGCAAAATCAGCTGTGTATTCAACATACAAATCAGAATTATCACCATACACTTGTGTTCTAATTAAATGTGTAAATAAACGCACAGATACTAATTCTTTTTTATCATTAAATTGAAATTGGTAACTGTCATCAGCGTGTAATTTTTTACTGGCAGATATTGGCATTGCTATGCTGCTATTTAAACTATTAGCCCACGCAAACACTTTATCGTTTGCACCTTGCACATACACTGATTGTTTTTTTAAATTGTTAAAATCTTTATCAAACATATCGGAAATCCTATACACAGATAAGCCCTCTCCAAGAGGTTGCATAGAATAAGCATTATTATCTTTGTAAAAAACTTCAATAGTTTTTGTGGTGTTATCTAAATCATAAATATAACGCATGAAGTCTTTGTCTAACAATAAATTGTTTTGTATTTTTGCAACAGAAGCGTGATTAGAGTCAACTGAACATTGATGAATAGTTAAAACATTTGCATCACCCATGTCTACACCTATCATGTTTACTTCAAAAGGAAATGTTTCGCCAGAAAATTTATCTGTAATTTGTTTTTTTAATTTAACGATTTCCGTGTCATCTGGGTTACCCCAGTACGCTCTGTTGATTACCTTTTTGTTTTCAATATAAGCTCTAAATAAATACATTACGATACTGCTCCTTGAACGTTTCCACTACCATCTTCAAATGTTACTTGATTACCAGCTAAATTGATAGCCTTACCTGCTGCTCCACCAGATGCCCCACTGTTGGTTCCGGCTGAACCAGCTTGTCCAAAGCCACCACCAGATCCCCCAGTACCTGCTGGGCCACCAGATGCCCCGCCACCTTGTCCAGCCGCACTAATGCTTCCCGCTTGTCCTGCTGTCGCTGCGCCACCACCAGATGCTCCACTAGATCCACCTTGTTGACCTTGGCCTCCGCCTCCGCCACCGCCAGAGAACTGTTGAATTAATTGACCACCTTTAACAGGTTGTGTAACTTGAGATCCTTTACCGCCTCCGCCGCCGCCTCCGCCGCCACGGATATTTCCACCATTGTTTTGAATGGTAGTGTTAATTCCTAAAACTACAGCAGGCTGTCCCGCTGAACCAGCACCACCCTGTGCGTTTTGACCGCCACCAGCTCCACCAGCTCCACCTCTACCGACAATTTGACTGTTGTTAATAATTTTTACAGTGTCTCCAGATGTCCATTGGTTACCTGTGTCAATCGCTGAAGCTCCTGTAGATCCTACAATTGCTTGTACGGTGAGCGTAACATCTGAGTTACCCGCAGAATAAGTGCCACCTCTATTAGAGAATATGTTGTAACTTTGTGTGGTTGAAGAAATAGTAAGTGCAATTGCCACTCGATTTGTACTGCCATAAAACTGAGACACAGCGATCGTGCCACTACTTGGAATACTACCTGCATCACCAGAGGTGCCAGACGGCACATTGTCGCCACCTGCGTAATATTCACTTAATGATATTGGATTACTACCTCCAAACTCAGTTTGAATAGCAGAAAACGCTAAGGATGAACCTGCACTAGGTATTGCCATTTTCTAACTTCTCCACTTTCTTTTCTAATTCTTTAATCGCTTCTATAAGAACACCGACTAAATTACCGTATGCAACAGACATATACTCGCCTTTATCGTGTACGACCTGTGGCATAACTTTTTGTATTTCTTGTGCTATGACCCCTGTGCCCTCTCTACCCTCTCTGGTAAAGGTAACACCTCGCATTTCTTTTACTCTGTCTAAAGCGTTTTTAATTGTTTCAATGTCATCTTTTAATCTTTCATCAGAAAAAGCCGTGACATCATTATTAAAAGTAGCTGCACCTGCAGCACTCATATCTAGTGTTAGAGCGGTAATTGTTGAACCACCATCGTTGCCTTTAAAAATCATGTCCTTATCACTCACAGCACTTTGAATTACAAAGTCTGATGAGCTATTTTGTAATCGACCTATCTCAGTGCCTGCGTCTTTAAAAATAATATCTGCACCATCTGCATCTAGTATAACGTCTCCTGGCGAATCTAAAATCATGTCAGAGCCGCTATGTAAAGATTGATCTCTTGTTTTAAACTGCCAACCAACTGTACTATCTCCTGAATAAACTAATGTAAATGCTGCTCTTTCGTTAGCCACCACTAAATCAGAACTAGCTCCATTTATATTAGAACTGTTACGACCGACAGTTAAATTGTTAGAGTCAAACGTATTTTCAGAATCAAGAAAAGTTACTTCATCTCCCGCAGCTGGTGAGGCAGGTAAGGTAATAGTTCTTGCTCCACCTGAAGTATCTACTAATATTTGTGCTCCAGCTTGCACGGTTTCATTTGCACTAATTACACGCCAAAATCTTGTTTCTTGATCTTTTACTATATCTGTGCCATTGGAGTGGCAGACATAGTGGTTTCCTTCACAAAGTAAAAAACCAGTTTGACTAGTGACTTTAAAAGTTAAAGTATTACCATCGTGATTTGTGCCATCAAATATATTAAAAAACTTTTCTATACTAGCAGGCATATTTACTGTTCTATTTGCAGCTAATGTTCCTGTAAATTTAAGAGTCATGTTTCTAGCATTAGATACCGCGGCATTAGACATAACTAACGTAACATCAGATGAAGCCACATCTATTTCCTGATAACCTGCGATCGCTTGTTGTATGACGTTAAAATTAGTATTGGTTTTATCACCCCATGTGCCTGGATTTTCTCCAGTAGCCATAAGTTCTATTTTTAAATCGCTTGAAAATGTTGATGCCATAATAGTTACTCTCTTTGTTTAATTCATTATATAGTTCTCTACGCTACCTTTTCAACCTCATCTACATCAGTCCATGTTTGTGAAGTTCCTGTGCTGACAGCTGTCCATGTTTGTGCGGTGCCAGTGCTTACTGTTTCCCACGCCACACCATTTGCAATGCCTGCCGTAGCCGTTAATGCAATACCAGTTATATCTACAGGCGTATTAAGATCAATAGACAGACTTCCCACCGAAGGCGTCATCGCTGTGCCTGTGACAGAAACGTTGGCGTCTGCCGTAGAAGAAGATGAACCTGCGTTCATAGATAAGGCTGAACCAGTTACAGCAACAGCTAATACTTGCTCCTGCATAGTTGCAAATGACTGTTCTGCAAATGCTACTGTACCGAAACTCATAGTTAACTCCTGTTTTTCAGTTCGTCTACTTCATTTTTTAAATCTTTTATTGCTTCTATAAGAAGTCCTACTAGATTGCTATAAGCAACTGATTTGATTTTATCTTCTGAATCATCTTCTCTAACTACCTCTGGAGCTATCTTCTCTACTTCTTGAGCAATAACACCCATTTGCCTTTCGCCGTCAACATCAATTCTATTAAATGTTACCCCACGCATTTGACATACTTTGTCTAAAGCATCTGGTATTGTTTCTATATTTTCTTTAAGTCTTACATCTGAAAACGCAGTCACATCGTTATTAAAAGTTGCTGCTCCAGCCGCTGACATGTCTAGTGTCAATGCTGTAATTTCTGAAGAACCATCATAACCATTAATTTTTAAATCTTTATCAGCAGTATTTACTCTAATAAACATATCATTGGACGCATTATAAATTTGACCATACTGAGTTCCGTTATCTAAAAATCTTACATCTCCATCAGTGTCAGCATCTAATTCAATTCTACCAGCACTATCAAGTGTTAAATCACCACTCGATAAATCTATTTCTGTGCCGTCTATCGTAATATTATCAATAGAAACTCCAGCGTCTGCCGTTACCGCTCCGTTAAAAGTTGCCGCTCCAGCAGCTGAACCATCTAGTGTTAAAAATGTGGTATCTGAGCCACCATCGGTACCTTTAAATATTATATCTGAATCATTTGCCGTAGCGTCAATCGTAATGTTTCCAGAAGATGTTGAAATAGTGACTGCTGCATCCCCCTCTGTAATATTGTCTGCTGCCAATGAGCTAACACTGGCTGCTGCAAAAGATAGCGTTCCACTGCCGTTTGTTTTTAAAAAGTGTCCATCGCTGCCATCAGCTGTTGGCATATTAAATGCAGTTCCACCAGAGGTCATGATTATCTTACTGCCGTCAGAGGCAAAAGATTCATTTGCATCATGAAATTGTAAAGTAGGTGTGCCACCAGAGTCTGTTAATAATAAACCAGTGTCATGCACATGTGTTAAAGCTATTTCATCATTAGCACCAAAAGATAAAATTGCACCATCGTGTTGTAGTTCTAAATCTTGAGTTAATGTTACATCTCCGTCAGATCCTATTGCTATAGCGTCTGTATCTGAGGCAGAACCTATTTGTCCGCCATCTGCTATAGTAATACCACCTGAGTGCACGTCTCTCTGGCTAAAAGTCACCACCCCATCCGAAGCTATCGCTATTGAATCAGTGTCACTGGTATGCCCTATGTTTGTGCCATTAATAATTATATTATCAACAGTTAATGTTGTTAGTGTGCCAAGTGATGTAATGTTGGTTTGTGCGGCTGTTGTCAAAGTCACATCTGCAATGTAAGTTTTTATTCTTGATACTTCACATTTCTTTTCTGTACCACCAGCACCATCATCAACAATAATTAAATCAGCATCTGCTAATGCAGCACCAATGTCTGATGCACCATCTATATCTAGTGCTCCTATATCTACTTTATTGGCT
>CEQR01110770.1_pt1 | contig 9654 bp, 9 predicted proteins | sample 530901 | NCBI WGS metagenome assembly CEQR01 (sample SAMEA2621085, study PRJEB7988) | marine metagenome | isolation source: saline water (ENVO:00002010), including | reverse complement strand
GGTATTCAAAGAGCCGAGCAAGAAGGCAGAAGACTAGGTGCTGTTAGTGAAGCTCAAAGAAAAGGTTTTACAGACGCTGTTACAGCTTCACAGAGGGCTGCACAGCTATCTGGTGGTCTTGGACAAGCATTAAACCAATTAGCTGGTACAACGGCTGATTTGGGGCGTGTGCAGTCAGAATTAGGAAGAGCAGACCTTGGTATGTTGTCAAACTTAGGTGGGCTAGGTAGAGAGTTTCAGCAACAGTTTCTTGATGCCCAAAGAGCCAACTTATTACAACAACAACAAGATCCATTTACTCGCCTACAATTAGGTCAACAATTAATTTCTGGACTACCTTCTGGTGATTTAGCATCTACGTTTAAATCTGCTACAACACCTGATCCTAATCCGTTCTTATCTGGTGTTGGTGCTTATACAGCACTTCAAGGTGTTCAGCCAAGATCAGGGAATTTAAGTAACTAATGGCTATTAGAAATACAGGAATTGGAGCAGTATCTCAAGGTAATCCAGATTACGGCACAAGAGATGTTCCTTTTACAAGGTCTGGAATAATTGAAGCTTTTAAAACAAATCCTCTTTTAAATGCTTTAATTAGCGGTAAAGGATTAGCTCGTCAATTTCAACAAGCACCTGGAAGTGGATTAGGAACTTTTCAAGCTGGCAGAACAACACCAAGCTTTAATACCCTACGCTATGGCGCAGTGTCTCCTACTATAGAATCTAGACCAGATAAAGATATTTTTCGCGTTGGTGATGTAGGAGTAGTTCCTTTTGACGAAGCTATTGATTCTCCGACAAAATCTATGCGAGATTTAGTATCTTTGGGTCTTTCACAGCAAAGTCCAACAACAACCACAACAACTGATGATAAGTCTACAACTGGAACCTCGACTAAATCTTCAAAAGATAAAAGTGCCACCAGCACAATTGATCGTAAAGCAGATCTTGGCGTTGAAGAAGGAAGTGGTCTTGATGAACCTGATACTGCATTTGATGATTTACCAACTATAACAGATACAACTTCACAAGAAGATAAACGAAGCGATGAAAAAAAGCGATCTTTAGGATACGCAGATTTAATAGAATCCGCTATAAATGAATTTAACAAAATAACAGGTAAAGATAGCAAGATAGCTCCTAAAGGAGCTAGAAGCATTGAAGAATATAAAAAAGAATTTAGTGAAGCTACAGGAATAGATATTTCAGGAGAGCCTGATAATAGAGCTGCTCTAATAGCTCTTGGAACTGCTCTAATGCAGAATAGAGCAGGAAAAGAATTTAACGTAGGTGAAATATTATCTGATGTTGGTAAAGCTGGAGAGAAAGCATTGCCAGTATTTGAAGCGGCTAGAAAAGAAGCTAAAGAAGGTAAAATAGCAGCAGGAAAATTTGCCATAGAGGCCAGAGATAGAGATAAACAGGCAAGACAAGATTTTATAATAGAACAAAGAAATTATTTAACAAAAGTCAAAGATGATTTAAAACTTAGAGAATTACAAAGAATAGAAACTATTGAAGATCAAACAACCGCACAACAAGCTGCATTAGATTTAATTGAAGCAGAAAATCAAGCTGAAAGAAAAATATTAAAACTTGAAGCGCAATTAGAACCCATAGATGATGATAAGGAATTTGGCTCACCTCATACAGATACAATTTTGCAAGGAACTAATATGACAGTTAGTATGTTGCCAGAAAAAGGTGGTGAGGGATTTGTATATTTTAATCCTAATGATGCTAATACTGTGGCCTCTGGTTTTAAAGAGATGGAAACTAAAATTAGTATCTTAAATGAAATGGAAGAAACATTAAGAGAACTTCAACAAGCTAGTCAAGGTACGGTTGGTGGTCAAGCAGGGCAAATATTAATTGACAGAGTAAAAAGGTTTGCAAGCACCTTAAATCCATTTTTAGCTGAAGATGAAAAGTTAACTCCTGAAGCCAGTTTTGATATTTTAGCTAGAAGTTTTATAAATAGCTCTAAAAGATTTTTAACACAAGAGACAGGTAATGGAATTTCTAATGTTGATGTTCAGGGTATAAAAGATGAAGCTGGAGCTATTGTAATAGGAAGACCTCTTTCAGAGAACATTATGAGTCTTAATGTTTTAAAGAAAAGATTTACACAAAATAGAGATATTTTGCGTGGAACTTTGGATGAAATGTTAGTAGAAGATAATTTTGCTTCAGACAAAATTTATCAAAGATTTAGAAATAATATATATAATGTTATAAGTCCAACAGAAATAATAGTGGGTAAAGATTTAATAACCAAAGATGATGATGGTACTGTGGTCTTTAATTATGATGTAACGACTAGCGGTACATAGAGTGGAATTGTAATATGGGTTTCATCAGAATAAAAGATGGAGATGATGTTTTACAGTTTAAAATAAAAGGCGATGAGCCTACATTTACTGAAGCTGATAAAATAAAAGCTATCTTAGAAAACAGAAAAGCAAATATAGTATCAAAACCCAAGGGTAGTGATACTCTTCGTGATTTAGATAGAAAATCTGGAATAAGAAAATTTGGACTAAGAGCTGCTTTAGCTGGTGCTGAGAAAAAAGAAGAAGAAGAAAATATTCTTCGCAAAAATTATGGCTTGGATGATGAAGATTTTACCAGAGATAATAGAGGCAGACTTGCTATCACTAAATCTGGTGGTGATAAATTAGGTCTTAATTTAGATAGGACAACACTGGTAGATGAAGAAGGTTTTAGCAGATATGATTTCTCTGCTGATTTAGCTGGCATAGCTCCAGAACTCGCTGGTGGTGTTGGAGGCAGTTTACTTGGAGCCGCAGCAGGAACTGCTATACTTCCTGGTTTAGGAACGCTTATAGGCGGTGCATTAGGTGGTGGTTTTGGTGCAGCAGGGGGGCAAGCTGCAGAAGAAGCTGTTGAAACAGCCACAGGAATACAAGAACAAACTCTTGGAGAGGTTGGGAAAGATTTAAGAACAGAGTTTTTATTAGGTTCTCTTGGTGAACTTGCAGTAGGTGGAGCTATAAAATTACTCGCTCCATTTGCTAGAGGTTTAAAAGGAAAACCTTTAGATGATGAAACTCTAAAAGTTGCCTATGATTCAATGCAAGAATTTGGAATAGACCCAACTATAGGTGCGATTGGAGGATCATCTCTTATTGCAAGACAACAAAAAATTATTGAAAAAGTTTTAGGTGGTTCAAAAAGATTATCTAAAAACTTTAAAAATTTAACAAATAAAATTAACGAATATAAAAGATTATCAACAGGTGGTCGAGAAATTTCAGAGATAACAGATGAAGAAGCTGGTGAAATTTTAAAAAGAACTCTTTTTGATGAAGATAAATCTTTGAAAGAAGCAGAAAAAGCGGCTAGACAAGGAGTTTTGGATACATTTCAAGATTTTGCTACGGATCTTGGAGCAAAAGCTGCAACAGATAATGATTTAGATAACGCTGTTTTTGGTGTTTTGAGCAAAGCTATAAAAGGTTTTAATGATTTAAACACAGATAAGTTTGCCTCTATAGATGCAATTTTAAAAAGCCCTGCTGGAGGAGTTGGGGATGCTGGAATTATTGATACTGGTGCTTTAAAAGAAATATCTAAAAAATTAAAAGAAAGAAATAAAGCTGCAAAAGCATCTATAGGGTTATCTCCTACAAGACAATCTGAGGCTGCGGCAGTTGATGCTGTCGTATCTGGATTTGAAGCTTTACCTAAAAAGGCTAGTTTTACTCAATTATATAATTTAAGAAGAGAATTATTTGATGCTTCTTTTAGCTTTGGTGGAAGAGGTGGAGGAGAACAATTAAAAGATGCTTTTCTACAGATAGATTCTTTATTAAGTTCTGAAAAAATGATGGAATCTATAACTAAATCATCTTCATTAAAAAATGTTAGTTTAAGTAATGAACAAGCAGCTTTATTACAAAAAGCAGCAGATGAAATACCAGATGCTAGGGATTTTTTCAAAAAAGGAAGAGAAGCAATAGAAGATATGCAAGATGCTATTGGCATAAGAAATCTTCATGAAATAGTTAGTAAAAATCAATCAATACCACCCGATGTTAAATTTCTTGATAGAATAGTTAAACCTGAAAAACCAGAAGCTCTTAAAAGAACATTAAATTTCGTAAAAAAAGAATTAGGAGCAGATCAAAGTAATATATTAAGAGAACGACTAGCTGGACAATATCTTAAAAAGGCTCTTGATAAAACTCAATTTAAAGCTGATGACGTTAGTTCATTTAAAGGAGCTAATTTTTCACAAGCAATTGATAGACTAGGAGACAACACAGGAAAATTATTATTTGGAGATAATTTTGATCAAGTTAAGTCATTAGCTAATCAAATTAGACAAACAACTATTCCTGGTCAAACTGGTGTTATTGATGTTCAAAGAGCTTTAGATGGTGCTATTAACAGTCAAGCACCTGATGCCTTGGTAGATACTTTAAGAAAAATACAATCAGAACAAGCTGCTCTAAAAACATTTCAAGATAATAATATTATATCAAAGATAACTAGAAATGAGTCCGTAGGTGCTGATGAAGCTGCCTCTTATTTTGCTACGGCTGGAAAAGCTAGTGATATAGAAGAAGTTATGAAAAGGCTTGACGATGAGGGTAAAAATGCAGTCAGAGGTCTTTATATGAAAAATCTATTAGATGATTTCGGACCTGATGTGTTGATAAGAGGCGAACAATTAAAAGCAATGGCTAAATCTTTTAATAGAGCTGCTGAAGGTGGTAAATTAAAAAGCATATTTGGTGAAGAGATGGGTTCTGAAATGGAGCGATTTGGCAAGGTTTTAGAATTAAACACCAAAACAGCAGATGGAGGTGATTTGATAGCCGCCAATATTGCAGCAGCTCCACTAGAAAATATTGCTAATTTAGTTAGGTTTGCAGTTGTAGGCAGATTGTTTACTCATGCCCCAACATACAAAGCTGTATTAAAGGATTATGATGCTAGAATAAAAGGTGTAACACCATCACAGAGATCTAAAATATTAGGAGATGCTATAGGTTCAGCACTTGTTCAGTTTACAGTACAGCAAGGACAAGAAGGAGCTAGAGAAACAGCGCAACAAGTTACTGCTGGTTTAGAGAGCGCAGGAGTTGACTTGGGAGCTATAAACGATCAATTGTCCGCAATACGATCTCCTGCTCCAAATACGGGCATAGGGCAAGTAGATGTTTTACAGCCACAACAATCTTCTATAAGACAAAGGGCAGCAGAAAACCCACAAGTGGCTAACGCATTAGGAATTACAGGGTCAACACAAGGGCTATTATAATGAGTTTTAGAGAGGCACTAGAAAAAGTTTTAAAACACGAAGGCGGATATGTGAACGATAAAAATGATTTGGGAGGAGAGACTAATCTAGGGGTGACTAAAAAAACATATACGCAATGGTGTATGGAACAAGACTTTCATCCAAAAGACATGAAAGATTTAACAGTTGATGATGTCGAGCCTATTTATAAACGTAACTATTGGGATCGTATGAAATGCGATGAATTAGACCCAGGCGTTGCCTATTTTATTTTTGATTTTGGTGTTAATAGTGGGCCTAAAAGAGCTGCAGAATATCTACAAGGCGCAGTTGGTTGTGCCATTGATGGTTCTATTGGCCCCATTACAATAGCTGCTGCCAACGAAAAGGACTCTATACATATCATAGACCAGCTACACCGTGAGCGTCAGCATTTTTACGAAAAACTAAAAACCTTTGAACACTTTGGCAAAGGTTGGACTAGGCGCAATCAAGAAGCAAAAGACTCTGCTTTAGAGTTGTGCAAGTAACCAAATAGCTAGTTTCATTGATATACCTTGCTGTACAAACCAAGACATCAAGAACATTGAAACTAACAAAAATATAGATAAAAATATATTTTCAGTCATACATTAACCGCATTTAAACCAATCTTACTATTAGAGTAATGTTCATTATAGTGATCTACAACTAGTTTCTCTAGTTGATGCTTTAAACTCCTGTGTTCCTTGTCACAAATTATTAATAACTTGTTGTAAGCTTCATGCCCCATTGAAACTGACTTTACTTTAGTTGCGTCTGTCATTAGTATTTATCCCATAAAATTACAATATAATGGATTATAACCTATGAAAAAGTATTTTTCTAGAAATAAATACAATGCTAAAAAAACAGAATATATGAATATAAAGTTTGATTCTAAACTAGAAGCGAATCGATATGGTGAGTTGATTGCCATGCAAAAAGGTGGTTTAATTAAAGACCTGGAACGTCAAGTTCGGTACAAATTAGAAGTAAACAATCAATTGATAACAACATACGTTGCTGATTTTGTGTATATCAAAATCAATGATGATGGTTCTCAAGAAAAAATAGTTGAGGACGCAAAAGGAGTAGAAACGCCTGTTTTTAAAATAAAAAAGAAGTTGATGAAAGCAGTTCATGAAATTGAGATCATTATTTCTCAAAAAAGATATTGACATAGCAATCATTGCACACTACATCTTAAAATGTATTTTCAACTAAAAGAGGTAAAAATGGAAAATATTAACTTGATAAACGATCTCTCCAACATTGTGGAGAGAAGAAATAGCATCAAAGATCAAATTGAGGTTCTCAAGAAAGAGTTGTCTGTTATTGATAACACTCTTATTGATATGTTTGAGAACGATGCTAAAACTAAACTTGCTGACAAAGGACAAGATTTTGGAGATGCCACAATTGATTCTGGTGACTTCAAAGTAAAAGTCTCTTTGAAGAAAAAGGTAACATGGAATCAAGAAGGTCTTATGGAGCTTCTCGATGAGATGTCAGTTGAAGAGGCAAAGCACTTTGCCAAAGTCAGCATTACTGTTCCTGAAGCAAAGTTTAACAATGCAACACCAGAAGTTAAAGCAAAGCTATCTCAACACAGGACTGTTGAGCCAGGCACTGTATCTGTTGATATAAGGAGCAAATAATGAAGATTATTACTGCTGATCAACGTGCTAAAGAGAAGCGTGGTTTTAAACTTGTAATCGCAGGGGAGTCAGGCATTGGCAAGACTTCCCTCGCCAAAACACTTGATCCTAAAACTACTCTATTTATGGATCTAGAGGCTGGTGATGCTGCCATTGAGGGTGAACCTATTGATGTAATACGTCCTTCAACATGGCAAGATTGCAGAGACTTTGCTACATTCTTAGGTGGATTTAATCCATCTCTTTCGGAAGACTCTGCATATAGCGAAGCACATTATAACTATGTGTGTTCGGTTTATGGAGATCCAAATGAAATGCTTGATAAATATGATACCATATTTATTGACTCCATTACTGTTGCTGGTCGGTTGTGTTTTGGTTGGTGTAGCAATCAACCTGAGAACCGATCTGATCGCACAGGTAAATTAGATACTCGTGCAGTTTATGGTATGCACGGAATTGAGATGATGAAGTGGTTGACACATTTGCAACACATTCGTTCTAAAAATGTAGTATTTGTTGGTATTCTTGATAAGAAGATTGATGAGTATGGAAGAACTAATTTTGAGTTGCAAATAGAAGGTTCTAAGACAGGCAGAGAATTACCAGGCATAGTTGATGAAGTTATTACTATGGCTTCTTTAACAAGTGATGATGGCAAGCAGTTTAGAGCTTTTATCTGTCATACCATGAATCAATGGGGCTACCCAGCCAAGGATCGATCTGGGAAGCTTAATCTTCTTGAAGAACCAAATCTTCAGAAACTATTTGCTAAAATGTCCACCGTATCAACAGAGCGTGACATGGAATTTGTAGATCCAAATAATGTAAAACTAGTAGGAGAAGCTAATGCTTGATCTAAACAACGTAAACCTTGAGAACAATAATACTCAAAGCTTTGAGTTAATCCCTGATAGAACTATTGTGAGAGCCGTCATTAAACTTGTTGGTGGCGAAGTTGAGAAGCAAGAGTTTGGTTCTGGTAACTATTTTAAACGGTCTGCTAACACAGGCTCTACTTGGTTGCCAATGGAGTTCACAATTATAGGTGGGCCTCATGACCGCAGAAAAGTTTGGGAAAATATTTTTGTAGATGGACCTAAATTAAATGCCAATGGTGTTTCAATTGCAAAAGAGATTGGCATTCGTACACTACGTCAAATTGTAGATAGTGCGTTTAATATTAAGTCTACTGATAATAGTGCTGAAGCGAGTGCTAAACGTAATCTAGCTGGGGTTCATCAATTAGATAACCTTGAGTTTTGTTTTCGTGTCGGCATTCAAAAGGCTGATGATAATTACCCAGCCAAAAATCGTTTGGGAGCAGTTATTACTCCTGATATGGAAGGCTATATCGTTGGAAACCAACAAACAGTTGCACCAGCAAATCCTGTTGCAACCCCTGTTGTTCAAACAAATACAACGGCTACAGCAGGGAGTGTTCCAGAATGGGCGAAGTAATTTCTTTTATTGATAAAATCAAAAATCTTTTTGTTCATAACCAAGAGCCAAAAGAAGTAAGATATCTCAGAGGCAAGCCTTTTGAATTAAAAGAAATTCCTGTGGCAAAACCTTTCCAATACCCAGATTACTGTCAAGAAACATATGATTTTCTTAACAAGAATGGCACGATGAAATCTATTAAAGAGATCATGAAGGCAACAGGTAAAACTAAATTAACTGTTCATCATGAGATGTCTCAAATTAGAAAGTCTGGCATTGAAATACTGAAGCACTATGACAAAGATAAAAAAGAATATCTTTATTTCTTTCCTGGCGATTAAAAATGCTATTGCGTCAATACCAAGAGGTAGCAGTAAATGCTGCCTCTGACGCATTGGACAAGTATAATAACACACTTGTTGTAGCACCTACAGGTGCTGGTAAGACGATTATGCTATCAGCACTTGTTGGTAAGCGTCAGAAAAAAGATAAAAATGTATTAGTTCTTCAACATAGAGATGAATTAGTTAACCAAAACATATCAAAGTTTAAGAAGGTAAATCCTGATATAAACACAAGCGTTGTTAACGCTACAGATAAAAATTGGGATGGTGATTCTGTTTTTGCGATGGTGCAAACTTTATCTAGAAGTAACAATCTAGAAGAAATGCCATCACTGGATATGATTGTAGTTGATGAAGCTCATCACACAGTCGCTGACACATATCAAAGAATTATAAACGCTGCAAAAACAGCTAATGAGAACATAAAAATCGTTGGCTTTACAGCCACACCGAATCGTGGTGATTCCAAGGGTTTGAAGGATATATTCAATAATTGCTCAACTCAGATAGAAATTAGCACGTTAATTAATGAAGGGTTCTTAGTTCCACCCAAGACATATGTTATTGATGTAGGGGTTCAAAGAGATTTAAACGAGGTTCGTAAAACAATAACAGACTTTGATATGGATGCTGTTGAAAAAATTATGAACAAAAGAGCGATCAATAAGAAGGTCGTAGAAGAATGGCAGTCTTATGCTCATGATCGAAAGACAATAGTTTTTTGTAGTACCATAAATCATGCGATGGATTTGTGTGATGAATTTAAATTAGCTAGTGTAAATTGTGATATTGTAACGGGCGAAACAAGTAGAATTGATCGTGAAAGAATACTCAAAAGTTTAAGCGATGGTTCAGTACAAGTTGTTGTCAACGTAGCAGTTTTAACAGAAGGATTTGATGCGCCACCAGTATCTTGTGT
>CEQR01110772.1_pt1 | contig 9710 bp, 13 predicted proteins | sample 530901 | NCBI WGS metagenome assembly CEQR01 (sample SAMEA2621085, study PRJEB7988) | marine metagenome | isolation source: saline water (ENVO:00002010), including | reverse complement strand
GAAGGACTATCCCAGAAAAAATAAAATGTTCTAATTCTTCTCTGAGGTATTCCATGTAGCTCTGTATTTGTCTTAATCATTGAAAAGCTATATCCTGCATCTTCACCAATTTTTCTAAGATTATCTGCAACCTCTACACCCATTTTAGTAAATAGGCCTGGTGCATTTTCTCCCCAAAATACTTTTGGTTTTATATCTTCTAAAATTAGCTTTGCACTTTTATACATCCATTGATTTTGTTCTGCATGTGCTCCACGACCTTTACTACTTGTTTTAGGTGCAGTATTTGTACCTGCCAATCCTGCACAAGGACAAACAGTTGAAACAAAATCAAGTTTTCCTTTTAGTTTTTCAATTAATATATTTTTTTCATCATCTCCCATATCATCTAATACTTTATATGGTACTTTTGGAAGATATTTAGTTATGTGACTATCGTTTGCCTTAAACGGTGAGTATGATAATATAACTTCTGGATCTTTACCAGTTATCTTTTTATTTGCAAGTGTCATACCACCTATTAAAGGAATTATTGTTGCGTGTTTCATGTTTACCCTTTATATGCTCTTATTGATTTAATTTTTCCTTCCTCATCAAAAGTTATTATATCCAATACTAAAATTTTACTTATAGTACCTTCTGCCTTTACTAATACTTCTAGTTCACAATAGGCTATGTTATCAACAACTCTTATCATTAAAGGAACTGCTTTAATATCTGTTACACCGGCAAATATTGCTGCATTTGCTTCTAATACTTCATCTATACCAGTTGCTTTATTATCCCAGTCTTGTAATAATATATCGTCTGTGAATAGATCTTTTAATAATTCAGACTTATTCTCGCCCCAAGTCTTAAAGTATGTTTGAGACTTTGTTAGAGGACTGAAGTTTGTAGGTTGGAACGTATTCATTTTCTAATTCTCCTAATGTTTTTAATAATGTGTATTTTCCATAATAATATAAAAATTCATCAAATGGATGATGGTGAAGTGCGGACATATTTAACCAAATCAAAGATGTTAAAACTTTTACTTTACTTAAATCATATCCGTTATCAACAATCCATTTATGATAAACCTGTTGACATTCAATTAGAGATTGACGTCTATGTATATCAACTATAATATTATCTTTTGATTTTGTAACTTTAAATTGATTATTGTTTACTATTTCATGATTAACTACTAAGTTGTGATTAAGTTTTGCCAAGTCATAATACATATCACCACACTCAATAAGACCTCCAAAATTTTGTCTCCAATCAAGTAAAGTAAATCCTTCTTCTCCTAAAATTATATTATCTAATATAAAGTCACCATGAAAGCCTGTTTGTTTTGGCTTACATAACCAATCACTATTTATGGCTTTAAGCATTTCATTTATTGTTGGTGTTTGCAAACCATTAATCGTTTCTACTTTATCAAGGTTACGAGTTGAATCATAAAACTTATTTATTCTTGATATTGTTTTTTCATAGTAAAAATCTATACATGCTTTTCTAAAATCTGTTTCACTAACAACATCATTTTCTTTCCATAAATTTTCCTTTGCCCAATCTAATAGTTTAATAAATGTAATTGGATTTGCAACCTTTGAATATAAATCACCTTCGGCATATTCATATCTATAAAAGTTTGGGGATTTAGCAACAATCTTTGGTACCATACCATCAAGGATAGATGCTCTATCAACTCTTTGTGTTGACATTTTTTCATTTGCAAAAAACTTAATAACATGGTCATCAAATAAATAAATAGATTCTTCTAACTTATCTAAAATATTAAATGAGTCTGGAATATCAGTCCTTGCTTTATTTAAAGACTCAACATTTCCTATGTCATACCATGTCATAAATTGTTTGTGATATATTTTTTTGCCTTCTTTTAGTTGATTCTTTACACAATATAGATCTGATAATGATCTCATATTATGATCTTCATTATATAGTTTTTCCATTGTTTCCCAATAGTTTTCATAATCATTAACACCTATTAGTCCAATATATACATAATCAGAATCTATATTTCCTTTAGTATAAAACTCTTTAACATCACCATTTGTAACACAATAGCTGTCATATTGGCTGGATCCTTTTTGTTTGAATCCACCTACCCAATCCCTATCAGGTTCAGGTATTGTATCAAGTACTATAGTATCGCATGCATTATATATAAATGGGCATTGTAAATGTTCCTTTGCACATAATTGAGAATATCCTAAACTACTTCCTTCACCTGAATAGTTATCAATTTCCACAAACGTAAATTTTCTATCAGGATATGCAATGTTTAGAAATTGTCTTACATGGTCTGCAAAGTATCCTATGGTTACAACAAATTCCATTGTTTTTGGATATGATTCAATAATGTAAGATATTGCTGGTTTTTTACCAACCTTGACTAATCCTTTATTTGTATAGTCGGTTATTTCACCTAATCTACTACCTATACCTGAAGTTGTTAATAATACTTTATACTGCATATTCTAATTCCCTATTTACTTTATTTTTAAATTGACCAATCTTAATATCTAATGGTGCCTCTTTAGGTCTATATATTGTTCCAGTTCCACAAGTTAACATATTTGCACCTGCCTTTATTAATTTAGGAGCTGTTTCTGGTGTTACACCTCCGTCTATCTCAATTATAACATCTCTTCTTCCGTTGTTGTCCAAATACTTTCTAAATCTATCAATCTTATTGTAGATTCCTGGCCAACAACCTTGTCCTAGTATTCCTGGATTTATTGCCATTAACATAACTAAACTTATATCGTCTATAAAACTTTCAATGATATGATATTGTGAATGTATATTAAATGCAAGTCCAACTTTACATCCTGCCTTTTTTATCATTGCGATAGTTCTTCCTAATTGCTGATTAGGTTCCACATGAATTGTAATTATATCAGCACCTGATTCTGCAAACCAGTCAATGAATGGTTCAGGATTTGATACCATCATATGTACATTTACAGGTATGTCGCATATTTCTTTAATGTGTTTTACTTGTTCAGGATACATTCCATATCTAGGTACAAACAATCCATCCATAGTATCAACATGTAAAAAGTCAACTTGACCTGATTTTTTTAGTAATTCAACGTCACCTTTTAAATCTGCTTGATTTCCACATATTAAAGATGCACCTATCATAAATTTGTTTTTCATATTTTCTACTCTAAAAGTGAATGCCTTTTTGACATTGTGAAATTTGTCTCACCAGACTCTTGCATAAGTTTTAGTGCCATAATATCCAATAAGATAAGTAATGACTGCTCTACATATGTTTTCATAGGCTGAATAGTTCCTCTATCACCTGTAAAGGCAGAAACGGCATTCATAATTACTAAATGGTCTGATGAAGAAGCCATTCTTGATTCCTTTTTAGTTGTTATTAATATCACCTTTGCACGATTCTGTTTTGCTTTTAAAACTATATTGTAGATGGTTTCAGTTTCACCACTTCCTGATGCAACTATTAATAAATCACCTTTTCCTATTTGAGGTACAGTTGAATCTCCTAAAGTCCAAGCTTGGTATCCCATATGACCTAATCTCATACCAAAGCATTTTATTGAATACCCCATTCTACCAGCACCAGCCACAACTATTTTATTTGATGATTGTATTATGTCACACATTATGTCTAACGATTTTTCATCTACTGATGTTAATACATCATTTATTTCTGACATCACTGTTGTTTTTAATTCGGCGTAATTCATAATTCTATATTTCCAATTCCTGTATTTCTTTCTATGTTTATTGCAACTGCATAGTCTTCTTCACCATTAGGTTTTCTATCATTGATTAGATATCTCTTTCCACCACCAAATCCCATAATCAATTGATCATAAACTATACCTGCATTTGCTAATTGTTCTTCTGTTTGTTTTCTTGCACAATTTCTTCTACCAGTTGTAAGTATAATGTTATATCCTTTTCTTTCCCATTCTAATAATTTATCAACTGCACCTGGTAAAGGCTTCATACATGAAAAAGGCATAGTTGCTTCACTAGGTTTCATATGTTCAACCAATGTTCCGTCTATGTCACAAAATATTGTTTTAGGTCTTGTATCATTCATTAAAATAACTCCATTTGTTTTTTATCTTTTTTTAATTTTTTCTGTACACTTTCTTTTTCTGAAAATGATGACATTTTTACTGATGTTCCTTGATTAGCATTTTCATATTCTTTACCTATCATATTACATACATTACTCATAATTAAATTGTTCATATATGTTCCATCATAAAATTCTGGTTCTAACATATCTTGTAGTAATCCACGTAACTTCATATACCTATCAGGATTGTTTTCTAAAAATTCAACCTTATTTTTAAAATCATTTGCATCTTTTACATGTAGCCATTCTGGAAATCCTAGTAGATTGTTAGTGTCATATGTTGGATGTAAAAATGGTATGATTCCAAAATTTATCATTTCCCAAGGTTTACAAGTTACAAACCCTGGTTTTATTGATACCACTAATGTATATTTTGTTCTTAATACTTCATCCATGATATCCCCCATTCTAATAGCTTCATATCTATTATCACTTTCTAGTAGTTCCTTTGGCCATTTACCATAAACCTTTGAATCTGGAAAGTTACTGTGTATGTATTCATCTATAAACGGTTTTCTGGTTTCTTTTGATTTCATTGTGTGACTATTCATAAACATTGTTATTGGAATATCCTTTTTTAGTTTTAGTGTATTCCTTTTAGTTTCACCAATTAAAAATATCTTTTCAGTTTGACCATACTTAACAGGTATATCATACTCAACAGTTGATTGATCATCATAATTAACTATATGCTTTACTTTCTGTACTGAGTTTTCTTGACTTAAACAAAATTTTTCCCTATTGAATAAATCTTTTGCATTAAGTCTTATGTGTCTAGGATCTTCACTAATTGTAAACATTGGAACTTGCGTCATGTTTAGAAAGTGAATTATTGGACCTGCATAGTGATGGAATTGATATAATGTCTTTGAATATTTTCCTGGATTCTTTACACTCCAAATCATATCATTCATATTAACACTACTACACATTCCTGACATCATAACAAATGCATCCAATTTTATGTTGTGTTGGTTTACATATTCAAGTGGTGCATGAAATTTGCTATGTGCATTTTTCATATCAGCTTCTGACCAACAGTCTATAACATTATTGTTTGGAAATAGTCTTGATTTTTCATCATTGGTTAATTTTGAAAAGTCAGAACGTCCTACAATGTAAAATGTAATGTTTGGATTTATTGATGCCAGTGATGTGTAAAGTATTGATGGTGCAGCATCGCCACCAATCAATCCCCATTTACTTTGAGAAAATAACATTGATTTCCCCATTTTACCTATTCCTATTTTCATAATATCATCCTTTCAATTTTTTTAAATTCACCTCTATATCCATTAATTTTTAAAACACTTTCACCATTTTTTTCCAAAATAAAAAATGGCCATATTTGATTTACAAAATTCCATTTCTTTGGATCATATTCCGCATTAGGAATTATGTTTAACTTAATGTTATTTTTTGCACAGAATTTTGAAACTAATGGATGTACTCTTTTGCATTCATCACAATTGCCGACCGTAACCATATTTATTTTCCAATCTATTTTTTTATTTGCATATACCATATTTTTTACCTCTCATATAAATACAAGTTAAAAAGTTCAAAGCAGGTGTTTTCATAGATTAATTTTTTCAGTTTTTATTCCGCAACTATTTAGGAATTCTAATCCATTTCCATGTCTATAGATATCACTATAAACAACTCTTTTAATTCCTGCTTGGTGAATTAGTTTTGCACAATCTTGGCATGGACTTAATGTAATATATAAAGTTGAACCCGCACAACCTCCCCTATGTTTTGCACATTTAAGAATTGCATTTGCCTCTGCATGTAGAACTTCCTTTTTTGTTTGTCCATCATCTCCTTCACAACAATTATCCATACCACTTGGCATACCATTGAAACCATCACTAATAATTTGCTGGTCTTTGACTATAATTGCACCAACCTTCATTCTATTTGCAAATGATAGTTGACTCCATTCTTTAGCCATTTTCATATATGCCATGTCGTATCTACTTTGTTTGTCCATTAATATCCTCGGTGTTGTCTTTTCTTATTTTCCTCAGCTTTTGCAAAATAATAGTTATATACTGTTTTTGCATCCAATCCTATTGATGCTGCATAGTTCATTAGGAAATGTAGTACATCAACAAATTCCATATATAACTCTTTTCTATCTCCTTCAGATAGATCTGATATTTTCATACTCTCGTATTTCTTATGATCCTGTTTCCAGTATTTCCAAACTGCACTACCTGAGCCATCCTTGATACCACCTAGAGCATCTGTCATTTCATGTATTTCATCAATAATTGCATGATTGTTTGCATGCCAAAACTTCATAATTTCAGCAATAGTCATTTCTGAAAAATCTAACTTATAAGTATATTCTTGCATATACTTTTGGTGACTCATTATATCGTGCAAATGAGTTGTTGATTCACTATATGAATCTTTTACATTTAAATCTTTACATTCATTATCAAAATTAGCCATTCTTATTCTCCTTTATGTAATTATCTAATGCACCTAAATATGCAACACAATCTAATAAATTATCTTCACGATAATTATATGAATGTCTTGATAGTTTTAGTGCAACCAATGCAGCATACATATCTTCAGCTTGGAAGTCTTTACCTGTCATGCCACTTGCTATTTTTGCAGCCCTTTCCATTCCTTCACTAAAAGGACCGTACATTCTTTCTTTTTCTTCTGAACGATTATTAATTATTTCATCAGCCTTATTTAGTATTGATTTCTTTTTCATATAAATAATTTTTCACCAGTTGTTTTTGCATATTCACCAATTTCTTCTTTAGTCATATCTTTGGCTGGTAAATATAGATTATTTTGTTGTATGTAATCTAATGTTACATTTGGTTTAAGAGTAAATATATTGCTTGAGAATTCATAATCCTCAGATGCCCTATCACCTTCCAATATTTGTGCAGCCATATCATAATGAGTTTCATATAGATGTAAACTTCCCGCATGGTGATGGTATGTACCTATTTGTAAATCAGTGTAATGTTGTTTTAATTCATTAAACATTAATTGTTGAAACAAACAAAATATAAAAATATCATTTGACATACCAAATACAATATCATTACTTCTCATGTATGTTCCCATATGAAGTTTATTGTCACGTATAAAAAATTGAAGATATTGTGTACATGGTATATCATTAGGATTTTTTGTTTTGTGATATGGTTGACCAATTACAAATGTTGCACGTCGACTATCCTTGTCATCTATCAATTCTTTTACTGCCCAGTCCCATTGACTACCAAATACATAACAGCCATAATTTGATTCTACATTATCTTCATTATCCTTTATGTTTAACCAAATTCTTGCAAATTTTCCAATGTTAACTGAGTTGGGATTTCTTGACAGATACCAAAGAAATTCAGCAAGTGTATATGTTGTATTAAATTTTCTACTTGGCCAAACTATATCTAAGTCTGTTGGATCTTCTATGGTAAAATTTCTAAAAAGTATTTCTTTTTGTTTTGTACCACGGCTTTCTACATTTTTACCCATTATGGATATACTATTAAGTTCATGCCAGAATGCTTCATTAAGATTTTTGTAAATATTCATAATATAACCTTTATTATTTATTTTATCTAATATAACAAATTTTGTTGGGATTTAAAAATATTATCACCTATTTTTTTATCTAAATTGTAATATTCATACAATTCTTTACAATCACGGTATGCTTGACTAATTGAATAACCTAAATTCCACTGTGAGTACATACTTATTAGATCTACATTATACATGTTTGTTTTTCTTAAATTATCAATTATTTGTTCTGTATTAAAACTGTTTATTATTTTATTGCCATCAATTTCATCTTTAAATGTTCTCTTCATACAATGATATTCAATTTTGTCTTTTAAATAAATAGTTCTAAAGTATGTTTTACCTATTGAATATCCAAAGCTAAAAAAGTTTGACATTTTTTTATCAGCCTCGTTATTGTATTCACATACATATACATATATTTTTTTTGTAAATAAATTAAGTTTTTTATCTAAATTTTTTATATCACCAGTCCATATTAGTCTTTTATATTCAAGTATATTTCCATCTGATAATATTATGTTACTATCTTTAACACCAATAGAATCTATTTCAGAATCTATCATATCCTTAAGAACAATATTTTTCTTAATCTCTTTAAATAGTAAGTAGAAACTTTCAAATGGTCCTTTATTTTTTATTGAAACATATTCCATGCTACCTTTAAATTTTTCAAAGTAACTATTTTCAACTGCAAGTTTTCCCCTAGTTGATAGTGCATATACATTTTTAAATGAATCTGAAGGTACTGTTGATATTTTGCCTCTATCATCAAAAAATGCATTTAATATTTTTACCTTATATTTTAGTCCTAATGAATTTACAATATTAATTATTTCCGGAGTGTTAGGTAAGAATTCAGGTTCTACATTGTTTGCTTCAAATTTACTTGTTGGTATAATTGTTATGTCACTTAAAAGATAAGAAGCAAGTAGTGCATAATTATTTGACCCAATTAAATAGTTTTTCATATAACCTTTATTTTAAATAATCTTCAATTTCATTTGGTGATGGATAACTCAATGAGCTTTGACATTCATCACATGTCCACATATACCTATTTTCATCATTATTGAACTTTATAGTTTTACTATTGTGATTACATTTTTTTTGTATTTTTTCTAATTCTTTTTTTAATAACCTTTGTTGCTCTATTATTTTGTCTGCTTTTTTCATGACGGTTACCCCTCACAAACAGTACACTCCTTCATAGCATTTGCAGCAATATCACCTCTAAGTACACTTTCGGTTCTTACGTAGTAAAGAGTTTTTACGCCTTGCTTCCAAGCTTCAAGGTGAACTTGGTTTATCCATTTTGGCGTAGCCTCTTTAGGAAAAGCAAGATTTAGTGAAACTGCCTGGTCAACATATTGTTGTCTAATGCCAGCCTGTCTTACTAATTCTAATTGGTTAATTTCTTTAAAAGTTTTGTAAACCTCTTTAACCGGTATTGGCTCATCTTCTTCAGGTACATTTTCACATAATGTTACTTTTCCTTTTAAGTAACACCATTTATCCAATTCATTGATGTCCTGTATGCTTCCACCATCTGCCAATATTTTATCCCATGTTTCTTTATTATTTATTCCTGCCTTTCTTAATACTTTTTCTAATTCTTTATTTTTTCTAATAAATGTTCCTTTTGCGCTCTGTTCAGTATATACATTTGCTGGTATTGGTTCTATGCCTGAACTAACACCACCAGCTAATTTACTATTAGAAACTGTAGGCGCAATTGCTCTTAAGTGAGTATTTCTCATTCCGGTACCTACACACCATAATGGTTCACCATATTCAGTTGCCAAATCCCTAGATGCTTGCTCAGTTTCAGTTTGTATTTGACCAAATATTCTACGTGTTTCAAATTGTGCAGTTAAACTTTCAAACGAAACACCTCTTTGTTGTAAATATGTATGCCATCCCAATACTCCTAAACCTAATGCCCTACCTTTTTCTGCACTTCTTACAGAATTTTCAAATCCTTGTCTATATTTTGCCTTTTGTATAAATTCCTCAA
>CEQR01110773.1_pt1 | contig 9724 bp, 10 predicted proteins | sample 530901 | NCBI WGS metagenome assembly CEQR01 (sample SAMEA2621085, study PRJEB7988) | marine metagenome | isolation source: saline water (ENVO:00002010), including | reverse complement strand
GACATAAGGTGTGCGCGGTGTGGAGCATATGCTGTGAAGCAAGCAGAAAATCCATATCCGATACGAACCCCAGAGGGTATGACACTGAACGTGTTCTTGGAGGAAGAGGAATGAGAACAGAATTCAATGTGTGGACTTTTGAGCCCGGCATAGCGCCCAAAAACGCCATCATTGACGGGAAGACGTCACCTGTCACTGGAGTTTGCAGTTTGTCCAAACTAACGAGAGAAGGTCAGTTTTACTATGACCCTCGAATTATGCGTTGCCCAGAGTGCTACAGTGAGTTCAGCGTAAAGTCCACTGTAATCAAGACAGATGACTATGTGTTGGTGCCTTGCTACGAATGCGAAACTGTGATAAAGATGGCGAGGGGAGGGACATGACATGGATTGGGAACCAAGAGAACAGGACATAGAATGGACGAAGAACGTATTAGACAGCCTTGAGGTGAATCAAGACTGGATGGAGGGAGAGATGGCATTCCGCAGAACGGGGGATGCCACTCTCGCCCTCCTCACCCGCACAGAGAGAGCAGAGGACGCTGTGGACAGAGTCAAGCAGGTGTTAGACGTGCTTGAGTGGGAACTGGACGAGGAGAACGTGAAGGTGATACCTGACGACCCCATCGCAGCGGCTCAAGTCATGCAGCAGGAAGCAGAGTCATGGATGTGCCCTCACTGCAACGAGGAGCGTGTGGTGAACATGCCGCTCGAGAACAGCGTGTGGTCCATCCAAGGACAGACCAATTACGTCGACGACGAGGGACATACCAACTCTCATGACAGGTGGGTAGTAGGTGTGGTTTGCAACTGCGGAGAAACCGTACACCTCTCTCCCGATGATTACTACCTAGTGGCTGGAGAGGTCAACTTCTACACGTGGAACTATGCAGATGAGGAAGGGAGGATATTCTCAGCGAGAGTGATGTCACCCGAGCAGATAGTGGAATGCGTGGATGAGGGCTTCATGGACAAATTGAACGCCCAACACCTAGGCTCTAGTCTAGGAGACCACGTAGTGCCACCTCACATGCGTGGGACGTACTGCCTCTTTGTCGAGCGAGAGGCAGGTGAGGAAGAATGAGGACCGTCAGGATAAGAGAGAAGGTCAAGAAGTACCTGTTGAACCGAGAAGGTGCCGAGACTGGTAAAATCTACGACCATATCAACGAGACTAGCAAGTGGGGAGTCACCATGCAGCAACTAGGCAATATCCTGTCCAAGGACAAGGACATCAAACAAGTGGGGACTGTGAGAAAGCAAGGAGCGCTGTCTGGGCGTTATGACATGATGGTATGGGCCTTGCAACCACATTATGTGGAAAGGGCCTCACTCAGTGAGCAGGAGTTGAAGCAGGTCATTCTAGATTGGCTCAGAGAATCAGGGCCGGGAGAGTATCTGGCGAAAGACATCAGGAAGGGACTTGGCTTCACTCACACCATGGCGCACACGACCATATTCAAACAAGCAGCAGACGACGGGCCTGAGTGGGTCACGGCTGTGAAGACGTACAAGCCCAGTAGAAGTTCGTTTTACACATATGTGGTCTCACCAATTAATTGATAGACTAGTCACTTTCTGGTCAGTCTATGAGGTTGGATGAAGCGGCTAACATGATAGCGGCAGTCAAGACAGCCCACGGCAACCCTAGAGAGCAGGAGGGTCTCTTGCATTCCTTCCTGCTCTCGCATCAAGACAGCATACATGACTTCTGCACTCTTCTATACGGACCCGCGCTCGTGCGCGTGGAAAGCATAATGAGTGCCTTGCATCGCAGTTATGCCATATTCCCTGAGGAGTTCGAGTTGCTCGAAGGGACACCACTAGTTCCCAGCCTCGTATCTGAGTCGCCCGACGAGTGCGATGTCAGTATGACGATACCAGAGGCTCTAAGCGCGGTGAAGACGATAGCAGAGGGTGTGGACATCAAAGTCATCATGGATAGGATGGACAAGATATCAGCGGAGTGCGTGTGGAGAAGAGCCCTTGGAGAGGCACCCATGGTCCCCCGCAAGAGGCTCATGAGAGCCATAGCGCATGGAACGGGGTACTCCCCGGAGAGATTGACCAGCGCTCTCTCAGTAGAGACGCTCGAGACAGTTCTCACCAGAGCACTGGACGGCACCCTATCAGAGAACTTCGCAATCGAACCCGGCCATCCTTTCAAGGCTCCATCGTTTGCAGCATGGCGTTATTGGAGTGTCCCGTTCGAGGAGACCTACTACGACATCGTTCGTGGCCCGAGACACTACGCGCACAAGGTACAGGGAGAGGTCTTCCTCTACGACAGCCAAGGAGAGCAGGTGCGTGGCATGGCTAACATAGTCTATAATGGCGACTGCGTAGCCTTGGTGGCTGAGGATGGGGACGTTATCGAATGGCTCTACACTGATGACGAGCCTGATATCTGGATGGGCCACTACTCGCACAGAGCCATAGCACCGAAGAGAATCAAAGACGCACAGCACCTCCGACAGTTGTGCGAGTCGTTGGAAGAGGGAGAGGTGCTCAAACTGATTGACGGTAGTAGACCACACATCCACAGCCAACACAAAGGCGGGTTCATACTGCCTCGCAGAGTATATGAACTCCCGCTCCTCATCACTCAAGCCAAGACGAAGTCAGATGGCATATGGGCCAGCATGAAGATAGAGGCAATGGACGGCTTCGACCCAATCCATGTCGGCTACGCTAACATCAAGAAGACCAACATGCCTGACAACCCTATCCTCAGAGACGGGGTCAAGAGGTTTGTGTGGACAGAGTTGGAACCCCCTCTGGTGGGCTCGTTTCACGCTCTCAGGTGCAGAGAAGGCAACGTAGAGGGTGCATATCTAGTATCGCTTGCAACAGACAAGGGAATGAATGACGTCATGCAGTATGGCGATTTGTGGAGTATTGATGGACATGGACAAGAGCGATGATTTCTTCCTAGGCTGGCTGGCGCGGGACGCCCGCTTCCAAGCAAGCGTGCATTTCTCCCCTAAGAACAAGATAGGCTACACCATACATCGCAAGGTCTACACCAGCATGGAGGATGAGCCAGCGCTCAACATGTGGTTGTCGACACAAGGAGTGTATGGGAGAGTCCTACGCGACGTGAAGCAAATCAGAACGCTACTGAAGATACTAGAGCCTGTATGGGAGGCTGTCAAGGACAGGGCCAACCTAGAGAAGTTGAAACTGACCATGGAAAGCAGCACTGCGAGAAAGATAGGGCATGAGGAGATGCTCGACCTGATTCATAGAATGGATTCTTATTAAGAGAACTATGCAAGAAAACAATATTCTTGCGAATGTTTATAGCCCTGTTTCGCCCGAGGCCGGGTTCCATGAAGTTAGAAGACATGATTCACGATGCAGAGCACCCCCTCAGTGCAATCAAAGAAATGCTCTCTGAGGGCAACCTCCCAGATTTGCTATTGCACGGCCCACCCGGAACAGGCAAGACGACCACTGCCCACGCCATTGCCAATCACGTCGGGGCTGAGATACACGAGTTCAACGCCTCTGATGAGCGTGGTATAGATTTCATACGCAACAGAGTGAAGGAAGTAGCCACACAAAGAGGCTACAGCGACCACACAATCATTCTGCTCGACGAGGCTGACGGCCTCACCAAGCAAGCGCAGGACGCTCTCAGGCGCATCATAGAGACTGGCCATGCTCTCTTCATACTGACAGCGAACGACTACGCGAACATCACAGGCGCATTGAAGTCACGCTGTCTGGCGTTCAACTTCAGACCATACAACGCAGAAGAGGTACTGACTCTACTACAAACAAGGTTCCCTAACCTCACCACAGAGCACTCAGCCATAGTGGCAGCCGCATGGAACGGTGACCTCAGGGAAATCAGCAGAGCCATGGAGAGAGCGACTAGTGTTGACAATCTGATTGCCATAGCAGGGAGCACTGCACAAACCTACGCAAACCCCTCACTATCCATCGTTGGAGGCGATTGGGAGAGTCTGAGAAAGGAACTACTCATACTAACCGGAGTCTCTACCATTTCAATGTTAAACAGGTTGCACGATAAAGTGCGACAACTTGATATGGAACCCGCTAGGTTCCATCACTATTCCCGCATCTGGGGAGATGCAGTGCTGGCCGCCCATCAATGGCCCCTCGGCTACGAGGGGTTTGTTGATTGGTTCGTGGGTAGTCTCGCTTCCTTGTGGGATAAGGAAGAGTGAAGAAAATGAGTGATAATGAATTACCGGAAGAAGTGAAAGAAAGATTGCGATGGTATGCTGAGCAACACAGCGTGTCAGAGGACGAGGCTGCAAAGCAGTACCTCGACTACATCGAGGAGCATCTCGGCATCGTCAACCCAAACGAAGAGGATGAGGACTTCCTCGTTGACGCAGCAGAGACGTTTGTCGTTGAGAGAAGGGTCATGCAGGCCCCCGGCGGGAGCACCGTCGAGTGGGTAGGCTGCTTCATAGCCATCGAGCCAAAGATACGCGACAAGAGAGCCAACATTCGAGAGCAGGCACTGTCAGAGGCCAGAAAGGACCTCACTAACGCCATCAACGGCGGGAAGATAGCACGTGCCTTCGTAGAGGGTGGTGTGTGGATGCTTGAGAAGGCCAATGGCATAGTAGCCTCCACACAAGAGAGGTTCGTGGAGGGGCAAGACCCATGGTTCCTAGTGAGGGACAGTGGTATGACTCTCTGTTTGCTGCAAAGCAACCCTGACTGGGCACGACATGGAGAACCCATTGCACCGTCTCTGTTCAGTAGGACCTACAGGTTCTACGGGAACGAGCCTGAGATGTACGCCGATGACATGCAGGCCATACGCATTGACGTAGGAGGAGCGACCGAAGAGGACGTATCCAAGGCTGTCAGGATAGGACAGGCCTGTAAGATACAACTACGCCCGCAAGGCACTGTTACTGAGGGCTGGGAGGACTCCTATCGCGCTGCTAACAACTTCTTCGCCAACGTAGTCTACACAGACGATTTCGTAGCAGAGAGCGACAGGCAGTACCTCAAAGGAGAGATTCTCATGGGCGGCATGGATTCCTACGTCGCTGATTTGACTGAACTGATGGAAGTCTATCACAACCAATCTGAGAAGGTATCTGGGTATGACACTCCCGTTGGTCCTCTCGTTTGCATCAAGGGAAAGGTAACTGACATCAACAGAACCGGATACGAGACCGAGTACGACCCATACGGCAAGGACTTCAGCATGAGAGTGTCCTCCTTCCAACTACAGAGGGAGTTCGCCAATGACATGTGGAGAAAGGAAATCACCATCAGAGTGCATGGTTTCCTTGGTGACGAGTGCCACGCATTCGACTACGAGGGCCGTGAAGGGTGGAAGCCCTATGCAGTGAAGTCCACAGTCTACATCTTCGGCAGGCTCGGTGTAAGAGCCACTGATGACGGGCAGGTCCCTGCCATGAAGGCCATGGGCATCTTCGTCCCCCCTCGACTGGCAATCCCAGCCGGTGAGGGCGGCGACACGAGCCTAGACCAGTTCGGCGGTGGTGAGCAATGAGCGGTTTCAAGGCATTGAAGGAAAAGGAGAAGTCCTTGAATGAAGGTACCCAAGACCTCTCTGAGGCTCTTAGCAACGTCACTAAGACCCCAATGACCCCCATAAAGGACAAGCCCATGCAGCCCAAACAGGGAAGCACAGAATGGTTCGCTGAGGAAATAGCGCCCATCACAGGCGAGTTCGGCGGAGTGGTAGGGGATGACGGGACCTGCAAGACAGCAGTGGTTTTCGACAGCATCCCTAAAGGGCATTCTTGCCTAGTGATTGACTTCGATGGTGGTGGTGCAAAACTCCGTGACGCCTTCTACCAAGACAGGCGCTCCGAGTTCAAATGCCAGAACCCATGGGTGATGGAAGGGGAGGCCAGAACGGCCTACAACTACCCTGCTACTCATGACAAGGTCATGGCGATAGGCAGGAGAGCCCTAGAATGGGCTCAGGCCCAGAATGACGCTGAGTACGAAGGAGAGCGCTTACACACTGTCCTAGTGACCGCTGTGGACCTATGGGACTCAGTGGCGAGTGCTTGTATGTTCATCGAAGACCTAGGAACGGCCCCAGACGGTATAGGGGCCAAAATCAGTCCTCACGAAAAGGTGGGTATGAGGTTCAATTGGCAGATACGCAGCACTAGGTTCCATCAATTGACGTCCTTATGCAGGGAATTGACCCGACATGGGGTCAATGTCTACTATGAGACGCACTGGAACTACGAACAGACCAAGGAAGGCACCATGACGGGCAACAGGAAGCCCAGATGGGAGAAGCAGACCGCTAACTACCTACATACACTCTTGGAGATGCAATCTACATCCGTGCGAGATGACGAAGGCCGCCTAACGGGCGAAACACGCTATGAGGCCACTTTCACCAAATCTCGCAGTCGGCCAGACCTTCTGAACAAGACCAGATTGGTCATGACGACCTATGAGGACAAGAATCACAAATGGAACGGTTTGCCCGAATTGAAGGGTGAGTGAGTGTCACGAAAACTCATTATTCCTGAAAATAACTGTAAGCGCTGTGACGGCCTAGGAGTGCTAATGAAGATAGTTGACACTCTCCATGGGAAGGACTTCGACCCGGTAATGTGCGATTGCTTGCTAGAGAAGCAATATGCCCAAGACCGAAAAGTTCTTATACACGACGCATGCGAGGCCGCGCCAGAATTGGGGGACTGCTCTAAAGGGGTGAGAGCATCACCCGAGTGAGTCTCGGCAAGGCTGGCCTCATCTCATTCTTGACAGGATTCGGACCGGGAGTGGGTGACCTACGTCTCAAGGCAGCACAGATGTCGCTGTCTGGGACGGTCGCCCTCCCCACACATATGCTGCACACGAGAATCAGTGCTACTGTGGATGACGCTGGTGACATAGTCATAGCCAACTTGGCTAAACTGCTGACGTTCGTCAAGACGCTACCACAGGACGCACTGGTGAGTCTGTGGCAGCCTAAAAACAGCACGTTGAGGGTAATATCAGGCAAGACTGAACTGACTCTACCTACCACGGACTATGTAGCCTCACACAAGAACGTGACCAAGGCCATGGCGTTGGTGACAGATGCAGAGAACAGCAACTGGAAGTCATGGGCAGGCAAGGCACTCACGTGCTATGGGAGACTGCAAGTGGCTGACTTGACTCAACTGAAATCAGTAGAGAAAGTAATTGGCAAGGACACCCCTGTCACGATGAAGTTCGACCCCAACGAGGAGCATCTCGAGTTCGCTGCAGGAGCACGTGGCAGTGCGTCGATGTCCATCTGCGTAGACGTGGAGGACTGTGACGGTCCCGAGGCTAAGTCCCACTATGGGTCTTGGCTACCTCAAGTATTGCACATGATACCTGCTGGTTCGGTAGAACTTTACACTGCCAATGATTTCGTGTGCATATTCCGTCACACCGAGAAGGACCACCTACTACTAGTGATGGACAAAAGAGGTGAATGAGATGATTGTGGATGACTACTACGAGAACGGTGAGACTCCCATTATCTACACACGACATCGTGATGCTGACGGGACTCTGATAGAGAACAATGTCAGGGACTACAAGCCTTACTTCTGGATTCCTGCTAACGTAGGAGAGTTCCGCAAACGTAGGTTGTTAGTCAGGTATCCGGGCACTGTCATCACAGATGAGACGTCGGTCGGGCTGGACGGCACTCCACTCATCAAGGTCGAAGCCGAGTCCCCCTTCGATATCATTAGCATGAGGAGGGAGTTTGACAAGACCTACGAGGCTGACATCAGATTCACAGATAGGTGGTTGATAGACAACGTGCCTGTCATGCCAGACTGGAAGCCACGTAAGTGGTGGTTTGACATAGAGTGTGATACTGGTGACACTCCTTTCACTACCATCATCGCTGTCATAGACAGTGACTTAGACAAGCCAGTGGTATTCGCATGGGCAGACGAGCGAACCAACTGCTCTTACGGTGACCCCGGTCTAGGCATACGAAGAACCCGCACTGTGCGGGACATCGAGTACGAATTGAACATCTATGGTAGCGAGAGTGATTTGCATGAGGAATTCGTTGAGTTCCTACAGGAGCGTGACCCTGACATGATGATAGCACACGCAGGTTCCTTCTTCGACATCCCTCACCTGCTACAAAGGATACCCAATCCTCAGAGGCTCAGTCCAGTGGGACAGATACGCAGGATGAAGAGGGGTCAGGATAGATACGACCCTACTGACCAACCCATCGTAGGAAGATGGCAGTTCGATACAGCAGCACAGGCTGCTAGTGGTACAGGTTTTGAGCGAGTCTGGAAAGACAGTGGTGGTGGACAACTACCTTCCCTCAAACTCAACGACATCGCTGAGGAAGTAGGGTTAGGGTCCAAACTAACTGAGGAAATAGAGGGGATGGATGTTCACAATGGCTGGTATGAATACTGGGATGACTTCGTGGACTACTGTCTCCTAGACACTCACCTACTCAGAGGGATAGATGAGGCACGGAATGTTACTGACTTCTATATTCAGATGGTCAGACTCTGCGGTGTCTCCCTCCCATCAGCCTGTAATGTCACTAACTTCGCTCGAGGTCTACTGTCTCGAAGGACTGACAAGAAGGCGCACACTCGATTCAAGGCGGGTGACATTGACAAACTCAAAGGGGCCGAAGTAGGTCTCAACTGTGTGACAGGCCTCCATGAGGGAGTGGGTGTCATAGATTACAAGGGACTCTATCCCTCGATAATTCTAGGCAGCAACCTATCATATGAGACTAAGAGGGACGGGCCGGGTGAGAACATCATCCAGTTGGAGAATGGTTCCTACTGGGACCAGACAGAGCAAGGACTCCTACCATCTGTCGTAGAGTATCTATTCGATTATCGTTCCACATGCAAACAACGCATGCGAGACGCCAAGACTCCAGAGGAGAGAGCGGCTTGGAACACTACGCAGATGGCAGTCAAGCGCGTCATGGCCAGCCTCTATGGTATGTGCGCTCACATTGGCTATGGATGGGCTGATGGTGACATCGCACACACCATCACACAGGAAGGCAGACGTTGTATCCGCCTCCTAGACAGCGTAGCCACAACCTATGGCTACGAGTGCCTCTACGGGCACACCGACTCGGCATTCGTCAAAGTCCCCAATGTCGAAGAGGCACACAAACTCTCTGATAGGATAACAGTAGCAGTGCAAAGGGAAACAGGGAACAGTATGCTCTTCGCTGAACTGGAAGCGTGGATGCCCTACTGGCTGCTCACTAAGAAGAACAGATATGTCGGCAAGGTGGCATGGCCTGAGGAAGACCAAGGCAAACTCAAGGTGGCAGGCTTCGGCATGAAAGCATCGAACACCGCACCATTGTCGAAGAAGGTACAGAAGGGAGTGTTCGAGTTGATATGTGATGGTGCTAATGAGGACGCTGTCCAAGAGTTCGTGTACCCCATCGCCATGAGTGTCAGGAAAGGTGACGTCCAACTGGAAGACGTATCCATGAAGACCAGACTGGGCATGCACCTCAAAGAATACAAAGTGCTCAGCGGTGCATCCAAAGCAGCGTCCTTCTACAATGACAAATTCGACGAGAAGTTTGGCAAAGGCGACTCGGTCCCATGGACTTACGTCAAAGAGGAGCCGGGCATCGCAGCCTATCGTGAACCAGAGGATTTGAGGGGTCTCACATTGGATTCAGATATGATTTTGAAGAAAATGCTAAAGACCAAGTTGGACAGTATCTATTCTAC
>CEQR01110774.1_pt1 | contig 9727 bp, 15 predicted proteins | sample 530901 | NCBI WGS metagenome assembly CEQR01 (sample SAMEA2621085, study PRJEB7988) | marine metagenome | isolation source: saline water (ENVO:00002010), including | reverse complement strand
CTCCTCCTCCTCCATCTTAATCTTTACATCTTTTATCTCTCTAACTAACCACTTCACAGTAGCAGAGTCAACATCTCTTCTATTGACTATGTTCAGAGCCTTTTCCAATCCTCTTAGTTTACCCATGAGATAGAACTTGTAGTCAGGAGTCAAGACATAGCCCTCCTCAATCTCTCCGGTAGAACGACTTCATTCTGACACTTATCACAACATCTACCAACTACAATCGGTTCTGCATTGTGTCCATCTGCCCAATAGGGAGTTCCATCTTCCTTGTAGTGGATATCAATGGGTTTTCCACAGATATCACATGTCTTCATCTCAATCTTCATTCTTCTTTCCCCCTATATGCCGGATGTTTCTTTGGTAAACGGTGTAGTCTACTTGTGATTAGTTTCTGCATTTGACGAGCAATCTCACCACTTCCATCTTCCCAACGCTTTACCAATCTAGGGTACTTATCATCTTCTTTGTATTGATGTACCATCTTCTCCTCTAACTCAGACAAGTCAATCTTATCCATTAGATGTTTAAGCACTTCATACTCAACGTGAATCTTTGAACCTGCTCTCATACGTTCAACACCATCTTATCTGCAACATTCTCATTATCAATGAACCATCTTTGAATCCACTGAGAAGCAACACCTGCAATTGCAATCTGCATACAGTTCACTTGTTCAGCACTACCATCCCAATCTCCACCTTGACAGGAGAAAGAACCTTCTGAACCTGCTAACAAATCATCAACTAGATTCTCGTTGACCTTGTAAGAGATTAGTGCGGCGTTTCTGCCTTGCGCTCTCAAATCTAACCACTTGAGTTTAGCGTCATCACCGTATCCTTGACGGTACAACATTCTTCTTACGGCTAAGTTATCTGCACAACAGATTACCAAATCATATCCTTTCAGTTGCTTTTCGACTAAAACCAAAAAGGGCTGTTCATCTACTAATTTCAACCCATTGACCTTCAATCTTTCATTGACGGCACTTACTTTGGTTTGACCCACTGTATCGGGGATGTAGTTCTGATATGTCAGATTCTTCTCTTCTAACTTATCATCGTCAAATACTGTTATGTCGTATATTCCTATGCGGGAAAGGGAGTCAATCAAATAACTACCAATTCCACCTGCTCCTATTATCATTATCTTTCTCATTTTTATTCCTCAAATTACTATTGCATTTTGCATTATATCATTCAATCCATATAGATGAATGTTCTTTCTTTCTATTCCCAACATCTCACAAATAATATCAGTGTGATTACGTAGTGTTACCTCTGATACACTGAAATGTTGCTTTACGTCTATTTGCCTTATCGGTGTGTTAGTCAGTTTACCTACCATCCACAGTGTTGTTGCTAATTGGCTATCGGCAAACCTCAAATCTCTTTCATTGTATTTGTTCTGAATAAACTCAACGAAATTGAAGTAGTCTCTTCTATCTTTAACCGACTGATAGTTTGATTCAAACCAATCCAAGAACCCCGTCACCATGTTGTGTATATCTCTTTCAGCAAAGATATGTGACTTCCTGTAAAACTTGGCAACCTTCTTTGCTATTCTTGAAACCCTTCTCATCTCTATACCGCTTGTCTTAACAAAGTCCTTCAATGAAACATTGCCATTATCCATCAACATGAAATATGCTAAACCTGCTGCCCTGTCATCTATCGAATGCCCCCGAAATATCTGATGTTGCATTAGCCGTTGGTATAGGTATATTACATGGTCAACGTCTATTGCATCACCACTCTTGTAAGGAGACATGAACATAACACACAAACGATGTGCTTGAGCATCGGTTTTACTATGGTACTGTTTATCTGAAACAACTCTTCTTTGAAGTTTAGATAGCATATGCTTTCTTGTCAGTATGTTCTGCTCGTTGAAATTACCGACAAATGACCCCAAGGTTCTGTTATTATCAATAGAGTGTGTAAATTCACTGTTATGTGTTGCACGAACAGTCTCCTCAAACATATCGCAATTCAAGACTAAACCACAATCAGAACATATTGTATATCCTAATCGCTCATCGAACTCAGACGAGTTTGAACCGCACTCCGAACACTTCATTTTGAAGCCTCCCTTTTGCGAGCGATGTATAGGTTTTCCTTCTCTCTAGTCCAAGACTTGAGTTTTGACATATCTAAACGATATTCAGGGTCTTCTCCACGTTTAACTGCTGAATCCACGTGAGTTCTTATAGTGTATATTTGTTTAGCAGATGAAACATCATTCATCAAAGCCAATGCTCTTGCAGTTAGTTGGTCGCCAATGCTTGAGTTCCTATGGATGTTATCAATACAGATAGAACCACTAAGAGCATGTCCTTTCCAAGAACCTGATTTGTTGGCTTGACCTTCAACCATTTTACCAATCATGTATGTGTTAACATTCTGATGTCCTTGCTTCATTCCCCTTTTCTCGTCAACAACAACCCAATCTGCAACCTTGCCTCTAACAAAGAGAGCCTTGTTCAATGGATTCCTAAACTGAACTAGGCGAATCTGAGGGTATTCCGCATCCATCTCATGTAGTAACTGTGTTGCTCTATCCTCAACCATGTCCTGTTTCCTGTTTTGCATTAACCATGCTACACAGAGTTTGTTCTGAACATCAGTTGGTGGTTGACCCATAAGCAGTCTCCATAACTTAGCGGGTGTTGCTCTATACCAAACCTTAGATTTAGATTGATTGTGTCTGAAAGTGTTCAAAAACACATTCAAATCCTTTAGTGTGATAGCACCCCACACACCTTCTGAAATCTCCAAAGCACATTCATCATTGCTAATCAATTTTGTATTAATTAACACTTCTTGTCTTGTTCCTTCACTGTAAAAGTGATAGGGTGAACGGTTCTCAATAGCATGAAGAACATTAGGTGGGAAATGTATAACCTTCTCGATGTAGTCATCCATTGTGTCTACATTACGAACAAATGCTCCCCTCATGATTATCTTAGCAAGAGTAACTGCCAAATCCTTCTTTGGTATTCTCTTACCATCTATGTGATGTTGTGTTCCCTTTCTACCGTATACAATGAAACACTCTCCATCTCTGTACTTGAATCCCATAGTACACATGTAATTGTCATTGTTGGTTTTAGGAATGAGGTTCATTGCAACACTATCCGCAAGTATCTTCTGAACAGGATTATCGTATTTACCATGTTCTAGGGATGGTCTTGACGATTGAAGTGAAAACTCACCAAATTGATTCAGGTTACTTGGTTTGTATCTTACTCTGCTTTGACCATCAACTGTACGACTCACACCCGCTCTATACAAGGATGTAAAGTGTTTCTTCTGTCCTGTTCTGAACAAGAAACTACTTGTCACCCAACCCTTTTCGTCGCCTATTGATGGGATTCTGTATTTTATTTTCATTATTATTTTCCTCCTTTTTCCAAAATTCTGTATCGCCATAATTGTGATGATACCAACAATCTCTTTCGATTGCTTCTGCAAGTTCTTCCATTGATTTGAAGGTTGAATGACCTCCAATAATGATACGTTTCATACCTCTGTAAAGATATCTGTAAGTACATTGACCCGTCTTATACAGGGTAAATTTACGATGTAGTTGCGATACTTGCGGAACGCCAATACAACTTTCTTTCATTCTATTTTCATAGAAGACAAAATCTCTTGGTTTGATTAGTATTTCAGATTTCACAAACTCCACCGGCACAGGCTAGTTCGCCTTGTAGATTGGTGGAGTCTTCGTATTCTTTAACCTCACTCAAGTCAATTGAGTGGAGTTTACTAACGAGACTGTCGTATTCCAATAGGGTTATTTCTTCCATAGGTGCTTGTTCGTATGTACCCCCATCATAAGGTAGGAAGGCCATACCATTGTAGTATTCTCTGTTATCCCAAAGCCACTCGGTAACTCTCTTCCATTCAACATCACGAACATACACTGTTGCTGATACGTTATGTGTATTATTTCCACGAACATGTCCAGTCTTTACCCATCCCTTTGATACTGCCTTAATCCTGTTAAGCATACCAATAGCATCTTCATCACTACGAATTATCGCGGAAGTGTCGGGTATCTTTTGTGGGATAGTCAGCACTGCATCTCCATATGACATCCTATCGTCCTCAATAAGTTCGGGCAGTTTCTCAACAAGATAAGGATATATTGCTTCTCCCTTGCCTATACGGATTCTTCTTGCATAGTAATATCCATACCATGCGTGAATACCACTTGATGTACCTAACACACAACTGGTTGTTCCGGCAGGTTTGACACAAGTAGTTCTTGCTGCCGTATTAATACCAAACATTCTTGCAAATCGTTGATTGATTATCTTAACCATATTCGCCCCATCTGATAACCACTCATCCTTTACCTTCTGACTAGCAATGCCAGTCATAGAAACACCAATCAGAGCATCCTTCTCTGTTGTTCTTTGCCATATGCCTCTAAGGTAGTGGAAGTCGGTGTATGTTGCTTGTAATGTACCCAAGAAAGATGCTGCCTCTACTCTTTGGAGGAAGTCTTCTTTTGACACTACACTCGATACGTTCACTTCACACAAATTACAAAATTGATAGGGTCTAAGTGCTATCTCACAACAGGGGTTAGTTCCCCAATCCTTGTCGTTGGATAGGTAAATACCGGGTTCACCGCTACCACTCTTTTCTATCTTCTTCATCAAAGACTTGAATGTGTCTTTGTCTAACTTATGGCGTAGTAGAACTGCTGAATTGTTTGCTCTACCTCTTTGTGGGTTTAGTTCCCACCAACTTCCTGATTTGCATAGAGCCATCTCTTCATCATCAGCACTGAATAGGCTGATTAACGCTGCTCTGCGAATACCACCTGCTAAAACTGAATCAGCAATATGACAAACCATATCGTGAACTTGTATGGATGTCATCTTGTGACCATTAGGCATATCTCTCAACATACCTTCAATGATAGTAAGGCATATTCTAAGTGGTTCAGGACCGGGTGCTTTTCCTCCACTTGTCTTCAGTCTTGCACCCTTTGCTCTTATGTCTGAATAATCGAATCTTGGGCTTGCAGTTCTCTTGCCAGTATAACTGTTGAAAAGAACCTTAATTGCGTCAGCCCAACCTTCTATTGAATCTTGAATCTTATATCTGTAAGTTCTATCAGATAGTGGTTGTTGAATATGTGGTAGTTTAGCCACATGATGTCTCTGAACAGAATAACCTACACCTGTTCCACCTAATAGTAAGAACATTGCTTCACTGAAAGATGTAATGTTATCAATTGGCATGTACGCACAATTGTATATTCTGTTCGGAGACAATTCAACTGGTTTACCTGCGAATTGCATTGACCTCATTGAAGGCAATACTTTCTTAGTCATCACAAAGTTATCATATACATAGTGTATCTGTTTTTCAACAACAGTTCTGTTTGTCTGACTAATTGGAAGTGCCTTAATATGCTTAAGGTGCATATCTCGGTTCCTGTTACATATCTCTTCCCAAGTTTCCTTCCTTTCTTCTGCTTCGTTCCATTTTGCGTATTTGGTATTAACCACTATTTCTGATAATACTTCATTTCCTAATTTCATTTCTCTCCCTCTCTTGAGTGTGTTGATAAGGGCTTCTCACCCTCTTGGCATCTTACCCGATACTAGGATTATGTAGGCTTAACCTAAGCCTAATAATAGTTACCACTTGTGCATATAAATACCCACAAATGGGTTACGTGTTTCGACATTGTTACTTGCTTATTTAGCAAGAGCCGCCGACGATGGCAGGTACAAGGTTAACGGAATCAACGGCTGACCAATCAATGCTTGTCACATTTTCTCGGCTTACCATATCTCCATCAACATACACCCAATGAGTTGGGTGGTCTGCTATCTGCTCAATCATCTCAGCACTGGTTACTTCCAGTTCTGTGTGGCCTGTTTCATTCAATATTCTCAGTTTCATTCTTATTACCTCTGTTATGTTTTTTTTCTACTGTTGTAGTTGTTGTTGTTGTACCGCAATCGTCTTGTTGAGTTCTTGGACTCTGCCCGAAAGGACATTGATTGTTTGCTCATAGTGAGCGCACAACGCCATGTACTGCTGCAACTGGCTTATCGCCTGTTGTGCAGTCTGTTGGAGTTGAGCGTTGTTTGCTTGCATTGCCGCAAGAACCTCACTCGCATCCGACTCTTCTTCTGTTTGCTTTACTTCTGTTTCTTTTTTCTTACTCATGTTTTCATCTCCTCTCGTTTAACAGTGCGTCAATAAACTTAGATGCACTCTCTTTTGTTAGCGAGTCTGTTTCTCCTTCATAGCCCAATCTTCGTAAGTACCTAACTTGCTTCTCAGTAGCAGGTGTCTCCTCCGCAGTATTGGCAGTATTGTCTGTAAAGAGTATACGCTTTAGGGTTTCGGATTGTTTCTCTGTTGGTTCTGCACCACGAATGAATCTCCTTTTCATATCTCTGAGGAAGTTCCTTTCCCATCTGTTAGAGCCATCTTCATGAGAATCAAACACTGGTAGTCCAAAGTAAAGACAGGCTTCAAGGAACTTACGCTCCCTCCAATCTTCTTCCATAAGACCACGCATCTTATCCTTAATCTCCAAGTCAAGAGTCTCCAAGAACACCTTTCTATCCTCAATATACTTGTCTTCAACTTCAATCTGTTTTAGATAGTCGTCAATCAGTATAGAGAACAAATCCATATCTTTCAGAAGTTTATCATTAGGATACCCTCTTGTGTTAATCTGAGCCTTCTTGTTGTCGGGATGATTCCATCTCCAAACAATAGAAGCCATCTTGTAATCTTCTCGACCAAACTTACCCGAACCAGTTTTCCTGATGTATGTTACAGGGCGATACTCTTTCAATTCGTCATCATAGTATTGTTTACCTGTCTGCCTTACATTCAACCTCAAGTCCAAGTCTTTGATTTCATCGAATAACTCAGTGAAACCATCACCATTCTCAATCCACCACGCTTCTTTGATTAGAGTTTCAACTGCTTGCTTTTTCCATTGCTCAATCTTTTCCTCTGTAATAGCGGATAGTGGCATGTTCAAGGTTTCAGCCATGTGTCTGAGAACCATCCAGTTGTTGATACAGGTTGAACCTACAATCTCCAATGTTCCATTCTCAGTGTTCTCAATCTCAAAGTTGTAAACAATGTCCTTACCACAAAGACAGTGATGTGGATGATTGCTTGGGTGATTCTCGATAATGTGTCTATGAGTTCCATAGATGGTCTTACGCCAAACTCTACCTGTTATCCTCCATTCCTTCTTTGCCTCTTCGTAGTTGTCTGATACAGACAAATCAAGAAGCCTTCTTGTTAGTGCCGGATAGTGGTGACTTGTTTCAGCAGTGTTATCTACCATTTGTATATCACTAATACCATTCATTGTAAATCCAACCGCTCGTTGTTCCTCTGTTCTTTCAAGAATCCATCAAGGAGATGGTCTATCTTACCATAAAGTGCTTCAGGTAGACCACCTATTGTTTTTCTGTTCAGCGATAGCCAAATCAAAAAACGTGTGTTAAGTATTACCTTAACTTCATCATTCTCATTCATCGTTATTACCATAGGTGGCATTTCTTCATCAGTTACCATCCTAAATTCTACATTACTTTCTTGTTTTATCATTTTTATTCCTCTTTATTCATCGTGTTCAAATCTGTCGCCAGTTGTCCATTTTAGTGGGTTGGCTATTCTATACAGTGTTCCTAATATTCCTAACATTATATTCTTCCTCCTTCATCTATCAGTTCTTTTATTATGCCATCCATTGTTACCATGATGACGTGCATCGCGTCTTCCAAAATCTGCTTCCTTACAGGTTTCAGTTCGGGAAGACCCTCGTATCCTTCTACCATATCATTGAAGCCATTCTTCATCTTCTCGATGTTAATTGCAATCTCTTCGTAGATATCCAACTTTCTAGGTTCAGGCATAATGCTCAACCTCAGTGTGTAGTTGTTTGAATCTGTGTCTCATTTTCTCCATGTTGTTCTTCGTGCAAGCGGTAACAAAGTTCTGACCACCACGAAGGAAAATAACCAACTTGAAGTATTTCTTCTCCTCTTTACCATTCATTTGATTCTTGAATAAGTTAGAAAGAGACTCTGTTTCCTTCAAGGTTGACCACGTAAAAGCCTGAATATCATTTAGGTTAACAATCCCGTTTATGAATCTGATATACTGCTTCTTCGGGTGTTCCATAACCTCTTGCTGAGAGGCTACGGTAGTAATATTTTGTTCTTCATCAATCCCATGCAAACGAAAGAAGTCATCTTCTGCGAGGCACAAACAAGGTTCTTGTTCATGTTCTCCCCATTTGTTTTGGAATACTTTTATCCCCGTTCCTGAGCAAATACGACAAGTGGAAACTTTTGCTGCGTTTTTATTTTCATTAACTTGTTTATTTCTAATCATTTTATTACTTCCATTTATTTCTATTATGAATATAATTCAAATAAACTACTTTGTGTAAATTCTTTACGCTGCTTAAATAATCTGGACAGAAAATAGGGCATTGTCAGAGTTTTTTACATCAAGTTGTTTATTTTGGTCGGGGAGTGATATGCGGGAGAGAGCAACGTCTACTTTGGGAGAATCTCACTCATTACCGTAGCAAACCGACACGAATATACATTCAATCAGTAATTAACCGCCATTTGTGTGTACCACTCAGGCGGATAATGAGGCCACTTCCAAGAAGCGAACCATTTCTTATCATGTATGTAGTAGGCACGATACTTTTCGACAACTGAAAGGTCATCGAAATTCTCAACCTTTTGCCTACATAGTTGGTTGTGGGATATTGCAACTGCAAAGGGCGTTAGCCCAATATCAGGAAGCATTTCCTCAACCTTATCGAAAACATCGGAATACTCTTCCAATGTCATTGCGACTTTGTGTGTGTTACCAGTGTACCAGTAACGTTTTGCGTATGTGTCAAGCAATCCTTCAAGATGGCTTCTCAACCACTGGAAGTTCTGTCTTGTTTCTCTTGCCCAAATAGTGCAAGGATGGTTTAACATTATGGGGTCATAAGGACTATCCAAACCTAAGTGGTCTGCAATAGTGGACATCATCTGCATTGATTCAAGTGGCATCTTCACGGAATGTTTGTCTATTACCAAACTTGCCGCTACTTTAGGGTCTTCGTCAAGGATGAATATGTTCACTCTTCCTCACCTGCCATTGCATCAATATAATTCATACGAAGTGCCTCCTCAAGACTCTTTATTCTCTTGTCCATTGCAATTAAGACAGAACGAACAGAGTCGAATTTAGCATCGTATTCATCTATCTTATTATCATAAGACTTCATCATCTTATCAACGAACTTTGCCTTCTTCTCAATCTTAGCATCAACCGCTCTCCTGTTTCTGGAAACACCAGAATCGCAGTCGTGACAAAACTTGAGATGACTTGTGTTAGTTCTAACATAGAATTGCTTGTTGCATCTATGTCCATCTTTCATTACTTTCTGACAATATTTGTAAGGCATTATTATTTCTCTCCATTCTCATTTGTTGGTTTAGGCAAGAAAGCGTAGGGCAAAATAAGTCCCTTTAACCAAAGGTAAATGACTTGTGCTTTTTTACTTGGTAAACTTGCCTCATAATCCCCGCCCAACAGTAGGGGTTTGAGTGTAATAGTAAGGTGAAGACATTGCACCGCAACTGGTTTCGTCTTCATTAAGTTCGTATTGCCTCGTCAGGACTTACGCAATTGAACGCCTTACTCTT
>CEQR01110775.1_pt1 | contig 9752 bp, 1 predicted proteins | sample 530901 | NCBI WGS metagenome assembly CEQR01 (sample SAMEA2621085, study PRJEB7988) | marine metagenome | isolation source: saline water (ENVO:00002010), including | reverse complement strand
GCATCATAATCTCCATTATCTCCAAATGCTATTATAGCTTTTGAACTATCTCCTGCTTGTATAGCAATACCACCATTTGAATTAGATACTGTTTGTATTTGATATGTTGTGCTAACGCTTGATGCTTGTGTTCCATCTTTATATACTGTAAGCTTTGCACCTGGTGTTGTAATTCCAATTCCTAAATTATTAGTAATATAACTATGGCTATCTGCTCTTAGTCTAATTCTTGTTGCGTATGCTTGACTATCAGTAGGGCTTGTAGGTTCATAAAGTTCTAACCAAGCATTACTACTTGCACCATATAAACTTGCAATAGGCACAGCACCACCTTCACCACCTCTTGTTATTGTAGTTCTTGAACCCCATCTACCACCATGTATTTCTAAATGGTCTCCTGATGTTAATAATGAACTACCACCTGAAGTATCATCAAAATAACTAATATTAATTGCTTCAACATTAGCATTATAAGATAATTGTCCTAATTCTAAAACTTTACTTGATGAACTTGTGCCTCTAAATTTTGCTACACCATTAACATCTAACTTTTCTAAAGGGTCAGTAAGACCTATACCAAGTCGTCCAGTTGTTCCAGTAAGTCGCATTTGTTCACTACCAGCTGCGTAAAATCTCATTACTTCTAAACTATCTTGAAAGTAAATACCTTCTCCTGCATAGCCACCACTATTACCTACATGACCACCATTTGTATCTCCTGCTATAATAATACCTGCATAAGAACTATCTGAATCTTTAAATCTTGCTAAATTACTTCCGTCTGAGTCTTGCACATGAAGCTTTGCTGCTAAAGAAGAAGTTATACCAATACCAACTTTTAAATTACCGTCTACAACAAAACCAGTACCTACACCAGTTCTACCTATACCCACCATATCATTGCTACCAAAAGCACTACCAAACTGAATATATCCCATATCAGTAGCATCTACTCGTCTTCTAATTTGTTCTCTTGAGGTAGTCCAATCACTACCGTTAGATATTCTTTCAGTAGAAAATATTAACTGATTTGCATTAGCTGATGAAGATTCAATTTTTAAATTATCAACACTGTCTCCTGAAGTACCTCCAAGAGAAAAGTCGCTTGATGCGTGTCCAATGTGTAAGGTAGCATCAGCAGTTGTATTTCCTATTGCAATTTTATTTGCACCACTGTCTACAAAAAACATATAAGCATTATCATTAGACTCTACTCTAAAATCAGTAGTAGCGTATGAACCGTCATTAATAACAACACCATTTGCACTGTCAACAATAAGATTATGTCTACCACCAGCACTTAGTCCTAATGAGTCAGAACCATTTCTAAACATACCTGTATCTGTATCTGATACAAAACTATAACTTGGAGTACCTGCACTTCCTACAACATTATTTCTTATACCGTAACTACCAAATCTTGCTCTTTCTACTGTATCTCCAATAATTTTAGTTTCTGATGCCTCAATTACAATCCTATCATCATCATTCAATCCTCTTGCTAATGTAGCATTAACACCATGATTACTTCTATAGTAACCTGTCTGTGACGCATAATCTCCTGGTGTTTCAGTCACATCGTACTGAGTCATGTTAGCTATATACCAATTAAACGCTGAATCACTACCACCTGTAACATAAATAAAACCAGACGTACTAAATGTACCACCTGTTCCTGCGTGACATATTCTTGCATACCACTCCCATTTACCAGTACCTTCAGGCGAAGTTAAGAAATAATCCCTAGCACCAGTTCCCATTGAATTTGCTGCTGTGTTAAATGTTCTGCCGCTTGGAAGTTTAGCTTGAAATATTTGTACAAATGTATGATTTTTTTCAGTATTTATAAGTTGATAAACACCACCAAACCCTGGGCTTGTAGTTCCATTACCATTGTAAGCAACCTTTATTACTTTACCACTTGAATTTGGAGGTACTATACTATCATCTGATGCTGTAATTCTTGAAACAACAAGATTAGTACCACCTGCATTGTTATATAAATTTATACTATTACTACTATGAGCAAAGTCTTCATCTAAATATCTTTGTTTACCACTGTTTCTAATAGATGCTACAATAGGGTGGTAACCACCTCTTTCAGTAGAATTACTTGTTACTTCATATATTCTTCTGTCATCTATATAATAACCATTGCTATTTAATGTATTAATTCCATTAGATGTTATTTGAGCACGAAGTGTACCTCCAGTTGAAAAACCAAGGTTATCTCCAGTTATAAGATACATACCTGTATTTGTATCGTTAGAAAAACTATAAGCAGGATTAGTTACTGAATGATTAGGTGCTCTAAATGTGGCATTACCAGTAATACCTTGACTTGCTCCGTCTACAAAGAAACCACCGTCAGACCTAATATATCTTGGTGTATAAATATTTTTAGCAGTACTTTGATTTATTCTTAACCAAGTACTATCACTGGCTTGTATATCACCTATAACAGTACCACTTTCAGTAATATTAAGTCTTTCTGCACTAATTGTTCCCGAGGATTTAACATCTCCTACTATGTCTAGCTTTACTGAGGGCGAGTCCGTACCAATACCAACCCTATCATTACCGCCATTAGTATATAATAAATTAGCATCACTTGAACTTTCTACTCTAAAATCTATATCTTTACCTAGTTCATTAATAGTTACATGTGAATTATTTATTTCAAATAAATCTGTAGCAGCACTATAAAATTTTACACCTCTTCCAGTAGGGAATGTGCCATTTATTTCTTCTCCTGTAGTACTTGGACTGGATTCTTGTGTAAGTGGGTCTTCAATACCCCAATAAGGATTGTATTTATCACGTGTAAATGTTACGTGCATATTTTGAGGATTTTCAGATAATCCTGTACTAATAACAAAATATGCTTGTAATTCTGTTGTGCTTGAAGTTCTTATAAGTCTTGTTTTTGTAATATTGTTTGTTTGATTACTTACGTTACATCTAAGTAAATTACCACTCCAATCTACTTGAAAGTCACAAGTGTATACAGCAGGAGTAGCATTTCCTCCAGTAAAGTTAATACGTATAATACCTCCACCTCTTGCAGCACTATGTGCACCACTTGCTATTGTATACCAACCTGATACTGTAGGACTTGTAACACCTGCGAAATCTGTAACTAATACACTTCCTGTCAAATCTGTACCAGAGCCATTAGCAATATTTATTGGAATCTTAGAAGAATTTATAATGGTAGTTCCATCCATTTGATATGCACCACCTGTATTGATATTTCCTGTTGTACTTATTGCACCAGTTAAACTTCCAAAGCTTAAAGCTCCACTAACGCTTAAAGCTCCAGTAACACTTACACCTGTATTAGTAGTTTCTAATTTATTACTACCATTGTAAAAAATTTGTGCTCCACCATTTCCAAAAAACTTTATAGCATTTTCAAATACATTACCAACAGGATTGTGATGTCTAATCTGTAAATAGTTACTACCTTCTAAAGTTTCTACATCTATGTTTTTATTACCATTGCCAGTAAAGTCTAACTCACTTTGTAATTTTACTACACCAGCAAAAGTTGTATCTCCTGATGCTGATATTGTTACTCTATTAGTGTTGTTAGTATTAAAATAAATTGGCTGAGATGTTGCAGTAAGTATACTTAAAGCACCACCATTACTTCTAATATAATTGTTATTATTAGATGATAAATGAAATAATCTTAATCCATTAGTTAAATCATCACCTACATATAAAGTTTTGTCATCTTTTAAAATAACATCTCCTGAAGATGTAATTTTTAATCTTTCAGTACTTGCTGTTTGTAAAGATATAGCAGCTGAATCTTGTGCTATTAATCTAAAATCGCCAGTTCCTCTATGTCTGAAATCAGTAGTTGCATTAGCACCACCAAATCTTATAAATCTTGCTCCATAATCAGAGTATGTAGTATCTCCAATTAAATCTACAAAAGATGTTATATCTCCAGTAGCACCACTTCCTACTTCAATACTTCTACCTGCAGATGTTGCTTTTAGTTCTAATACAGAACCATTAAAAGTAAGTGAAGATTCAGTAGAAACAGTACCATCACCATCATCAGTAATTAATCTATTTGCACCACCACCAAAACCAACTTCAGTTAAATCTAAGTTTACAGAATCTGCTGTAACATCTAATCCAGTACCTACAGCTACATCTAATGTTGCTGTAGTAGTTCCACCACCTGTTAAACCATTACCAGCTACTACATTAGTAACTGTACCAGTATTAGTTGTAAAAGGTAAATCTTCTACAAATATTTTTTTAAGACCTACACCATTATCGTGAAACATTAAAGTATCACTTGATGCGTCTAAACTATTAGCTGAAGATAATCCATCTATGTTTACTGCTACATCATCAGAATTAACAGTTATACCAGTACCTGCTCCAACTGCTAAAGTTCTTGTGGTAGTAATATCTCCACCACCTGTTAATCCTGCACCTGAAGCTATATCTATAGAACTATGGTCTTTATGTTCATTAGCTACAAAGCCACTAAGATTGTCGTGTACAATCTCTGAATCGTTAGTACTTACTGAATTTGTTGCAACGCTTATACCAGTACCAGCACCTACTGCTAAGGTAACTCCACCTGAGCTACCACTACCACTTAAACCTGAACCACCAGTAACAGATGTAATTGTACCTGCATTATTAGTAAAAGGTAAATCGCTTACTGCGTTTATTTGAACAGCATTAGAATTTGATGTATCAAAAAATATTATATTATCATCTGTTGCTATGCTATCAGATATGGTAGAAAGTGCACTAAAAGCTATATCTACTTTATTAGAACTTATACCCAAACTATCTGAACCTACTGCAAGAGTTACTGTACCTGAACTTGTTATTGCAGAACCACCACCTGTTAAACCATTACCACCAGTAACTGTTACAGAAGTAACCGTACCAGCATTAGAAGTAAATCCTGAATCGTTGTTAAAACCAGATATATTAATATTGCCTTTTGTAAGTTTTTTCTGAGCATTAGAACTATCTACCACTGCAAAAAAGTCTCCGTCTCCGTCTGATGTAGATGTGTTAAGTTCTGATAAGTCTACATCTATGGTTGGTGTAGCTCCTTCTCCACTATTGTTTGACAGTTCAATTAAACTACCTGCAGTCAATGTTGCAACATAATTACCAGTAGTTTTTGTTCCTAATGCTACGCTATCATCAGCAATCGTTGTAGCAATATTTACTGCTGCACTACCATCAAAACCTGCTCCTGGTGTTACACCTGTTATATCTCCAGTTAATGTTATATCTCTAGCATTTGCAAGCTTAGTTGCTGTTCCTGCATTACCTGTAACATTGCCAGTTACATTACCTTCTAAATCTGCAACAAGTGTTGCTTTTGCATATCCTGTACCGTTAACATCAACTGTTGTTGTAGGCTCGTCTTGTGTATCTTTAAATAATTTAAACTTACCACTATCATTAGCATCTCTAAATAAACCTGCATATTTATCAGTTCCACTTGTATCGTACAAGCCATAAAAACCAATGTCTACAGAATCTGCAGCATTGTTAGTTTTTGCTAATTTAATTAAAGGGTCTTCTACTATTAAATTTTGAGTGTCTATTGTAGTTGTAGTTCCGTTTACAACAAGACTGTTAGCAATAACAACATCATCTGGTAAACCAATAGTTATTGTACCAGAACTTTCTGCAACAGTTGCTTCATTTGCAGTTCCACTAAATGTGATTGTACTTCCTAAAGTTCTTTGAGTAGAGTTAGAACCATCTGAAACAGTAATACTATTTGCAGCTAGTTTAGTAATAGCGATAGCTGCATCAGAAGCTACTTGACCATCACTTATAGTGTCTAATATTGCCAAGTCTCCTAAACCTAAATTACTTCTCGCTGCAGTTGTAGTAGTTCCTCCAGTACCACCTCTAGCAATACTTAAAGTTCCTGTAGTTCCTCCAATAATAGGTAATCCTGTAGCATCTTGTAAGTCAAACGCAGGTGTTGCATCGCTAGCTCCTAAAGCCACACTTACTCCACCATAGCTTACAGATGTATTAGTTAGAGCTACATCATTAGCATTAACAGTAATTCCTGTACCAGCTCCTATGTTTAAAGTTGTGCTTGAACCTAAAGAAACCGAACCTCCGTTTATTAATCCTGCTCCAGCAGTTATTGTTACAGCAGACTCAGCTAGCTTACTGATAGCTATAGATGCATCAGAAGCAACATCGCCGTCTGATATTGTATTTTTAATTGCCAAGTCTCCTAAACCTAAACTTGTTCTAGCATTTGTTGCGTTTTCGTGATGATATGCTCCTGAACCAGTAGATACAATAAATTGATTTGCACTACTTACAGCAGTCATAGCATCTAAATCTTCTAAGACACCATCTACTCCAATGGTTAATGTTTCATTACTACTTTGATTTGTAGTAAAGTTTCCTATAGAACCTATACCTGCACCAGGACTTAAAGTGATAGTTGCATTAGCAGGAGCAGCTATACCTGATATTTCTGAGTCTACATAAGCTTTAATAGATTGTTGTGTGGCAAGTTTAGTATCACTATCAGAAGACATATCATTTTCATCTAAAATAGCAGTACCACTTACACCTGTATTTATAACAGGACTTGTTAAGGTTTTATTTGTTAATGTTTGTGAACCAGTAAGTGTTGCTACTGTAGAGTCAATAGCTAAAGAAACAGAACCAGCTGTACCTCCACCAGTTAAACCAGTGCTAGCTACAACAGAAGTTATGTCTCCACCACTAGAAATAGGTGTAGTAGTAATAGAAGCACCAATGGGAGTTCTTCCACTTTCAATTAATCTACTTTCATAAACTATACCTTTTCTTTTTTCTAGTCTTACAAGATTACCCTTGTCTATAAAAGATATAGATTGACCTTCTTTTATTTCATTATTAGAGGGTCTGTTTGTTCTGAAAGAATCAAAACTATCTTCTCTATGTCTACCTGAATTAGGCATTATGTAACTCTTCTTCTACTTAATCTGTATTCTATTGTTACGTCGTTTATTTCTACTTTACCAGTTGAAGTAATCTTTAATGATATTGATTGACAATCTTGACCAACTGTAAATGTTTTTACGTCATATTGAGCACTATTAATAGTCTGAGCACCTATGGAAGTAAATGATGTGCTGCCATCTAGAGCATAAGAAACATTTAAACTTCTATTTAATCCAAAATCTTTTACTGTAATAATAACATTAAAAATTTTCTTTTTTAAACCTGGATTTTCAAAGTCTAAATCTTTAGTTGTAAAGCTTATTGCATTTGTTCCGTGGTCTCCAGTAAATATAGCTAAATTCTTTTTGTTGTTATTTAATCCTTCAAAGAAAAACACTCCATCAAAAGATTCTACAAAGTTTGAAACTTGAGTTGCAGTTACTCCTCCTTCTGAAAGAATACCACCTGATGCTACAATAATACTAGTTGTAGACCAAGATTGTGTAACAAAATCAAATACAAATATTTCTTCTTCTGTTGTTACTGAGCCATTTGTCGTCATAGCTGAATCTTGAAAAACTAATAATTGTTTATATTTATTGTTGTAACCAATAGAAGGTTTAAGTTGAGCACCACTGAGCACCTGACCATCATACCAAGTTTTATCATCTAATTTTACTGTTAACTCTACTGGTGCAGAGCTTCCACTAAACATATAAACTCCGTGATTATTTACCCAACATACTCCAAAAGGTGTTTTAGTAACAGCTTCTTGACTTATACAGCCCATACCTTCAAACTCTCCTTCTAAATACCATCCTGCTTCAGAAGTAGAAGATATGTTAACTACATATAATTTTTTTTGTTTAAATGCTAATAATCTATTTCCTAAACTATGTAAAGCAGTAAAAGAATCTCCGTCATTAATACCTATATCTAAAAAGAAAGTATCAGGAAAAGTTGTGTATCTGTTAGGTAGTGTATAATAAATTCTATCGTTATATTTCTCTCCATTTTTTTTAACATTAGCTACCCAAGCTCTACTAGCACAAACTGTAGCACATTTATAACCACCTGTTCCAAATGAAATAGATTTTTCTTCTTGTGAATATCCATTAATCGATTCATATGTTTCTAATGAAGGATTAATAATATTAATGTTTTCTACTTTAGCAAATGCATCTGCTGAGTCTCCATATGTATTGCTTACATTCCAAGAAGTATATTCTTCAAAAAAGTTTCTTCTTACTCCTCTATCGTAGTCTACGTCTAGAAACAATATTAATTTATCGTTCGTGTTTTTCTTCCTAGTATATATTCTAAAACCTTTTTCTGTTTTTCTAAATGTTTCAGACGTGTTGATTCTAATACCTACGTCTGCAAAATACTTACCAATACCTATTGTAGCACTACTTAAAGGTGTAGAAAATGTATGTGGCAATGATTCATTGTCATTATAGTCTATCAAGCTATAAGTAAACTCATAATCTCCTTCGGTCCATCCACCACCAGTAATAGCATCTTCTGTTTGTTGTATTAAACCTGCTCCGTCTGGATGTTCTAAACTAGTTGCATTTCCTAGTACATTTCTAGATACTTGAATGATAGTAGAACCAACTCTGTTTTCTACTTGCATAGCTTCATTTCCAATTAAAAATATAGTACCAGTAGTTAAATTGTTATTAGCAGTACCTGAAGATGCTTGAACTGTTAAAGTCGTAGTATCAAAATCTATAGCACCATTTAATGTAACTGCATTAGAACCATCGCTAGTTACAGCAGTAGATGAAGTATAGCTATCAAATTGTTTAAGAGTCATAATAAACTCACCAGCTGCACTAGGTTGACTATTTAAATTAGTTCCATCAACGTGAAGAGTTTCAAATATAGCATCAGTAGTTGTTTCTATGTCTGCATTTCCATTAATCCATTCAGAAATAGTAGTAGTATTAAATCTGTCTTCATCAATGTATTGAAAAGATTTAGGTGTTGAAGAATTGTCTCCGTCTACTACTTTTTTATCTGATACATATAAAACTCCATTTACATAATAGTAAACAGGCTCTACTTGATTAGTTGTTCCCATATTTATAGATGGGTCTACTTCTAATATAGGGTCATTATTATTATGAGCTGCTTCACTAGTTGATTTACAAGCCCTTACTACTGTCATTGCATTATCAACTCCAATAGCAGTAATCTCCATAACTTCACTATTTATTTGTATAAAATCACCTACATTAAATACAGAAGAATCGTCTACAGTAATAGATGTAGCAGAATCATTAAGATTTCCTACCATATTTAAAAGATTGTTTGTAGAACCATTTAGTTGTTTAGATGCTTGAGTTCCATTTAAATGCGTAAAGTTTCCTGTAGAACCAAAGTTTCTAGAAAAAAAATCTATTGTTGTCTTGCCGTTTCCGTTTTGAGTCGGATGAGTAATAACTTGAATACCTTGTGTTAAAGTACCACTTAAATCTAAGTTATTTTCTGAATTAAATATAAAAGCTCCATTGCCAGTAGCATCGTGTGTTAATGTTGTAGAGCCACTTACTTTAGCAGTAGCTATAGAACTAGACTTAACTAATCCCTTGTAAGAAGTAATAACATTGTCTGATTCAACTGTTTCGTTTACAGCAATATCTCTGGGGGAAGATTTTGTATTCATTCCTCCTGTAAAATCATTTAATGTAAATTGACTCCTAGGCACTTCTTTTTACCTTTTCAAAGCTACGCATTCCTCCAAGACCGAGCATACCTAAAAGTACAGTCGTTAACGTGCCCATATC
>CEQR01110776.1_pt1 | contig 9755 bp, 13 predicted proteins | sample 530901 | NCBI WGS metagenome assembly CEQR01 (sample SAMEA2621085, study PRJEB7988) | marine metagenome | isolation source: saline water (ENVO:00002010), including | reverse complement strand
TTTTCTGCTAACACTTCTACAAGAGCTTTTGAAGAAGATGTATTGTTGCAAGGTTTTGGTAATGCACCAACAAAGAATGAAGGTTCAGCTATTAGTTATGATACTGCAAGTCAGCAGTGGACAGCTAGATACCAACATGAAACTGTAGCATTAGCATTTTCAATTACAGAAGAAGCTGAAGAAGATGGTCAATATGGTTCAATAGCGTCACGTTATACAAAAGCACTTGCAAGATCTATGGCTTCTACAAAAGAAATCAAGGCTGCAAATATTTTGAATAATGCGACTTCTAATACTGATCCATATGGTGGTGGTGATGGTGTTGCACTTTTAAGTGCATCTCATCCGACAACTAATGGAAACCAAAGTAATACTTTGGCAACAGCAGCTGACTTATCTGAAACATCACTTGAGTCAATGTTAATTCAAATCGCAGATATGAAAGATGATCGTGGTTTGAGAGTTGCAGCTCAAGGTACAACTTTGATAATTCCAACAGCGTATACCTTTACTGCTGAAAGATTATTAGAATCACAGTTAAGGACTGGAACTGCTGACAATGACATTAATGCAATTCGCAATGGTGGTTATTTACCTCAAGGATATCATATCATGAGAAGATTAACTGATTCGGATGCATTTTTTATTTTGACTGACGTTCCTGATGGAATGAAAATGTTCCAAAGAAGTCCTATGAAAAAAGGTATGGAAGGTGACTTTGAGACTGGAAATGTTCGTTATAAGGTAAGAGAAAGATATTCTTTCGGTTTTACTGATTGGCGAGGTATTTTTGGTACTGAAGGAGCTGCCTAATAAAAACTGAGGGGAGAGAAATCTCCCCTTTTATTTTAATCCTGACAGTTGTATACAACTGACACTAGCCAAGACAGGAGATACACATGGCTAATACACATTTTTCAGGTCCTATTCTATTTTCAGGAAAGGGCAACTCTAAAGGTTGGTTTGAAAATTTACCAATTGATAGAAATCCAGATTACATGGTTTACATGGATGATTTTACTGGTGTTACACTTGATTCAACAAATGATTGGACTGTTGTAAAAGATTCAAGTGCATCTGTTGCAATTGCAGCTGATGTTGATGGTGGTGCTTTGACAATGAGTTCTCAAGCAACTACTGATGATGATGGTTCTTCAATACAAGGAAATGAAATTTTTGCTGTAAGTTCTGGAAGAGATATTTGGTTTGAAACCAAAATAACACCTACAGATGCTGAAGGTGATGCAATGGATATTTGTATTGGATTAACAGTAAACTTTGCGACTAATCCAGAAAACATGTTGGCAGCAGCTGACAGAATTGTATTTCAAGTAGATGATGGCGATAGCAACATTGATTGTGTTACAGAAAAAGATGGAACTGCAACTACAACCGATTCTGGCATTGATATTGAAAGTGGAACAGCAGTTACATTAGGCATTCATGTAAAAAGTACAGGTTCAGTAGAATTTTTTGTAAATAGAGCTAAAGTGGCTACTCACACAGATAATATTCCAGATGATGAAAATCTTGCACTTGGTGCTATGGAATTATCAGGTTCTGCGACTGGGACTAAATCAATGAATATTGATTATATGTTCGCAGCTCAAGATAGATAATGGAGATTTAAATGGCTGAGAAAAAAAGAGCTAGAACCAAATCTGGCAAATTTATTTCAGACGATCCAAATACTCCTGATGTCAATGAAGCTTGGGTCACTACAAAGCCTAAGAAAACGACAACTACTAAAAAAGCACTCCCACCTAAAGGGAGTGCAGAATATAAAGCAATGCTTTTACGTGGTGAAATATCGGAGTGATAAATGGCAGATATCGTTACAGTAAATAAATTATCAGAAAATACAAATGAAGTTGTGTATGCTTTCCAATATCAATATGTAGACACAGGAAATGAAAGTGCAGTTTCTAAAATTGATGTATCAGCTTTAGCAACAAATGCTGATGGTGAAACATGCACTGGAATTAGAATTGTAGAGTGTTGGTGGGTAATATCAGCTATGACAGTTGAAATATTAGCTGCAGCAGATACTAATATAATCATTATGCATTTAACTGAAGGTCAATCTGGTTATCAAGATTTTTCTAAATTTGGTGGATTACCTAATAGTAAGTCTTTTGGCACTAATGGAACTGGTGATATTAAATTCACAACTACTGGTGCAGGAGCAACAGGAGATGCATACCAAATTATAATTAGAGGTATTAAACAGTATTAATGGCAACTTCTGGAACAGTAACATTTAGACCAAATATTGAAGAAATAATATCAGAGTCTTTTGAAAGATGTGGAATAGATAATCAGACTAGAACTGGTTATTTTGCAAAATCTGCACGTAGAAGCTTAAATTTATTGTTTTCTGAATGGTCTAACAGAGGAATTAATCATTGGGCAGTAAGTAATAATACTCTTTCTTTGTCTAGTGGTACATCTAATTATGCACTTCCAGTTGGAACTATAGATATAATTGATGCAGTCATACGAGAAGATAATACTGATCAAATGATTAATAGAGTTTCTATAGCAGAATATAATCAAATTCCTAATAAAACAGAAACTGGAAAGCCTAATCAATATATGATTGATAAACAATACACTCCACAAATATATTTTTGGCAAGTGCCAGATGCATCTTATACAATGGTTTATTGGGCAGTTAATCAATTGGATGATGTTACAGCATCGAACCAGGATGCTGATATACCTTATCGTTGGACAGATTGTATATGTGCAGGATTAGCTGCTAAATTGGCACTTAAATATGCTACTGATAAATATCAACTTTTAAATGAAGCTTATGAAAAGTCTTTTAATTTTGCATCTTCATCTGATAATGATGGTGTTAATTTGAGGATTCAACCCACTGTATTGAATTTAAGTTAATGGCAAAACGTGCAAAAGGTAAAAAATCATATGCAATAAGTGACATAAGTGGTTTTAAAGTACCTTACACACAGCTTAAAACTACTTGGAATAATTTGCGTGTTGAACCTGAAGAGTTTGAAACAAAACATCCACAACTTACACCAGTAAAAAATATAATAGATGCTACAAGTTTATTAAATCCAAGACCTGACAATGATCCAGAAAATGTAGAAATTTATTTAGCTTACAATTATGATTGGACTGTAGATCCAAAAACAATTAATAGATCTACACCATCTTGTAAAGGTGAAGTTAGTTTACGAAGTATGGATTTATTTACATCTTTGGCTCTAACTGGGGTAGGTGGTTTAGGTGAAACTGGAGCAGGAATTGGAGCTAGAACTTATGCTGTAACTGTTGTAGATAGTGGTGGTAATAAATTTGCACTAGATGGTTCTACTAATCCAGTCCTTACATTAAGAAGAGGTGCAACATATACTTTTGATCAAAGTGATAGCACAAATGATGGACATCCTTTGGCATTTAGAACATCTGCTGATGCATCTTATACTTCTGGAGTTACAGTAAATGGTACAGCAGGAGATTCAGGTGCAACAGTTGTATTTGTTGTTCCTTCTGATGCACCTGATACATTAAAATATTATTGTACTGTTCATGGCAATGGCATGGGTAATACAATAAATGTAGTTGATACAGTTACAACTGTTGAAATTGCACCTGTTATTGGTGTTGGTTCATTAGGTGGTGCAGGTGAAGTTGGTATAGAAGGTTTAAGAATATTAGTATCACCAACTGCTTCAGGTGGCACTGGTGGTGTTGGGAATGAAACTCCACAAGCTTTAATAAATGAAACTGGGTTAGGTGGCACTGGTGGTGTTGGTGATGAAGCTTTTGAGCTTACAATAACTGAAACTGGTTTAGGTGGTGCAGGTAATGTTGGAACAGCAATTATTGCAGGTACTGGTGGTGTAAGTGGTGTTGCAGGCACTGGTGGTGTAGGATCTGTATCATTGATTGCAGATTTACATTTATCTATAAGTGGTGTTGCAGGTATTGGTAAAGCAGGAAATCCTGGAGAAACAAATGATGAAAGTGTACAATTAAGTATAAATGAATCTGGACTTGGTGGCACTGGTGGTGTAGGATCTGAAGCAGTTGAAACTTCAATAACTGAAACTGGTGTAGGTGGCACTGGTGGTGTAGGATCTGAATCAGTAACAGTAAATCAAGAATGGGGTTCTGGTACTTGGGGTGATGGTACTTGGGGTAATTAATGAGCTATACAACTTTAAAGACTAAAATACAAAATTTTATTGAGAATGATGGTTCAGAGTTTGTTGCATCTATTGATGATATAATCGCTCAAGCTGAAGCTATGGTATTTCAAAGATTGCCTAATTTACCTTGTTTTAGAAATACATTTACAGGAACATTAATTACAAATACATCTGATTATACAATTGCAAATGCTAGAATGATAAGACAAGTCTGCATTACTGATTCTAGCAATAAAGTTTATTTGAATCATAGAATTGATTCTTATTTAAGAGATTATTGGCCAAATTCCTCTAACACAGGAACACCAATAATGTATAGCACTAAATCTTCAGGCAATGATGGAACAATTATTACAATTGCTCCGACACCATCTGCTGATCTTGCTTACCAAGTTGATTTTATTGCTCCAGAAACTGGATTAAGTTCAAGCAATACAACCACTTGGGTTGATTCTAATGCTCCTAATGTTTTATTGTCAGCAGCACTTTATGAAAGTTCTGCTTTCCTTAAAGCTCCAGAAACATTACAATTATATAAAACACAATTTGACGAAGCTGTGAATTTATTCGTACAAGAAATGCAACGTAATTTTGCAGCAGAATATAACGGAGGTATTTAAAAATGGCTATAACTCAAGCAATGTGTACATTGTTCAAAAAAGATGCGTTACTAGGTGATCATCATTTAGACACAGATGATATCTATATTGCACTATATACTAGTTCTGCATCTTTAGATGCTGCCACAGATGGATATACTACTTCTAATGAAGTAAGTGGATCTGGCTATACAGCAGGTGGTAATGCTTTATCAAGTAAAGCAGTAACAGAAAATAGCACAAGTGGTGTATTCGATGCAGCTGATCCAGAGTGGACTTCTGCTAGTTTTACTGCAAGAGGTGCTTTAATTTATAATAAAACTCTAGGAGATGCTTCATCAAACTCTAGAGGTGCAATTGCAGTTTTAAATTTCGGTGGAGATTTTACTGTTGCAGGTGGTACTTTTAAGATAGTATTTCCAGCTGCGACTGCAAGCAATGCGATAGTTAGGATAGATTAATGGCAACATATGTAAATAATTTAAGATTAAAAGAAATTGCAACTGGTGCAGAATCTGGTACTTGGGGAACATCCACAAATACCAATCTTGAATTAGTTGGGCAAGCAGTTGGATATGGAACAGAAGCCATAACAACTAATGCTGATACTCATGCTAGTACTGTTGCAGATGGTTCAGCAGATGAAGCAAGGGCAATGTATATTAAATACACTGGCACATTAGATTCTGCTTGTACAATTACAATCGGTCCAAACACTTTAAAAAGAGTTCACATAATTGAAAATGCGACAAGTGGCAGCCAGAACATAATTATAAAACAAGGTTCAGGCAATGAAGTCACAATTGTTCCTAATGAAAAAAGAATAGTTTATTTAGATGGAGCAGGTTCAGGAGCTGCAGTTCAAGATGCAGGAATATCATCTTCAGCTGCCACTACTGGAAAAGCAATCGCAATGGCAATGGTATTTGGATAATAAGGAGATAAAAAATGGCAGCACCAAATATAGTAAATGTTGCAACAATTACAGCAAAATCAGATCATCTTTTGTTGACTGGAACAAGTGCAGTTCAATTGTTGGAAAATGCAGCATCGTCTGGTAAAGTAATAAAAGTAAATTCATTGGTAGTGGCGAATGTAGATGGTACAAATGCAGCTACAATAACTGTAGGGATCTATCCACAAGACGATATTGGTGGTACTCCAGTTTTATTAGCTTCTACAATTTCAGTACCTGCTGATGCTTCATTAGTGGTAATAGATAAAAATATGGGTTTATATTTAGAAGAAGATACTTCTATTGGAGTTACAGCAAGTGCAGCAAATGATTTAGCTTGTACAATTACATATGAGGAATTGAGCTAAAGGATTTTAAATGGGTTCGAATAATAAAGGTGGTTTTTTAGGAGCTTCTGATCAATTAAGAATACCAGATGCACCTACGATAAGTAGTATTACAGAAAATAGCACAGAATTAGTAGTTGCTTTTACTAATCCATCAGATGTTGGTGGTGGTGCTATCACTTCTTATACAGCTATTGCAGTAGAAGGTGGGAATGTTACTACAGCTTCAGGTTCAACAACTCCTGTAACAATAACTGGATTAAGTAATGGCACAAGCTATTCTGTAACAGGCACAGCAAATAATGATTTTGGTGCAAGTGTTCAATCTTCTGCAACTTCAGCTTCTCCTCAAGCTCCTACTAGAGCTATTTGGTCGGGTGGCTCATCTGCAAATAATCCGGGTAATTTTATACAGTATGTCACAGTAGAAACAACAGGAAACGCAACAGATTTTGGCGATTTATTAGCTGACCATAGATATAGCCACGCATCTTGCTCTTCATCTACCAGAGGTATTTTTGCGGGAGGTTATGGCAATCCAGAACAAACAACGATAGAATATATAACCATAGCAAGCACGGGAAATGGAACTGATTTTGGTGATTGGGGTACTGAGTCATATAGATTTTACCACTGTGGAGGGTCTAATGACACCAGAGGTATTTTTGCAGGTGGTATGTCATATCAATCAGGTAGTTCATATCGCACAACTGATATAAACTATATTACTATAGCAAGCACTGGAAATACATCTACCTTTGGAGACCTTTCTGCTGCTAAATCATATCCGGGTGCTGTTACTAATACAACTAGATATGTAATTGGTGGTGGTACTACTGATAATTCTATACCCGGTAATTTAAATGTTATGGAATATGTTACCATAGGGTCAACAGGAAATGTTACTGACTTTGGTGATTTAACAACTCAAAGGTATCTTCATGGCTCTCTTAGTAGTTCTACTAGGGGATTGTTTGGAGGTGGTGTCATTGGTACTTCCTCGCCTCCTTTTCCTAGAACTAACACTATAGACTACATGACTATTGCATCCACAGGAAATGCTTCTGATTTTGGTGATTTACTTACAGTTAATAATGGGTTAAGTGGCTGCTGTTCAAAAATTAGAGGATTATTTGCAGGTGGTTTTATTGGAACTGGTAATAGTGATGTTATACAGTATGTTACTATTGCGTCTACAGGTAATGCCACCGATTTTGGTGACTTATTAGCTGAAGTACCTTCAGAAATGGACAACGGAGTTGTTTCAAGTAATCATGGGGGATTATCTTAATGCCTAATTTTTCTGGAGTTTGGGATTTAAGAGAACAAGGTGTGGCTGTTAAAGGTGATAGGTGGCAAAAAACATTGCCTCAAGCAGCTAATATGGGTTTAGTCATGGGTGGTTATAGCTCATCTACTCAAGAGTCAAGAATTATAGAATATCTTGATATAGCATCTGGTGGTAATGCAACACTTTTTGGTGAGTTATATGCAGGTGGTCCTTATGGTGGCTCTTGTTCTTCAACAACAAAAGCTTTTAATAGTGGGGGTTATACAGGTTCAGCCAGAGTAAATGTAATACAAACTGTAACTTATGCAAGCACAGGTGGTAGTTCAGACTTTGGTGATTTAACCCATGCTCCAACTGGAAGTAGTGGTTGCTCCTCTACAACCAGAGGTGTGTTTGCAGGGGGAGATGATGGATAATAAAAACAAAAGAAAGGTTAGCGTTAAATGGGTGTAAGTAATGTTATTGAATATGTTACTATGTCTTCTGAAGGAAATGCTACTGACTTCGGTGATTTAGCTGCTGCTAGAGATAATTTTGGTTCTTGTGGTAATACAACTAGAGGAGTATTCTCAGGTGGTTTTTATGTTGGATTAGGCACATCAGGTAATGTTGCTTCTAACGTAATTGATTATATCACCATAGCATCTACAGGTAATGTAACTGATTTTGGTGACTTGACAGTTGGAAGGCAGAATGTAGGAAGTGGGGTTGCATCTAGTTCAACCAGAGGTTTAACATTTGGTGGTTATATTTCAAGTTATGCTTATCAAAATGTAATTGATTATATTACTATAGCATCTACAGGAAACGCAACAGATTTTGGAGATTTAACATCTACAGATAGAGTTTATGTTTTTAGTACTTCTAATGCAACAAAAGCAGTTTGTGGTCGTGACTCGTGGACTTATGATAATAATATAGATGTGGTAACAATTGCAAGCACTGGTAATGCCACAGACTTTGGGGATTTAGTTACAGGTTTAAGAGGACAAGTAGGTGCTTGTGGTGGTCAAGGAGGTTTAAGTTAATGGCAAGATACTTAGGTGGATTAATAACAGCAGATGAATCACAGGTTCTTCCTGCTAATAATTATGGAGATACCTCTGCACCTGGAGTATGGACATTAGCTGAAGCTGAACTGTTAAATAAATCAAATCGTTGGCCAACAGCAGGTAATGCAGCACCAAGAGGATTGTTTGCAGGTGGTTATACTTCGGTAGGTAGTGGAGTTACTGATACAATATCCTACATATCTATATTATCAACAGGAAACACTACAAACTTTGGAGATTTAAGTGTAGCTAGATATGGACATTCAGCATTTGCTTCTGGCACAAGAGGTGTATTTGTAGGTGGTGATGAGGGGGGTACAATAATTAATAAGATGGAGTATGTTACTATAGCTACAACAGGTGACACTACAGATTTTGGAGATTTAAGTGTGGCTAGATGGTTATTTACTGCAACTTCTAATAGTACAAGAGGGTTAAGTTTTGGAGGAACAATAGCAACAGGTACAGGTTATACAGATGTTATTGATTATGTCACTATTGCATCAACTGGTAACGCTACAGATTTTGGAGATTTATCTGGTGCAGTTAATAATAAAGGATCAGTATCTTCCTCAACAAGAGGAGTTATTGGAGGAGGTTATCAATATGCTGTTGGTGTTATTGATGTTATAGAGTATGTTACGATAGCGTCTACTGGTAATGCCACAGACTTTGGTGATTTAACTTCAGCACAAAGACAATTTGCAGAGGGCAACATATCTTCTGGTACAAGAGGTATTTATGCAGGTGGTGCTACAGGAAACGTAATACAATACATTACAATAGCATCAACTGGTAACGCTACAGACTTTGGAGATCTCACAGTAGATAGAAATTATGCAGGTGGTTGTGGTAGTACAACAAGAGGTGTTATAGCAGGAGGAGTAAGTGTGTTAATAACAGCAGGAATTGAATACATTACAATAGCTTCAACAGGTAATGGTACTGACTTTGGAGATCTTCCCAGTGAAGGTGGAAGTAATACATTGTATGCTTTCCCCGGATGTTCAAACTCACATGGTGGTTTAAGTTAATTTTAAGGAGGAATAAATGGCTTATAAAGTAATAAAATATAGATTAACAGCAGAAGGTACAATACCAACCTTTCTCAAGTTTGGTGTGCCTCAAGGAACAGGAGGTATGTATCCTGTTAAAGATAGTACAGCAAGTCCAAGAGATCATATAATGATTGGTATTGCAGATGATGGAGCAGATATATCTGGTTCTGAAGGTGAGATTACAAGTAAAGACAATCTTACAACTTACCTAACAAGTATAAGTGATGGTAAAGGTTGGAAACAAACAGCATCAGATGGTAGTGAAGAAGATT
>CEQR01110777.1_pt1 | contig 9761 bp, 17 predicted proteins | sample 530901 | NCBI WGS metagenome assembly CEQR01 (sample SAMEA2621085, study PRJEB7988) | marine metagenome | isolation source: saline water (ENVO:00002010), including | reverse complement strand
TAAATCCAGGTGGTGATAATCCTAGAACCTAGAGTTCCGGGCTTCCTCCTTGATGTGATTCTCCCGGTCCTGGCCCATTGGGGATGTTCACAGCCCTCAAGGAGCCTCCTTCCCGTCCCGGTGGAGTCCAGGATTACTCGGTTGGGTCTAGGTTGGCTCATCCCCATACCTCCCATATCCATTCCTCTGTCTCAATCCTGGCTAGTAGTTCCATTACTGCTCCCTCCAATATCTGAATCCTCTTTGATACCCTTGGGCGTTTGGTTTTGCACGAAATCCGCTAATGAACTCGGACCTAATGGCCCCGTCCGGGTTGAGTGAATACTGCTTGTAAGGAACGGCTAGGAACATATCAGATAGCGAGTCTCCAAAGGATTCCTCCAAGTGCCTCTCTGTGGAGGCCCACACGATATGCCCGGACAATAGCCTCCCAATCACTAGAGGATTGTTTCCATTGGTGATTAGGTGGACTATCTCCGGTTCTTCCAAATCCACCCAAGCGAGACTAATCGAACCCTCGTTATTCTCAATCATCCACTTGGGAGACATTAGCCGTAGTGATACGTTTAGAGCCTCAGAGTCCACTTCGTTGAACCTAGTGGACCCTAGCCTGTCGAATATGTCTTCATCGTTCCACAGGACTCCGTTGTGAGTGGAGACAATGCGGTTCGTTGTAATAGGGTGATTGTTACCCATATTCTCAGTCGAACCTTGGGTAGTAAACCGAGTGTGGAGCATGACGTAGCGAGAATGCTCATTTAGAGCCTCATAGAGCGCGGCTTCTCGCTTGGTTGAGTTGCCTTCCCACTTGTGGACTTGAACGCTCTCAGAATCGCTCTCTAGGGTCGCAAATCCGCAAGCGTGGCCGCCCCGGTCCGAGAGGTTCAGCCATAGGTCGCAAGCCATACCCGCAGGGAAACCCACGGCCCAGGATGGGGAATAGATTCCTCCTATTCCGCACATCTAGCATTCCTCCAATTGCTTGAGAACTTCGACACATTGTCTCTTGGTGTCCCTAGAAATCCACCTTTCGTTGTAGCAAAACTCCCAACCCCAATGCTTACCCTTGCTATCAATCAACTTCTCGATTGGGCTATGAACTACCCTTTCAAGTCCAAGGCGAGTTATTCTAACCATCGTATATCCTTCAATTCGCTTCATTCAAGCCGCCTCCAATCCAAGAACTGCCGCTCTTTCATCTTGGAAGTTCTCAAAGGTTGCATAAAGCGCCCCTATCCTAGCGTGCGCCCATCGCTCGGCCTTGACTCCGGGATTTAGGAAGTCCACGAATCCTCGAAGGGTCTGAGGGACTCCGTGAAGGGATTTCCTGTAGGAAGGATGGTCTAGGTTCACAGCGCAAGAGACAACGGAGTTGAGCATCCTTAGCCATCCCATCATCTTCTCATGGTCTAGGGTATATCCGGGTTGTCTGAACTCAACCCTGCCGTACATGATGAAGTCCGAGTGGTTCACCATGTTCACTACGCATCGGCCCCAAAAGGGGTTGCTCACTTGGGCGGCTCGGCATGATGCCCCGTATGCCATATCATCCGAGTCCGACCTGCGGCAGTTCGGGGAGATTGCATCGAATACAGGTTGAAAGTGAGAGTAAATCTCAACGATTCTAGCCCCTATCTCGGTCTTGCTCCTGTCGGACATTCTCTTGACTCTAGCAAGGTGATTGATTCCGAAGTTCATATGGGTTCCACAGTCTCTCTTGACGTATGCTCCGGCCTTCTTCATCTTCTTCAAAATCCTGGCAAGTAGTCTGAACTGTCCCTCTCCGTGGAGGATTGGAGTGATTAGTTCAAACGCTCCCTTGGAATAGTCCGTGGCGGGAGATTGGTTTCTCAGCGAGCCATCGGAGTTCACTACGAAGTGAAGTCCGTGCTTCTTGGAACACCATGCCCCGTTCAGTCCATCCTCTCTAGGGGAGCGTCCACCGTGGTATCCGTTCATCCCTCCGAAGGTGCATCCCTCTGATTCTAGGATGGTCCTTATCTCTTCTCCGTTTAGGTTGTATGCTTCTATCTCTATTCCTGCTCTCAATGCCATTTTTCTCATGTCTCCTGTCCGCGCCTCGCGTTGCTTACAGACTGTGACATGATGGTGGGGTATATGAATAAATCGGATTTCGTGAAGTAAAATCGTTCAGTATCGCGTTTTTTGTTTAGATGGGGAGCGAGTCCCTAACCTTCTCCAGGAAGGTCTTCTTCTTTCTTGGAATCCTGGGAGTCGGATATGGGACCGGGGCGATGTATTGGACCCGGTTCTCATCGAGATTGAACCGAGCGAATGAGTAGGGACGGGTTCGTATGTTCTTATCTACTTCTAGGAAATCCAAGCCCCATCTCTTCCGCAGGTTATCAGCGTCCACCGGGGTCATCTTGAACAACATAACATTGGATAGATTAGCGTCTAGCCATCTATTCGTTAGAGGTCTTTGCGAGACATAGACCGGGAGGATTCCCTTGGCTCTCCCTTGGACGGAGAGTCTCTTGATGCTAGGGGAAACCCAATTTGGAGAAATCACTATCGAGGCTTCGTCTAGTACGAAAGTGAAAGTGGACTTAGGCTCAATATCTGCTAGGTTGAACATCTCATCCACAATCATCGCTATGTCTGCTTCTATCATCTTCTCATCGAATTCCTGGTAGGTGGGCCAATAGAGACTAACCCGTTCCTTGGATATGTTGTCCAAGAAATCACCTAGGTTCGTAATCGGCTTCTCTAGCCTGTCGTAATCGCCCCTCTGAATCTTGGGGTCCACTATTACGAACCTATGGTATTCCCCAAACTTGGGGGATAGGATAGCGTCCCTCAGAGTCGAGAGTATAGCGGTTGTTTTCCCTCCCCCGGTCATTCCGGCCCATAGGGTTCCGGCTCTCTTTCTATTCGGCTTGTATAGTGTTTGAATTGATACCACGGTTTCTTCTCCTTCTGAATAGGCGGAGGGGGGCCGTAACTATGGACTTGATGCTCCCCAGGATTCTCCCGCTCGCTGATACGTCCGTATTCCTTGCTATGTGGGTAATAGGAGGGACGTAAGCCGCTCCAACCACTACGGCGAATACAGTCGTAGGATTGAGATGAACCCCTATGCCGTGAGCGTCCATTAGGTTAGTCGTGGCCGCTCCTAGGGCTTCGTAATCCTGGGGGTGTCTGTTGATTGACCACTCCGGGTCCTGGGTGACTCCCCTACCCCAATGGGTCAAGCCTCGGTCTATGCCCATGTAGCCCCAACGGATTAGTTGGTCCTGGGTTGCCCTTTGGAGGTCGGTCATGGAGCCGTCATTCAATACGAACTTTCGGATGGGAGCGGCTATCGTTGGCTCCGGGAGGTCGCCATCATCCTCCAACCAGGATATTGAATTGAACTCGATACCGGGGATTTCATCGTCTATTTCATCGGATTTCGTGAAAGTTTCCGGCTTTTCCGGGCTAGGTTGTGGTTCGGGTTCCTTGGAATTCAGACTCTTGATGTGCTTATACACGGCGGACCTAGACTTCCCGTTCCCCTTCCCATGACCGTAATCATCAATGGTTGATTGGAACTTCCCCTCATCGGTTGGATGTGGCTCTGCTCCGGCCATTACTCTTCCTCTGGAGGTTGGATGTCTATCGTGAACTCGGTAATCCAAGGAGGGGCATTCCTAGCCCCCATGACTACTAGATGGTCCGGGTCCACTTTGGATAGTGCTTCCATCAGTTCGCTAACCTTCATTCCTCTTCCTCCTTTTCAGGTACTAGGCTAGGGTCCACATTAACACGGTTCCATCTTATGATTGAGGGTTTTATTCCGGAGAGTTCCAATGCCTTCACGAAATCCTTCGCTTCCGACTTCAATCGGAAGTATCTCGTCCCGCTCTTCCCCTGTCCTCTGATTGATACCGGGGAGCCTCCAATCCTAGGATTCCACTCCACTTTCCAAGCCCAAGCCACTAAGCCATCCCCCCTACCTTGGAGTCCACGGCCATGTTCACGGTCTGAACCATCAACTGTTGGAACTGTGGATTGGTGGACATCATCTCTAGTCCTATGGTGAAAGCCTCCTTGGGTTCGTTAGCCTCGGCTCTCGCTTGTGTATAGGAGACAGCCAATTGACCAAGTCCACCGAATAGAAGGGCTTTCATCGGCATACTCAGTTCATGCTTGTATTTGTGCAAGACATCGAGGAAGTCCTTCAAATCCTGGTTTCCGTTAGTTAGCAGAGCGTCCAATGTTGTCCATAAATCCGGGTCATCAGCCCATTCCATAATCAAGACCGGGACGGGCGGAGGCTAATAGACTTCACGAAATCCACTAAATCATCTCATGTGGGATTGATGTCCACCAGGATTCTAGCAAATCCCCGAAGGTGCTAGGGGATGAGTCCCTAGTCCACAGTCTCTTGGTAGTGTCTCCACATGGTCTAATTGTGTAGGAATGGGGGGCAAAGACGTTCATCAGAGACATATCCCCTTTCATCCTGGCTTCCCCTGCTGAATACGGCCTCCTTATCATGGTGGAGACTCTATCATGGTCCTCATACTCTCGGCAGAATCCCCTCAACCCTTCATCTAGGTGATTTCTCAAGAAGTATGAGGCCGACCCCCGGAAGGTCGTTTTCGTGTAATCCTGGGACTCAATGGAATAGACCCCGGACATTAGGAGGGTCAAGTCTCCCTCTTGCTCAATTTCCCATTGTCCTAGGTTGTAAGGGGCAGGGAGTGGACGATTCGGGACGTTCAGGAGTTCCCCCTGGGGGAATATGATTCCATCCGTGGCGATAGACAGAGCCGAGAATCCATTCAGCCTAATCAATTGGGCTAGTCTCGCTCTAGTCGCCCCGGTTATGGTCGAGGCATAGATGGGGTTCCACATCTTCCCGGCCTTACCCTTGACCGCTTGGATTGTCTTTCCATAGAGACTATTGAGCATCACCTTGGAAACCGCATATTCCGCCGAGTCCTTGGGACTCTCCATTTTCATCTGATAGAATCTCTCAATGAACGGTTGAAAAGGCCGATTTCGTGAAATGTCCGAGAAGTAGGTCCAACGTCCAAAGGCCACATCAACAAGCGGCCACTTGAGAGCCTCCTTCACTTCCTCCGCCGTGAAGAATCCCCTCACTAGCCTAGGATTAACGATGGTCCCGGTCCTGGACATCTTGGAAAGCGGATAGAAGGGGAGTCCCGGTTCAAACAGGAACGTGGCCTCTATGAATCCCATCGAGAGCGGGTCCGATTCCTCCAACCAGGATTCTATCGTGGGTCCGGCACTTCCCAGGACCCAAGAATCCGTGTGGTCGGTATCTCTGAGGTCTATGTTCCCTAGATGATACATGATGTAGGGGTAGGCGCTAACCAAGTCCGTTAGGGTCACACCGGGGAAGAACCCGGAGCCTCTAGTCTCAAAGTGACCTCCTTGGTAGGCTGAAAGGGCCATGCGGAGAATATCCTGGTTCTTTGGCCTCCGGTACAGGTTCACAGTCGGGACCGTGCAGGTATCGAGACAAGCCCTTTGAGCGGTGTTGGCTAGGGAATAAGGCTTGATGAAACGGACCCCTGCCCTATGGAACTCGTCCCTCTTCCTCCGGGCTAACCTGCCCGCTAGGACGGCATCATGGACCGCGTACTTGTCGATGTCCTCCCGGTAGTAGTCCCGGTATTCCTCTTCATCGAATCTGGAAGCGTCCAAGATAGTTCCATCGAAACATCGTTCTATCTTCCTGTCATCCAGATAGATTTCTGCGGCTTTCGTGAGTCTCATCTTGTTGTAATACTGCGAGATGTCCCACCAATAGACCGGGCCTAGTTTAGCCTTGTTCACCTTCCAATTCCTAGGACGGAACTCTAGGGACTTCCCCTCCAGATAGCGGAGGGTTATCATCTTCCCCGGAACCTTCGGGAGATAGGTCATAGTCTCAGCGTTAATCGTTACCTCGTTACTTCCTATCTCTCCTTCATCGGTCCTGGAGGCTATCAACTCCAAAACCACATCCTCATCTAGTAGTCTAAGAATCGCTTGGGCATCGAACTTCAAGTTCCAGAAGAAGAACTCCTTAGCCACCCGTCCTTTCTTGGTATTCCTCCATTCCCTAGAATGGTCATCATCGTACATTATCCTCAGTAGGTCAAGGAGGCTATCGACCTCCCAAACTCCCTTCTCTGTGGAGAAGAGCCAAACCTTACCCTCAATTGTCTCTGTATCCGCTCCCATGATTTGGGATGGGTGAATGGATTTCGTGGCCTTCCTCTTCCGGGTCTGTTGTCCCATGATTGGTAACTTCCTATAATCGAATCCTAGACCTATCCTGTTTCCTTCGCTGAATGGGTCCTGGAGCGTGATGATGCTATGCTTAGGCACTAGACCGAACCTCCCGCTCTAAGGATGTCATAGTCGCTTCTCCAGGATTCCCAGGATTCATCAGAAAGCCCTTCTTGAAGGTCTAACCTCCTTTGGGTTATGGCTTCGATTTCTTGCTGAGTAAGTCTTACGGGCATTCTCCGGGCTATCCTCAAAGCGGCTTCGTTCCCGGTCATTTGGGCGTTGTCAATTGCCGCCGCTCTTACCCTCCTTCTCTCCCTCTCTATACCGACTCTAACCCTCCTGGTTCCGGTATCCGCCGCCGTGGTGAATCTCCCTCCGGTTCTCAGTTGGACGGCTCTCTCAGCCCCGGCTCTCCTTCCCCTCCTTCTAACGGACTCTCGGACTCTCTGAGATGGTGTGGTTTCCTCGTCCCTCCATCTCCTAACGGTTCTCTTGGTCACTCCATAGAAATCCGCCACATCTTGCTCAGAAGACCTCTCAACCAGGAATTCCAATCTGTCCCTGAAAATTACCTTGCTAGTCCTTACCATGATTTCACTCCCAATGCTCCCAAGCCAATGCTCCTAGGTCAATGCCGATTAGGAGATAGAGAATAATCCTTTGGAGTTTGACGGTCTTCTCAAGGTTGGAAATCCTACGTTCCACTAATCCAAGCCTAGCGGATATTCCTATGCCTCCGAATACCGTTGCTAACGCTCCAAATATCTCAATTAGCGGGAGCGACTTCCTCACGAATCGCACCCTCCTTCTTGATTTGGGAAACCCTGCTCCTGGAGATTCCAAAGAGTTCCGCAAGTTCGGACCCCCTCCATTCCCCGGAGTCGAGCATGATAGTAACCCATTTGGTCGCTTTCTCCGACATTCGCCTATATTTCGGCTCGCTCATGGTCCCACCGGGGGAGGCGTGGTTATTGAACTCTAACTTCATTTTCAAAATCACCAACCAGGATTCTCCAGGAGTTTAGGTGGGTGCTATCTTGGAAAGTCATATTTTCCACCATAGAGCGAATCTGAGCGTGTTTCTTATCCTGGGGGTGGTCTAGGACCATTATTTCACTAAAACGGCTCTATGCCCATGTTTTTGTCAAGGTGGAATTCTAGGTCCATTTTTTCGGATTTCGTGAAAATCATATACCAATTTCTCCTGGGGTCCGTCATGCCGCAAGTCATACAACCAATAGTAGCCGGAGCCGCACTTTCATTTGGGGTGCTTCTAGTTCTAGCAGTAAGCAACGGGGTTTCTTCACTCCTGTTCAATCAGACCGTTGAGGGATTCGTGTCTAAGAGGGTGGGTGCATGAGACTCCCACTTCCAGACATATCCGTTTATGGTATCTTTGAATACCTACTGTTCGGAACCGGAATAGCCCTTGGAATGGCGCTCTTCACAGACCCAATGTCGAAAGTCCAGGACCTAATCGCAGGTCTAAAGTCGTGAGATGATTAGTATGGTCGGACAAGGTGTAACATACTACCAACTAGACTCATCAACCACGAACATCCCAACCGCTGATGGGGCTAGTGGTGACATCATCAACGGATTCTATGGCGTTGATGGAACCCTAGAGTACCTAATTTGGAGACTTGACCTAACCCTAGCCGGAACCGCCGCAGTAACGACGGATATCAGCGCGCTAGTGTCGAAGTTCAAGTTAGTTGTGGACGGAGAAATCCTATACGATTGGGTGGGTGCTTTCGCTCCCGCACAGGATACGACCATCCCCGGACGATTCGGATACTTCTTGAATCAGATTGGCGGAAGGTCGCTCCAGGTCCCAATGGCAACGACCGGGACTTCTTGCGACATCTACATGGCTATCCCTGTCGGGATTGTGCTAAATGGTACTCCTAGGTTTGAGATAACCTGCGCTTTCTACGATGCTAACCTAACTTGTGGTGGCAGCGTTTCCTCAGTTTCGGGAACCTCGACCTTTTGGGCTAGGTTCAACCCCAACACTCAGAGAGCAACTAGAGTCGTTTCCGCAACTTCGTTCAATCATGGAGCCAACCTTACAGAACAGGTCGTAGTCCGAGTTCCGGCCATGCCCGGAGGATACGTCCTTGATGCGGTTTCCATTCAGAACGCAAGCGATGATGATGACAACTACGGAGATGATGGAATTAGAGCATTGGCGCTCAGCCAATTCTCAATGCCTATATCTTTGCAACGGTGGGCTAACAACGAGTTGGGCAACGGAATTATGACAATCAACCCGACCTTCGGAGCCGCCGCCGCAACCGCCGGAAACGGTGAGACGGCGCAGACCTATCACACCGATGCACCAGGAATAATCAACATCCCACTTTACGGTCTTAGAGCCGGGGATTTGACCATGATGGTTTCCAACGGTGGAGATGCAGACACTAGGCTCTATCACCCGGTTCTAACTGCTCCAATGCAGGGAGTCCAGGCTGATTATCCAACACAGACCGCCGCGGTAGTGGGCAACACTCAGAAGTCAATCCTGGCCCGAACCGAGAGCGATAACTGAATCTGATTCCTCATGCCTCCGGGACGGGGCTTCGGCCCCTCCCACCAGGTTTGAGGGGGTGAAAACATGGCGTTACCAAGAACCGGGTCCGTATCCTTAACAACTGCTGAACAGTATATTGATTGGTCCGGCCGGGGGAAGTTATACTTCCGCGTTGATGGTGATGACGTTAGGATAGCATTCGACCAATTCTCGCTCTCCAACAATGAGTATTTCATCCTGGACGATGGGACCACATACGACTCCCAACCAAATCCATTCGGAACTCAAGTGTACGTCCGGGCAGATACCGGGACCGCAACGATTCGATGGATGGTGACGGGATGACAAGGAGAATTAGAATTAGAAGTCCTAGAAAGACAGACCGCCAAGTTACTCCATACAGTAGCATAATCCCGAAAATTTCGATTGAAATGATGATGGGCAACCCCTACACAAGATACAGAGTTAGGAAGAGAAGGGGTAAGAGGCAATTTGCAATTTTCGCTAAGGCGGGATACTCCAAGAATAAGTTTGAGATGCGTGATTAAATGGCTAAGATGTATTACGGGAACAATGCTCGCAAGACCAGGATTCTTAGATTCCCAGGATTCAAGAAAATGAGGCGATAGGAGGATTTCGTGAAATGGGAGTAGTTAGACCGCCGCTCAGAGTTGCCGAGAGCGATGGAACCCCATCGGTTCGCCCGGTCAATGTGATTGCCTTCGACTCGTCCGACTTCACCGTTACAGACCAAGGGGGAGCAACGGTTAGGATTAATGTGAATCCTGGTGGGGGTACAAGCCTCACGGACACATACATCGGTTTTGGTGATAGTAGCAACCTGCTTACTGGTTCGGCTAACTTCACATTCGTTGATGAGACGGGCGGTAGCGGGCCTACCGTTCTGCTAACTGGTGATAAGCCGACACTCAAGATTCAGGACGACACGGACGCAACCGATTATAGGACAGAATTT
>CEQR01110779.1_pt1 | contig 9806 bp, 9 predicted proteins | sample 530901 | NCBI WGS metagenome assembly CEQR01 (sample SAMEA2621085, study PRJEB7988) | marine metagenome | isolation source: saline water (ENVO:00002010), including | reverse complement strand
TTAAATGCTTCGCCTAAATCGACGTTAATCAACTTAGAGACCTTTTAGCTTGACAATAGCGTCAATAACGGATTGGCCGCCAATATAAAGCGCACTTAAAATAAGCCAATCACTACTATCAATCGTTGCGTTAAACATAAGTGCCGTTGCTGTGGCCCAGACAAGAAGTTTGCGAGAAACTACCTTTTCTAAAACCTTGTCGACGGCACCTCTTGCCATTTCAGTCATTTTTTTCTCCTTAAATATTTACAGATGCGTAACCATCTTTTTTATCAATCGTGACTTGCATATCAACACAGTCCTTAAGGGCATCAAGGTGTGATATCAATAGTACTTTTTTAAAATAAGTTTTAATAATAGATAAGATATCAGAAAAACCTTGCATGTTTTCCTCATCCAGAGCCGTTCCCGGTTCGTCCAGAATGAAAACATCTCCCTTTGGTAGGCTAGACACACTCAAGAGAGATAATCTAATTGCCATGGCTGCAATTGTTTTTTCTGCACCGGACCCCATTTCAAGGGGGCGTGGATCATATTGTGGGTGCTTAATGAATATATCCAGACGTTTGCCGTCATCTTCAAAAAACACTTCAAAATCTACGATATTTGACAAAATTTTTGCAATTTCTTCATTTATCACAGGCAGCTTCTTTCTGATTACATCGAAAGCTATACCATTTGGGTGCATACATTGCATATATAAGTCATAAGCTGAAAATTCTTCTTTTAGATTTTCTAAAGAACTCTTTTGTTGTTCTAAGTTCTTTATTTTTTCCTCCAAAGATCCAACTATTTTATATAAATTTAAAATTTTAACATGACAATCTTCTGCGTTTTTCTTCGCCCTACTTTGATCAATCTTATTTTTTCTTAATTCTGAATTTAAGCTTTCTAGGTTTTCAATTGCCTCCTTATTTTCTTCATATAATTCTAACTCTTTTTCTAATTTTTCAATTTCATTATTTAAATTAGTTACACAAGATTTATTTTTTTCAATTTTTAGGCCATAGGTGGTTATCTGATTTGAAAGGTTGTCTTTTTCATTGACTATTTTAAGATACCCATTAATGGTCTGTTCTATCTTTCTGGGATTGATGTCTTCTATTTCTTTTTTAAGTATCTGCAAATTACTTTGATATTCTTCGACCCTATTTTCATTAATTGGTATGAGAGCCTTAGAGCTATATGCGTCTTTGATAAATTTACATTTGGGGTGCAGTGCTGTAGAGCATGGGATTCCGTCTAGCAAAGTTACTTTCTTTTTATTTCTAGAAAGTTCATTGTTTTCCTCTCTCAATAAACCACTAGCGGATTTTACATTCTTATTCAATTCATCAATTTTCTGTTTTTTGGCAAACAATGCTTCTTTGTCATATTTTTTTAGAAATTCAATGATATCTTTGTAATCTGATTCTGCTTTTACTTTTTGCTTAATTAAATCTTTTATTTCTTCCTGAATCGATATTAACTGCTCATTTTTATCTCTTAGATTTCCCCTGACGGACACTACATCTACAATTTCTGCTGGTATGGCATTAATTTTTGATTCTATTTCGGCAATTCTTCTCGAACATAAATCAGAGGCTGATTGGCTTTCTTGGCATTTTGTTTTTTGTTTAGAAAGCACCTCTTCCGATTCGGAGAGATCCATTCGGGCCTCTAAAATCTCGTTGTTAAAATCCCTATCTTCTAACTTTCTAAGTGCGCCTCTTGTATCGGCAGCGTCATCTTTAGCTAGTTTGAACTTTTTTTCAAAAAATTGCAAATCTAAGAATTTTGCTAAGATTTCTTTTCTTTTTGTTGAACCCTCTTTAATAAAAGAAAGTGAATCTAGTTGACTAGCCATTGAAGAATATAAAAAATCTTCTAAAGTTCCAAAAATTTTTCTAATATTTTTATCAGTTTCATTCCTAGTATTCCCATTTAAGCCCTGTTGGTCTTCATCCATTGGGCAATAAACTTTGAAATCTACGGCGGCGCGAGCTTCCAGAGTCGTTTCTCCTTTTAATTTTTTAGTATATTTTTCAGCGTTTCTATCAATTGTATATTCTAAGTCATCAATGGATAGTTTTACTTTTCCCCCACAACTCTCCTTATTCTGGTTTATAACATTTAGAGTTTTTCGATCATTTTTAGATGTTGAATTAAATATGAGCCACAATAAAGAATCAATAATGCTAGACTTGCCTGAAAAGTTTTTACCGAATATGCCGATAATGCCTTCCATGTTTTCAAAATTTATACTATTTTTTTCTCCATAATTAAACAAGTTGTCAAATTCTAAAGAATGTAATTTCCAATTAATATTTCTGGCAATTTCTTCATTATCTTCGGCAAGCTTGTTGTATTTTAAATTTAAGTCAAGAACCCTCTTTTCTAAATCCGCCTCAAGCTCAAAACCTTCCAAATATTCTTTAATTAGTTTTTCTTGAATCTCAATGTCCCTAAGATCTTCTATCCCCAAACCATTTGTTGTCCCACTTACATCCCCTCTCTGGCCTGCGGCGCGGTTCAAATATGACAAGGACTCCGGATTAAATCTTCTTTTTGCAATTTCTTTAGCCCTTTTCATCACATTCAAGGGAAGGTTGTTTTCCGATATTAATCTCAATCTGCTGTTTTCGGGGATATCTAAGCCTTTGGGCATTTTTCCTTTTGGAGTTAGATTAATTGTTACAAAAGGTCTGGGGTTTTTTAGTTCGACGTGTCGACAAGTATAATTTTCTTTATCTTGTATGTTCCAGATCAGAAATCCCTTATCGTTTGTTTCTCCGTGGTTTTGTTGGACTGTTGAGCCGCAATATCGAATTCTGCCTTCCTCATCCAGTATTTGATTTGTTTTATGAATATCTCCTAAAAAACCATAATCATGGCCTTCGAAAATATCTATAGCATGCTCGCCATGTTCCATTATAAACCCGGTATCGGTTTTTACTCCAGATATTGAGCCGTGATATAGAGCAATATTTATTTTTTCAGGGTCTGATGGTTTCACCCAATTATCTTCATCAAAAACAGATAATACATTAATTGCGACAGAATCGTTTAAATGAACCTCACCAGCGTTTTTCAATAGATATAATTCTGGATGATTTAAAGCTTCCGCCACAGGAGTTAGGGCATCTTGTCGGCTAGAATTTTTAAGATTACCATCGTGGTTTCCTAAAATAATATATGTTGGTGCGATGTCTGCCAGATTTCTAAAGAAATGAGTGCACATTTCTACAAATTCTGGAGATATTTGTGTTTTTGTATGTGCGATATCTCCGCAATGTATAATATAATCGGGCTTTTCTTCCTTTAAAATATTGTACATCTTTTCAAAAACAACACCATATTCATAATGATATTTCAAATTTTTGATATGAGTATCAGCAATATGGGCAAACTTCAAATCACTCTCCTAATAATTATAGTGCGGCAATAGCACTCAATAAACTGTCATGCTGTCTTACTGGCTGGGCATTTATCTTCAACTCGGAGACTTCTTCTTTTGTCATATCTCCCAAATCGCGGTCATCTGGATAAATTAATTCTCTTATTTCAATTCCATATTTTAAAAACATTTTTTTGATAAAATTTGATTTTTTTATCGCGTCTGGATCTAATGCTAAAATAACTGGTGTCTTACTTTGTACTATCTTTTTAAACAATTTGGAACTTTCGCGTAGCGATGATCCCAAAATTGGAACAGCGTTTCCTGCTTTAATGGCATCGAAAACACCCTCTACAATTGTTATTTCTTTTTCAAAATCTAAGTATAACTCATTAAATATTATATTTCTACTTACCTTTGGATTCATATATCTTCTATAATCGTCTTTGTATGTTCGTGCTATAAAATAATTTAAATCTCCAGAATTATTAAACGATGGAATAATCACTCGGCCTCCAAATTGACCGTGTGGGCAATACCCAATTTTCCACCTCAAAATGTCCTGCCTAGTAATGCCCCTATTTCTTAAATAATTCAACGCTTTCTTATATTGTATATTATTATTGTTTGTAGTCAACGTTATAAATGAATTTGGCAATATTAGTATTTCTTCTCTAGCTTCTTCTGATTGTTCTTCATTTGAAAAAATATTATCAAATTCACTTAAATCTTGAACATTTCCTGTTAATTCTTTCCACTTTTCTTTTTGTGAAAAATTTCCAAATTTTTTAACTACATTAAAAAGGTTTTTTCCCCTAGTATCGCATATCCAACACTTATAAGCATTTTTCTCGACATTAACTGAAAACTTCTTTTTGTGATGATCGCAATAGGGACACGAAAAAAGAAGTTCATCTCCAGATGAATAATATTTTCCAAGTATGCTGTTGAGAATGTTAATCTTTTCTTTCATACTAACTAATATAACATACTATTTTCTACGTGTCAAGGAATTTTTTATTCTTGGTCGCCTTCTTTAGAAGTTAGATTGCGAAGCATTCTTTGGAGTAAAGTTTCCAATTGAGATCTATATTTATTTAAGTCGCCTTCTTCGGCAACCTTTGTAAGAGCATCTTCAACACTTTGTAAAATAGACCTTTCTCTGGTAGTTACGTCCTTCATGGAACCACCAGAACGAATTCCTTTAGACTTTTCTAATTCTTTTGCAGCTTGCTGAGTTCTGGTCATTGTGCCAGTTAAACCTGCCAAATCATCAATTTGTTCTCTTATAAGTTCTAAGAGAGCTGATTTTGTAAGTTTTTTCATTTATTTGTCTCCTGTGACTGTTCTGTCTTTAAAGGTTTTTGCCAAATATTGCCTTAACTGATCAGTCATATCTATTTTTTCTAAAGGCGTGTTATCAGGTAATTTGCCAAATTGGTCTAGAATATATTTTAAAAAATCTATTTCAACTTGATCATCAACAATTTTTGAAATCTCATCATCCACATTAACTTTGCTTAAAGCATCACTTGTTTGGAAATTATCATCTTTTTGATATAGAGCAGAGAAGACCCCTTTAATATCTGATGCCTGATCGATAAGTTCTATTGCGGTACCAGCGAGAGGAATGAAACTCAATAGTGCTTTAGAAGCCGCTTTTGCTGCTGGGCCTCCTTTCTTTTTCATCTTTGTTAATTTAAAAAATTTCTTTAAATCACCTATAGTCTCTATTTCTTTCTTTTCATTAAGAAGCAAATAGTCATTCCAACTTTCCATTATGAGTTTCATATTTTTTGACATATTATTCATCCAACAATAAATAGTATCCCGCTCTTGAAACTACCACAGCATCTGCGATATCATAGCAATATTTTTGAACATTACCATATCTGGTGTATTCTATTGGGAATTCTCCACTCTCCACAAAATGCTCCATTACCACCTCTTTAGCCTTTTTTCCTCGCGGAACTTTGATGCCACATTTTGAGCGCGCTGAAATCGGGGTTACATAATTTGGCTCTAGTTCCAACATTTTAAAACACAGCCAAGAAACAACTCCATTGAAATTTTGAAGGATCGACATTGTTTTTGCTGTAGAACCTCCCTTTCTGAAGAACATAAGGGCCTGCTCAATGAAAATGTGTTGTATTTCCACTGATTTTAAATTATTGGTTATATAATCTTCAACAACTTGTGCCTTATGAAGAAGGCCAGTTGTTTTCCTTAAATCAATATAGTCGGCTTTGACAATTTTATTGTTATCAAGCAGACAAACGCCGATAATGCTCGTGCTTACATCTAATCCTAGAATCATTAAATATCCAATTTTAATTTAAAAGTAAAATTTTGATTTTCTTCTTTTTTAACAGGAGTGGCTGTTGTGGCTATTCCAATTAAATTTTTCTTGTCATCATATATACCTATTTTTGAAATGTATGTAGTGCGCTTAAACGGCGCGTCATAGCCCAAATATGATGAACTTACTATGTTTTGTATTAACAAATTATCGTTTTGGCTATATGTTTTACTCGAAGTTGCTTCGTATTTGTTTTGATTTGACTGTACAAAAGTTGGATTGTTTGAAGTGTTCATTTCACCCTTTTCTGCATGTGCAAACATTGTCAAAGTTGGTATTTTATTAATACCCTCAAACTCCAAAGAATAACTTGAAGAAGGTATCGTGCCGGCAGGAATGCCGTCATTGGCCCCTACAGCATAAAATAGCCATGAAGGATTTTGTAAATCCGTGGGGTCATTTATATAATCCCTAGTTGTTGAGTCTAGGTTCCATGATCCTGTCAAAACCAAGAAGCCCTCATTGTATAATACAACGCCGGCTACCGAGCCGGATCCGGGGGATCCAGCGGGGCCTGTTTGGATTAATGCACCGTCGCGGTTCTCATCCTCAAGAGTTCCAAATAATGTACCAGATATATAGAAATCCATCTTTAAAGATCCCTTATTTATTGATTCTCCGTACATAATAGATGGTACTGATATTAAGTTTAATGGCAGTGTTGCTTTATCGCCGTATGATGAGCTGTAGGCATATTTACCGTTTAATGGTATATAATAATTTAAAGTATTTTTTAAGGCGTTTATCTGTGGTCTTGACTGACCAAGGTGAAAATAGTCTCTTTTTATACTGGAAGATAATGGATAGCTTCCTGTTATAGTATCGCCATAAGAGTAATTTGTATTAAAAGTCGTTGTAGAAATGGTTCTCATGCCGATTGCACTACCCTGTTTTGTGACGAAAGGATAGATTAGTCCGGTTTGTGATTCCGACCTGTCGACATTGAGTTCAAATAATGATACAAATCCCGTAGGTACATTCGGAACTTCAGACGTAAAAGAACCAGAAATTTCCCTCTGGTCATTCAGGTACATTTTAGAATCATAAACTTGTATTTTTTGTTTTGGATTTGTTTCCAGAACATTATACATAATGTCTTTTTGTTCAAACTTTTTTAATGACATGATATATTAATTAGTCTTAAAAAAATTAATAATCTAAACGAACGCGCAATGTTATTTCATTAGTTGGATCTTTCTTCAGAGGTTCTGATAATTTAGCAACTGCTAAAAGCTCATTATCTGCTGAATATAGGCCAACTGTAGTAACATAAGAAACTGGCGTATCGGTTGATTGTGTTTTAACTCTTACTTGACTCTCGCTTAGATATGTTGGGTTTGAACTATAATTAAATTCACTTGTAGAGGCCCTACAGAAGTAGATTGATGAATTTAATTCTGTTGTGTTGTTAAAATCACAGTCAAACCATCTATTACGAATTCCGTCACATGAAGAAGAAATTTCTGAACCGGTTAGAACCGCATCAATAGATGAGGTATCATATGTTGCAGCAGGGGCTCCAAAGGTTCCATCAAAGACAGAGGCCGTCAAAACTGCTATACCTGCTTGATAATATAATAGACCAACTCCTGTTCCGGCGACTGCCGCAGAGCCTGAATACAATATACCAAACTCTCCGGATGGAGAATTGACTCTATAATCATTTTGCGCGCCGTAATCCGAAATTGTTTTCAAACTTGAAAAGTCCGGGGCTGCAGGCGTGCCGCCTGTTGCGAAAGACATAATTAGCGATTGTTTTTTAATTTCATCTTTGCCAAGGAGCCTAGAAAAATTAATAAATACACACTGGTTCATTTTATCTGCGCTGCCTGTTGTGGCATAATCACCGTCTTTATCGAATGCTCTAATTGCTCCGGTTTCGTCATATCCAGCTAAAACTTGTGCCATTTGATTATAAATATTCATTTTTTTAGCGTTCTGCGTATATGCGCCCGATACCTCTGATGAATATCCAACAGTTATATCGAAAATGTGATTTGCAGATGAACTAAGGTAGGGATAATCATAGACTGATTGAAACATACCATGAGCGTAGTTCTTGATATTCTCTTCGGAATAAGTTCCGGAAACGATAGATCCGGTAAGGGGAATAGCTTCGTGAAGTAGCGTTCTTGTGACCGCAACGTCTTTGCTTAATACTAAATTCTTAAATGATGTAGCCATGTGTTATAAGTCCTATTGTTTTCTCAAAAGTCTTACTGGAATATCTATGCGATACCCTGTTGTAAGCCCGGTAATTCTAACCGTTGTGTCGATATGATGAAAGGTTCCAGAAATTCCGTCAATTGTGCCTGTTGTACCCAGCGTTGTGAATAAATAAGTACTAGTACTTGTATCTGTAGTGGCCAAAAGGCCGAAAGACAGCCTAGATCCTCTTGGGCCGGCCAGAACGGATGGATTTCCTTTTCCGATGTCTTGGAAAAGGCCCGGAGCGGGGTCAGAGACATTATAAACTGCGATATTATCATCATCGATAAAAGATTCGTCGACTAAATTTGCAGCTGCTGTGCCGTCTGTCATCTTCAACAGCCTATTATCTATCTGGATTGAGTATTGTGTCTCGTACAAATCGGAGTCAATTGCTCTATCGGCTGAAATGTCGCTTGTGTTAAGCCCCTGATCTACGGTAATTGCTTTAGAAGCACCCTTGTCGGCATTGTAGGCCGCAGTTACTGCTGTAGAAGTATTTGAATCAGCCGCAACCGGAATAGAATTGGCTAGACCTCCAGTGGAAGAAATGCCCACTGAACCACCTGCAGATGAATCAGAATTTAATTTTATTACTGGCAAATAAAGAACATCATTCCTAGTAATTGTAATTAATTTTGATTTCATTGTGGCAGTATTGTTCGTAAAAGCTTCTAATACTGGAGTTTGCATGATTTCTAAATCATAAAACGGAGTTCCCCTTGAATCATCTTTATTATAAAGTTCGTAGTTGATTTCGTCGTCACCTAATGCAAACTTTACAATTTTAAAAGAGCCATCGCCCTTTGCAAGCCTTTTTCTACCTGCGTCTGTTAATACTGCGTCTAAAATAATGTCGCCACTGTTATCCAAAAAAGCCATGAAAAATTTTCCTTTTAAAAAACGGTTTTTTATATAATAAATAGTTTGCTTTTATTGATTTTTCAAAAACATTTTTCTATTTATTTAATCGGCCTATCATCCACAAATTCAATATTTAAATCAACAACCTTTCCTGTCTTTTTAGAAGTCATTCTAAGCTTGAAAGTTTTTCCAAATAAAGGCACTTTTTCAGAACCCATTTTAAGCGGTTCGGACGAAGAGGGCAAAACTTGCTTTAATCTCGGCACTACATTAAATAGTCTTTTCAAACTTTTTGTTGTATTTTTCTGTTTTTCTGGAATCTGGTATTGATTTATAATCGGGTAAATGGCTCCGGAGTTTTCGACAATTTCAACTTCATAGATAAAAGATGCATTTGAATAATTGTTTCTCTTATCGATGGATCTGAAAATATAATAATATTTTCTGTTGGACTCTATTTCATCATTAAACGATGCAGAATCTGCTAAAAGGCCATCACCATATGGCGTTGCCACAGAATTTCTTGTTGATTCTTTAAAATCTTCAATTGAAGTAGGTGCCGAAGCCAACCTCCTGATTTCAAAAATCCTAGCTGAATTTTCAGGGTCATCGGAAACGAACTCAATCGGTTGAAAATCATTTAATTTTCTTGCTTTTCTAAGATTTTTAAAATAATCTTCTTCTTGAAGAGTGAATTTTATTGGTTCTGTTGTGAAGCTTCCTTGGCCAGATCTAAAAAATATACTTAGTCTGTTCTTTTTTCCTCTATAAGTTATAAATTCTACATCTGGAGATATTGGAGGATTATCTATTATCATACCTTCCGATTTAAAGTAAGGGATTTTTACCAATTTTAAGAAATTTTTAGTTGTAACTGAATTTTTAATTATTCTTCCGGATTCTACAGCCAAATCAAATGTGCTTTTTTCTTCTTCTTCGGAGACTTTACCCAAAGCCATACTACCCGAACCGGGGTCAGCTTCATCTGTTTCCTCCAAA
>CEQR01110780.1_pt1 | contig 9834 bp, 11 predicted proteins | sample 530901 | NCBI WGS metagenome assembly CEQR01 (sample SAMEA2621085, study PRJEB7988) | marine metagenome | isolation source: saline water (ENVO:00002010), including | reverse complement strand
GATGATGTGCGGACTGGCAATGGTAGGCTTGGCATTACGTTTCTCGATTCTTCTGTTATTCGTCTTACTGAGCACTCTAAAATCATTATTGATGAATACATATTTGATCCTAACCCTTCTAAAAGCAAAATGGCACTCAAGATGGCCAGCGGAACAGCCCGCTTTATTACTGGCGCCCTGGGAAAAATAGACAAAGAAAACATCTCCATAGAGACACCGAGTGCTTCAATTTTTATCAGAGGCACTGATTTTACAACCACAGTCGATGAGCTCGGCCGCTCGCTTATAATTCTACTTCCCAACCCAGACGGCACCACTTCTGGATCAATCAGTGTCGAAACCATAGCCGGGACCGAGGTTTTGAATCAACCATTCCAAGCCACAATGGTCAGTGTTGCAGAAAGACCACCGACACAACCTGTCGTATTGGCAAACTTATCGCTCAATTTTATTGATAATTTATTGATCGTGAGCCCACCAGAAGAAGTTGAAAGAGCTGTTGAAGATCAAAGCACTTCGTCGAGCAATGTTTTGGATGCTGATTTTTTGGAGGAAAATGACCTAGACGACGACAGCGGTTTATCGGAAGATGAACTACAAGATGAGATTACCAGGCTTGATATTGATTTACTGGCCGTCGATTTTCTACAAGATCTACTTGAAATCATTGAAGATTTAGGTAAAAAAGAACAAGACGCTAGTGAAATTGATGGCGTGAGAATAGAAGGAATCATTGCTGGATTTGACCAAGATGCACAAGTATATACGTTTGTCGAAGGCGAAATCTTAACTTTGGTTAGGCAAGTAGAAAACACCATTGATTTAGAATTAGATAAATCCGGTGGATATAATATACAGATACTCTCTGCTGGTAAGCAGATAAACATAACCACCAATGGAGGCGGAGAAAATGAAATTATTATCAATCAGTCTGATTAGTATATTTTCTTTTGTTGCTGTTGCGGGCGACAACAATGTTGAGATCAGAACCAAAGGCAGCTCCTCGCTAATACATATCGATCAAATTGGCACCAGTAATACTGCAAGAGTTTGGTGCGGGTTATCGCAAGGCACTTACACCACACATAATTGCAGCAATGCTACGATTGATATTGACCAAGAAGGAACGAGCAACACGGCCAGAGCTTACAGCCAAGTAGCCAACCACACAGGAAATGAATACAAGATTGACCAGGACGGCAATGATAACTTTGGTTATATCGATGCAGACGATGATGGAAATGATATGGATGTTGTGCAGAATGGCAACAACAACGATGCAGAAATCTACATGCAAGGCGATAATAACGTGTATTCCATAACTCAAACTGGCGATGATAAAGAAGGCGAGATCCGTGCTTTTGGCGACAGCTCCAATTTTTCTATCAATCAATCCGGAACGGGAGAACATTACGCCAAGATTTATGCGAGCACTTCGGCTGATAACAACGATGCCACAATCACACAAACAGGCAGCGGGGATCATTACATGAGATTAAATTTCTACACAGATGATTACGATGTCACCGCAAGTCAATCGGGAACAACCAATAAATCAATCACAGTAAATTATAACTGCACCAATAATTGCAATAAAACATTGACGATTAATCAAGGTGATTAGAGCCATACAGCTAGGTTTTTTGCTCATTTTATTAGGAGCTCCTTTGGTCCAACAATGGACTCCATTAGAAATACTAAAACTCAAAACATTTGATACATTGGTTCCAGAACAAAAACCTTCTGGATATTTCTCGATACTAAACATTACGGAAGACGACGTAGAAAAAGAAGGCGGTTATCCGTTTCCACGAAACCGCTTGGCAAAAATTCAAAATGAATTATTAGATCAAGGCGCCTTGGGAGTTGGCTGGGTAATCTCTTTTCCACAGAATGACAGATTTGGTGGTGACTCAGAGTTTGCAAAAAGCCTAGCAGCTGCACCAAGCGTATTGGCTACATTTGAAAACGACAATGGCGAATACCCAATGACAACCGGAACAGTGATTTTGGGCCAAGACCATGGCGGTTTCAAAGCAAAAGGCGTGGTGCAGAACATACCGATATTAAGAGAAGCAGCATACCAGGGCATTGCGGTAGCACCCACAGAAGTAGATCAGCTGGTAAGGCGTATGCCATTGTTGCTCAGAACACCAGATGGCTGGGTGAGTGCATACGGAACAGAAGTCTTAAAAGTCCTTGCTGGTGCCGATACTTATGTAATTAAAACCTCCGATGCTGGAATCCAAGAGGTCCGAGTTAAAGGCTTGCCTCCTGTCAAAACAGACACCCTGGGAAGAAAATGGATTAGCTGGGTTGATACGCCACAATTTTCATTAAATGATATTAGACAGACTGAGCTCATCAAAGGTCGTTTTATTTTTGTTGGTGTAACGGCCAAAGGCATCATGCCACAGGTTGCGACACCAGCTGGCCTATTGGAACCGCATAAAATACAAGCTGCGCTTTCTGAGTCAATTTTAATCCAAGACAGCCCAATTATCCCAGACTATGCTTTGTTGGCAGAAATAGCACTGTTTTTGCTCTCAGTAAGCTGTATTTGGATCGTATTGAACGTATTTGGCATTACCCTTGGTCTAGTATCTTATGGGCTGATAAACGCTCTAATCGCTTATTTTGGATACCAAACCATACAAAAAGGGCTTTTAATTGATGTTACCTGGACATTAATTGCTGGTTTTATCGTAGGTTTTGTCGCTTTTTATCTAAATTTCAGAAAACAATATAAACTGAGACAACAGATCAAAAAACAATTTGAGCATTATTTGGATCCAAGACAAGTTAAGCAGCTCCAAAAAAATCCAGATCTGTTGAAGCTGGGCGGAGAAAAAAGATACTGCACTTATCTTTTTACAGATCTTCGTGGTTTTACAGCTCTCAGTGAAAAATTATCTCCAGAAGAAGTAACCGAAATAATGAATAAAACTTTGACAGTCCAAGTAAACGCTGTGCAAAAACTAGGAGGAATGACCGACAAATTTATTGGGGATGCCGGGATGTTTATTTTTGGAGCTCCTTTGGATCTTGATGAACATGAAACCAAAGCTGTTCAAGCGGCCATAGACATACAAAAAGGAATAGACGAGCTCAACAAAACATTATCCAATCCAGTCCAAGTGGGCGTCGGCTGTCAATCCGGTAATGCTGTCATAGGTAACATGGGATCTGACACTCGATTTGATTATTCAGCAATCGGTGATCCAGTTAATACTGCGGCGAGATTAGAAAGCGCAACAAAAGACGTAGGTGTAGATATATTGATTGGTGAGAACACTGCAAAGAATTGCAAACTTGTATTAAAATCACTAGAATCGATTAAAGTAAAAGGTAAAAAGGATGAGCTGCCAATATGGACAGTATAAAAAAAGCTGCTAAAAAGTTTTTTACTTGGTTGATAAACTTAATGAGGCCAAGATATGAAATTACAGTGTCCTGGAACAAAGAGTATGGCGATGCCGATGATAGAATTTATATATCGAAAAGAGTCATGGTTCAAAAAGATAGGCACTTAAAATTTATAGATGAGGATAATAAATTGATTGAATACAGAAGCGCTGGCGGCCTTAACTACATAATCAAAAGATTATAATGCAACAGTTACTTATAGGAATTATATTGGTATTGGGTGCTCTCTCTTATTGGCTATATAACGAAAACATTGTTTTACAAGCCAATAATAAAAGCCTGGAGGGAGCTGTTGCAATCCAGGAAGAGACAATCAAAACCTTGGAGAATGATTTTCAACTCCAAACACAACAGCTCCAAGACATGACAGTTAAAAGTCAAGCGGCAATGAGAGAGCTCAACAGATACACTCAGTTTATTCAGAATTATAAATTGACAGCTAAAATACTTGCAGATCCGGTAGAAATGCAGAGGAAAATAAACAATGGCACAAAACATATCATGGAAGACATCGAAAAACTCAGCAGCACTGTTGATGATCTCGATGATGGCTTGCAGTTGCAGTCTAATTCCAACTAAAGAAATACAGGTTACATCGAAGCCAATAGACAGAACGATTGTCCAGCCTGTAATGCCTAGGGAAATAGATCTCAAGGAAGTCAGATGGTTGACGATTACGCCAGAAAACTACACAGAACAATTTAAAATCATCGAAGAACAAGAAGGTGAGCTTGTATTTTTAGCAATGACAGTGCCGGATTACGAAGTGATGGCCTACAACATGCAAGAGCTCAAACGATACATCACTGAGCTCAAAGATGTCGTAGTCTATTATAGAATGGTTACAACCAAAGAAGGAGAAACAAATGAGTGATGCGCCAGATGCTTTTGTATATAACGCAACCCTAGACAGAATAATAGATGGGGACACCTTGGATTGTGTGCTGGACCTAGGATTTTCAGTCAGATTGCACAAACAAAGAATACGACTTGCCGGGATCGATACCCCGGAGAGTCGCATCAACACAAAAAGATATCCAGAAAGAGCACAAGAAAAGGTCTTAGGGTTGAAAGCAAAAGAACGATTAAAGGAGTTATGTAGTGGTAAATTCAAAGTTAAATCGCTTGGCAAAGGTAAATACGGACGTATCTTGGGTATTCCGTACAGTGAAGATGGTCGGGATATCTGCGCTATTCTTATTGATGAACAGTTGGCTGTTGAATATCACGGCGGTAAAAAAGTCGCTAAGATTAGATCGGACGGAACATGGGGAGTATGAAATGAAAATATCCGAAGAGGGAAAGGCACTTATCAAAAAATTTGAGGGGTGTGAACTAACTGCATACAAAGATGCAGTAGATGTATGGACTATTGGCTATGGCCACACAAAAAATGTTTGCAAAGGTGATTGCATTACACAAGAAGATGCGGACAAAATGCTTGAAGATGAGCTGATTGAGTATGAGGGCTATGTCAACAATATGGTGACTGTGGATCTGCAACAGAATGAATTTGATTCATTGGTTGCTTGGACATACAACCTTGGACCGACTAATCTCAAGTCCTCTACAATGTTGAAAGAAATAAATGCCAAGAATTTTGCCAAAGTACCAAGCGAAATGCGACGATGGAATAAAGCTGGCGGAAAGACACTGGATGGCTTGATCCGTAGGCGTGAGGCAGAAAGTTTGTTATTTATGAATGAACCATGGCACGAGATTTAGCGATGTGTAATACTACGTCTAGGCGGTTTCGCTTAGAGTCGGGTGGTCTTTTACGTCACTACCTTGCCCCCCGGCTCGCTTATGAGTGAAGTTTCCTACAAAGATTTTGATATTCTGTCTGAGCAAGATAAAGCCGAGGCGCTTGCTTTAATTAATCGATACGATCAATTAGAGAAACAAGACAGTTGCCAATCCGATTTCATGTCTTTTATCAAACACATGTGGCCAGATTTTATTGAAGGCCGACATCATAAAATAATAGCAGATAAATTCAATCGAATTGCAGATGGTAAACTCAAGAGATTGATTGTTTGTTTACCGCCCAGGCACTCAAAATCAGAGTTTGCATCAACATTTTTCCCGGCCTGGATGATGGGCAGAAGAGGCGACTTAAAAATTATTCAGACAACACACACAGCGGAACTTGCTGTAAGGTTCGGTCGTAAAGTCAGAAACCTTATCGGCAGCGAAGATTACCAACATGTTTTTCCAGAGCTACAGTTACAAGCGGATAACAAATCAGCTGGCCGTTGGACGAGCAACCAAGAAGGTGAGTTTTTCGCAGCTGGCGTGGGTGGTGCAATTACAGGCCGTGGTGCTGATCTTTTGGTTATTGATGATCCTCATTCAGAGCAAGATGCAATGTCACCAAAAGCCTTAGAGTCCGCATACGAATGGTACACTTCTGGTCCAAGGCAGCGTCTACAACCAGGCGGAATAATCGTGATAGTAATGACACGTTGGAGCACCAAAGATTTGGTTGGAAAAGTATTAAACAGGCAAGGCGAGGATCATGCCGATCAATGGGAAGTGATTGAGTTTCCAGCAATTATGCCAGAATCAGAAGATCCTTTATGGCCAGAATTTTGGAAAAAAGAGGAGCTCCTGGGTGTTAAAGCATCTTTGCCAATATCCAAATGGAATAGCCAATGGATGCAAAACCCAACTGCGGAAGAAGGCTCTATTGTTAAAAGAGAATGGTGGAATCGATGGGAAAACCCAGATATACCGCCATATTCTTATGTAATTCAAAGTTATGACACCGCTTTTTCAAAAAAAGAAACAGCTGATTACTCAGCAATTACAACCTGGGCAATATTCAACAGAGAAGAAGGCGAGGCAGATGAAATTATATTACTTGATGCAAAAAGAGTAAGAGTAGACTTCCCAGAGCTTAAAAGAATGGCATTAGAAGAATATAGATATTGGGAGCCAGATTGTGTTTTAATTGAAGCCAAAGCGTCTGGAACACCATTGACACATGAGCTGAGAAGAATGGGCATACCTGTAACTTCTTATGCGCCGAGCAGAGGCCAGGATAAAATTGCTAGGATGAACAGTGTTGCACCCATATTTGAGTCTGGCATGGTATGGGCACCAGAGAAAGATTTTGCAGATGAAGTGATTGAAGAGATGGCATCCTTCCCTTTCGGCGATTATGACGACTTTTGCGATAGTGCTACAATGGCATTGATGAGATTTAGACAAGGCGGTTTTATATCTTTGAATGAAGACTACCAAGATGAGGTGAGATTATTAAAGAAGAACAGAACAGTATATTACTAAAAATATTTGTGACGAGTTTTGAATTGGACGGGAAAGACTATGCTGGACCAAACATACATGCACAAAATTTAGAAGACGCGGAAACGATTGCAGATTATCATGGTTTGTCTGTTGACGGCGAGCTGACAGATTTAATTGATATGGATTATCATAGTCCAAGAGTGCTACACTAATTAGATATGGCGATTGACAAACAATTAGGAACCGAAAGCAATCCAGATGTAAGAACTCAAGGATCCGCTGTAGAGGTTTTTCCCGATACAACTCGGGAAGATCAAATTGCAGAAGCAGCACAAATATTGGTCGATAATGAACAAATTTTTATTGACGATGAGATAGAACAAAGTCAGCCACAACCCACAGATGATTTTAACGCCAACCTAGTCGATTTTTTATCGGATGATATTTTGCAAAGTATTTCTGGTGATTTATTGAGCTCTATTAAAGGCGACAAACAATCCAGAAGCGATTGGGAAAAAACTTACACAGAAGGCCTAAAATATTTAGGAATGAAATTTGACGAAGGCAGATCACAACCTTTTGAGGGCAGCTCTGGTGTTATTCACCCAATCCTAGCAGAAGCCACAACCCAATTCCAAGCCCAGGCTTATAAGGAAATGTTGCCAGCTAAAGGTCCAGTAAAAACAGAAATTGTAGGAGCTCGCACAGTTGAAACAGAGAGCCAAGCCGAAAGAGTCCAGGAGTTTATGAATTATTACATTATGAATGTAATGGAGGAATATGATCCAGAGCTCGACCAAATGTTATTTTATTTGCCATTGGCTGGATCGACATTCAAAAAAGTTTATTTTGATTTTGTTTTAAACAGAGCAGTTTCTAAATTTATAACTCCAGAGGATCTAATTGTGCCTTACGAGGCCACAGATATCAGCTCTGCTGAGAGAATTACACATGCGATTAGCATGTCTTCAAACGAGATTAAAAAACAACAACTTACTGGTTTTTACGCAAATGTAGATATCGGATCTGATTCTTACTCAGAAGATATGTCCGATGTCGAAGAAGCAATCGATGAAATACAAGGTGTCTCACCTTCTTATAAAGAAAACCGGAACAGAACAGTTTACGAAGTCCACACAGTATTGGATATTGAAGGCTTCGAGGACATGGACCAAGAAGGCAGAACAACCGGATTGAAGCTGCCTTACATTGTCACAATAGAAGAAGACTCTGAAAAAGTATTGTCAATTAGAAGAAATTACCTTCCAAATGACATGCTCAAAAATAAGATTAATTATTTTGTGCAATACAAGTTTATGCCAGGACTCGGTTTTTATGGCCTAGGACTTTCGCACATGATCGGCGGCTTATCAAAAGCATCGACATCAATACTTAGACAACTCATTGATGCCGGAACATTGGCGAATTTACCAGCTGGCTTTAAAGCCAGAGGAATGAGGATCCGGGATGAAGATGATCCATTGCAACCAGGAGAGTTTAGAGACATTGATACTACTGGCGGATCGCTAAGAGAAAATTTAATCCCGCTGCCGATTAAAGAGCCAAGCAATGTATTGATGCAATTATTAGGAATCTTGGTTGATTCTGGCAAACGATTTGCGGCCATAGCTGACATGAATGTGGGCGACATGAACCAAGCAATGCCTGTGGGAACCACAGTCGCTTTGTTGGAACGTGGAACGAAAGTGATGAGCGCAATCCACAAAAGATTGCATCACTCCCAAAAAGTAGAGTTTGGCTTATTGTCTAAAGTGTTTTCGGAATCTTTACCGCCTGTTTATACATTCCAAAATGGCACAGCTCCAAGCGAAATTAAACAACAAGATTTTGATGATCGGGTAGACATCATACCAATATCAGATCCCAATATATTTTCACAAAGCCAAAGAGTAACTTTGGCCCAAGAGTTATTACAAATGGTGCAGTCAAATCCAGAGATACATGGTCCGATGGGTATTTATGAGGCATACCGAAGAATGTATGCAGCATTAGGCGTCGATAATGTAGAATCATTGATACAGCCACCGCCAGACATGACACCAAAACCAATAGATGCGGGAACAGAAAACTCTACTTTATTACTAGGCCAACCAGCTCAAGCATTTCCAGAGCAGAATCACCAAGCCCATGTTGAAACCCACAAAAGTTTATTTTTTACAGATTTGGTTAAACAAAGTCCCCAGGTGCAAGCATTGATTATTAGTCATTGCATGCAACATCTACAATTTATGGCCAGCCAAATTGCTCAAGAACAAATGCCAGAAGAGATGAAACAAAGAATTGTAGAGATCCAAGCACAGATGCAGCAAGTCCCACAAGAAGAAGCACAAATGATTGGCCAACAAATACAAATGATGATGGAGCAGATGAGCTCTAGCATCATGGCTGAACTTGCCTCTGAGTTTTTACAATCTATAGGGATGAGCGGTGGCGAAGATCCATTGGTTGACATAAGAAAGAGAGAATTAGATCTTAAAGACAAAGAGTTGGATCTTGAAAATCAACAATTCTCACAGAAACAAAATCAAAGAGCTCAAGAAAAAATGATGGATGCGGAATTGCAAGCGGAGCGCATGAATGTGCAAAAATCAATAGCAGATGATAAACTCGAAGTGGCGATTGACAGATTGAAACAAAATGCAGATCTGAAATTGTTTGAATTAGAAAATAAAATTAGAGGCTTGTTATGACAACATCGTACAAATTAGAAGCGGTTAAAAATCTTAAAGCTGAAAAAGAAGCTGAAAGGATTAAAGAAGCCGAAGAACTCAAAGCTGCTCAAGATGCAGAGGAGAAAAAACACCAGGCAAATCTTGATCGGATAGCCAATAAAATGGCTAGAATTGAAGCTGGATTGCCTGTTGAAGAGGAAGTGGTTGAAAAACCAGCTCCTAAAAAAGCTGCGGCTAAGAAAAAAGCACCAGTTAAGAAAAAAGCAACGGCTGCTAAGAAAAAACCAGCTGCTAAGAAAAAAGGTAGACCAAAAAAATCAAAATAAATGGATGATATTTCTTTAATCGATAAGGTTAAAAGACTAATCGAGCGCAGAGAGGAACAGATACAAGAAACTCTCATGTCGGGTAGTCTAAAAGATATGGAACATTATAAATATTTGCAAGGAGAGCTTTCTGCTTT
>CEQR01110781.1_pt1 | contig 9840 bp, 23 predicted proteins | sample 530901 | NCBI WGS metagenome assembly CEQR01 (sample SAMEA2621085, study PRJEB7988) | marine metagenome | isolation source: saline water (ENVO:00002010), including | reverse complement strand
CTAAATGTGATTGCGGAAAAGACGAGTGCGATTGTCAGTAGATGAAAGTAAGCGAATCAACTGAGATCGGACTTCCTCTCAAAAATTTATTAGGTTTACTAGCAGCTGTAGCAACAGCTGTATGGGCATACTTTGGAATTATTGAAAGATTAAACAATATAGAAACCCAAGGTAAGTTAATGGTAAATGATGTAAAGGAAAATACTGAGTTTCGTATTAAATGGCCTAGAGGTGAAATGGGATCACTGCCAGCAGATAATGAGCAGTTCATGTTAATAGAACATATAGCTGGCCAGGTAGAAAAACACACTGAACAATTAGAAGGTGGCATGCATAACAAAGTGAATATTGATTTTTTAAAAGATCAAGTAATGAAGTTACAAGCTGATGTTGAAAAATTAAAAGATAAAGTTAGGGAAAACGGAAATGGTCATTGAGTATGTGTTTAGTTTATGTATGTGGGTTAATGGTTCGTTAGATGGACACATGATAACAGATGGTTTGGCACACTGCCTAAAAGCAAAGCGTGAAGCTGAACGCAACTTATCACGATCAAGAGAAAATGTAATACGTTACGAGTGCGGTAAAGTAAAAGCTGAGTTAGTTCCTGATAGTGAAGGTAATCTAAAAATATTACGCATAATAGAAGATAAATACTAATGATAAAATTAGCTATGGCTATTATCATAACAACCATGCCTGGTTGGGAGTCTGTTAGATATCAAGGTTTTTTATATCCTGATATGGAAAGCTGTTATGCATCTACACATTTATATGTTGAGCAATATAAAAAGATTGCAAAAGAAAATGGAGATGATGCAGCACACTTTAGTTCTATTTGTTTTGAAGTAGATTCATATCCTATAAAAAAATTTGACAATATGGTGTTAGGTATTTGAGCTAATGCCAACTGATAAAATGAAACTTGGACTAGAGTCTGAGTTCATAGCAGCTGCCTGGTTAAGTAAATTAAATTATTCTATCTACTGGAAAACTTGTGATAACGATCCGATAGATCTTGTTGCAGTAAATAGAGATAATGGTGAAACATTAAAAATAGATGTCAAAACTGTAAGCAGAAGAAAAACCTGGAAGCCTGGTACACTGATTAGTAGGATGCCAAGTGTAATACAAAAGAAGTTAGGAGTTATAATTTTATATGTCGATAGAAAAAATAACGAGTGCAGATTTGCAGATAGTAAAAGATCGAGTTCGTGAACATGAAGGTTTTAAATTAGAGCCTTATTATTGTACCGAAAATTATTTAACTGGAGGAGTAGGGCATAGGATTATGCCTGGAGAAGATGTGCCAAAAACTGAAGAAGGGTGGATGGCATTGTATGATAAAGATTTTGATGCAGCTGTAGCAGCTGCTGATGAGATTACGCCAGATAAAATTAATCCAATAGCCTTTGGCGTAGTTACAGAAATGATTTTCCAATTAGGGAAAAATGGCTGCATGAAATTTAAGAAGATGCACCAGGCGATAGCAGATGAGAACTACAGCGAAATGGCTGCACAGATGTGTGATTCCAAATGGTATCGACAAACAAAAACAAGATGTGAAAGTCTTGCAAATTTAGTGAGGGATTTATGAATACAATTAAAGAAGTATGGAAAGGACTTTCTAAAAGAGGAAAGATTCTGGCTGTAGCTGTAATTGTTATAGCTGTACTCGTAGTAATTAATAGCTTCTAATGGTTTGGCAATTATTAGCAAAACCACTTTTAGGTGTAGCAGCTGATGGTGTAAAAGCCTTTGCAGCTAACAAAGCAGCTAAAAACGAATTAAAATTAACTGAGATAAAAGCATCTAAAAAAAGGATGGAGGACATCGCAGCTGGTAAAATCGCCTGGGAGCAATCAGCTGTCGATCAAATGGCAAGCAGCTGGAAAGATGAATTTTGGACTTTAATCTTTGGAGGAATATTATTAGGATGTTTTTTGCCCTGGACACAAGATTATGTTGCCAAAGGTTTTGTCTTTTTAGATGAGCATACACCTTCCTGGTTCAGCACATGTTTGATTTTATGTATATCTGCATCATTTGGTATTAAGGGTGCAAAAGGTGCTATGGGCATATTTTCTAAGAAAAAGTAAAAAAAAAGAGCCTCTCAGGAGGCTCTCAGTGCGTTTGTAGCAAGTCGGCTGTATGATTAGACCTGGGTAATTTTACCTTTTTTGACCTTTTTTTTTATTTGCCAAAATGATTTATCTTTACCAATTGTAAATGTATCTGATAGTACAGCTGCAATCTCTTTTAGATCTTGCAGCTGCTGCTTGTTAAGTTCTTCTTTTTTTTTCTTAGCCATTAAAGATCTCGTTTATATTATCTCTATCTTTATCAAGATCATCCCAAGTAGTATTGTAAAGATCGGACATCTTATCATCTACATGCCCCAGCTGTTTTTTAATTCTATCTTTGTTATGGCCAGCTGTTCTTCTTAATGAGTTATTATATCTTCTATATTGATGTGGACTAAATAAACTTGGATCTAATCCAGCAGCTATAGCATTATCTTTTATAACTCTATTATTAACATTAGCCTGGTTTACAATTTGACCTTTTAATGATGGAAATAATAACCACTTAGGATTACTAAATACACCTTCGTTGGTCATCATAAAATTAATCCAATCTTTTAGATCTGTAATCATATCATCTGATAAAGCAACAATCCTATCTGAAGCATCTGTCTTAGTAATACTAATATTACCTGTCTTGCCACAATGTGATTTTGTTACTGTAACATAACCTTTTTTAAGATTAATATCGCTAATTAATAAAGGTCTAATCTCACAACCTCTAAGACCTGATTGTTGAGAAAACTTATTATAAATATAATCAAAACTTCTTTTAAATTTTACTCTCCAATTGTTTGTTGGTCGATCTTTATTAAACTTTAAATGTTGATTAAGTTTCTCTACATCTTTTTTTGTAGGAGCTATCTTCTTAACAACTCTTGATTTAGACATGTGCAAACTACGATCAACCTGGTCGCAAGGATTAAATTTTAATCCATAACCCTGGGTGATTGCAATCTTACATGCAGCCTCAAACTTAAACCAACACTTAGTATTATTATGTTTTGATAATGTGCTAGCAAAAACTCTTGATACTTCGTCAGCAATCTGTGGATCTATTTCACTACACATATAATCAGTAAGTCTACGACCTTGTATCAAAACATTATCTTTTGATTGACCTCTAATAACATTAAGATAACCTACATACTCATCGTAAGTCTTTGGTCTAATACCAGTGTGAGGATCTTTTTTATTTTGATTATATTTGTTTCTGTAGATCTCCTCCAACTTATCTAATGCAAAACAAAACTTAACATCATTAGGCACATACTTTTCTGTAGCTATGTCAGTAGCTAATTGCTTGTTAAAGTTCTTAGCCATCTGCATAGTTTCTCTTTTAAGACCTGGTTTTATTGTCCAGCTTTTTTTACGCCTTTGCTTTGTAATAGGGCAATAATAAAACAATAATACCTTATTGCCCTCTTTGTTATAAAATGGTGCAGACATTTATTTAACCTCCTTAATAAATTAATCTTTGTACCCACACTGCTTTGCCAGCATCGACAATTTTTGTATCGTACAAATCTTTGTTAATCTCAGCTTCAACTTCTTTGCAGCTGTCTAATGAATCTGATGAGAAATATAATCTCCATTTCCCTTTATGATATCCAGAATTACAAGCCTTATATAATTTATGACGATTAATTCTCTCCCAGTGATAGCCAGGATCTGGTTCAGTTTTTGGATAATCTTTTACTCTATCAAAAAAAGAAAGATTATTTTTTAGATCAATATGTTGGTTTTCTAAACTTTTAACTTTTTTCAATTATTTCTCCTTTCCTACACATTGTGGATCTTGTTTAATTTCTTCGACAAGACTTTTTGCCCAGGTACTTACCTTCTGTGGTTTATCTTGTTTAACTAAAACTAATTTACCATCGCTATCGTACTCATACTCTTTTATGCTTACGATAGAGTCTGGCTTAAAATTATAAACAACTTTTTTATTAACCATTATTAACCTCCACTAATTTAACTCCAACAATGTTTGGATTTACATTTTTAAGATAATCTTTTGTTTCTAAGAGAAGATCTAAAATCCCATTAAGATCCTCGGCATAAACATCTTTTTTAACAACATCATCTTTGTTTTTTCTACTAAAAGTAATGTCATAAAGATCTGCACCATTTAACAAAATCTCAATAGTGCCTTTTCTGTTTTTTAGAACTGTTGTACCGCTAACAGTAAATTTTAAACCAGGTAATTTGTTATCTCCGCCAACAGCTCTAAAATCTCTAGCTGCATAGCACATCAACTGATACTTGCTAATTTGCCCCTTAATAGTTTGAGCAACTTGCATATTATAATCTTGCATTTTTTCCTTTCTGTTAGTTTTTTTTATCACTTACATTTATAATATAAGCATTAAATGCTAATATACAAGCGGTTAGTCAATCTTTTTTATTAACAATTTTTAGGGTAGCATTTAGGGTAGCGGTCGTAGGTGGTCTTAGGTGGTCTTACCTGGTCGTGGTTGGTCGTACATGGTCGCAGAAAACTTGAAAAAATTTATTTTACAAGGTAAGTAAGCCAACTTCTAAGCGGTAGGTCAAATGTTCGAATCATTTCGGGCGCGCCAGCTATTTACCCCAGAACTCCGCCAAATATTAACATTACAAAGAACAGCTACAATTTTGAAAAATCAAAAAGGTAGCAAAAAAGGTAGCAGTAGTCGTTTTTTTACTAACTCTTTTGTTATTTATTTTTATATATGAAGGAAAAAAGTACCGCTACCTTTTTAGCATTTACACTGTAAATTTATTTTTAAGATCTGTGATTTCTTTTCTTAGTTCTTTGTTTTGTTTTATCTTTTTGTCCAGGAGATCTTCTGCAAATTTTACTTTCCAGGAAGTTTTATTCTTAGCTAATTCTTTTTGGATCTTAGTTAGATATACAGCTGCATCCAGTAATTCTTCAATTGCATTATCTAGCCATTTATCCATAGTTAGCTCAGCCTGAACCATAGTATTTTTATACTTTAAAATGCCTTTATTTGACCTCTCAGCGAGTTTATTAATGATGTCCTGTACCAATGGATCATTTGATTTACCTGGTGGTGTATTGTCTAAAATTATAGATTTAAGATCTAGTTCTGTTGTCATTCCAAGCCTGTAATTTGTTATATGTTATGTAATAAATTTTATCTATTTTTTGCATGGGTAAACCATGTTTATCAATTAGCCTTCTGATTCTTTTTTGTTTAGCTAATTTTGACATCTGCGGATTAAAGAGAATATCTCCTACCTCCGCAGTAGTCAGTAATTTATCTGGATTTAGTTCCAAGGAACATCCTCCTCAACTGTTGCAGCTGCTGCTGGTGGTTGTTGTGTTGCTCCTCCGCCACCACTAGCATATTTAGGATTATGATCTTGTATATTGATCGTCATCTTATCTGCTCCACCTTGTGTAAATCCACGCCACATAACAACATCATACTTACCAGCTGGTATTGTTATATCTTCTTTGAACTCAACGCCCTGGCTGTGCGATTTAAATCCAGGTCTAGGTGGATTTGTTGGCACTTCTTTTACAGCGTCTTTAAGTTCATCAGTTTGTGCAAACACATCTATGTAAATAACATGCTGCCCTTTTTTATTAGGCTTTACTCCTCGTATCATCTGCCCTCCAATATTTTTAGTTGATTTCTATAAGCCTTAGTAATTTCTTGCTCATATTTTCCACCTTCAATAAAATTTTGGTAGGGTGTTACATTTTCAGCAAGATTACCCAAATGTGTATCTTTTGTGTTTTTAATAATAGCTATGACATAATCTTTTTTCTCCTCGTCAGTTCGTAAATTATTAAATTCATCAGGAGCAGCAAGCGTATTCTTACTGCTCCCTATCCCAGAATCGTAATCATTATTTTTAGCTTCATTTTTGACCTGGGAATTTCTTTGATCGATTTCATCTTCACTGTAGAAATCGCCATGCATACCAGCTAACTTTAATACAGCACGATCTATAGATCTCTTTTCTGCCATAGCTGTTGGATATGCATTATGACTATTTTTTGGAGAGGCTTCTCCAAATGTTATAACTTTTAAACCATCTTTGACAGCTGTGCATTTGACCACGCAGCTGCCGATCGATAGATCTACGAAAGATAAATTAAGATCTACAATTGTAATTTTTTCATCTATGGCAATACGTTCCATAGCTTTGTGTGTTATTGCCCACTTCTTTGCATGTTTCATAAACCATAGATCTTCTTTTTTAAGACCATGTTTTTTTGCAAGCTCCATTGTTTTTTTATCCATTTAATCCTCTACTGTTTATTTTTATGTGATGCCAAACGACCTGGTGTCCTCGTTCAGTAAATCCTTTTATTTTTTTTCTTTCCTTGCACTCTTTTTGTATTTGTTTTTCTCTATAATAATTTTTAACTTTTATTCTGTATTCATGCAGATGATTAGTTGCTGGTAAGTTCATACCTCGCCCCACAATTTTTTTGCCCTAGCAACATACTCATCACCATAATCCCAAAAGCCACTATGAAACTCAGGATCTATGTTTGATAAAATATCTTTTAGCTCACTGTTATTTTTTAAAATGTTTTGTCTTACAGTATTTGTAACTCTATAATTTTCCCAATAAAAATCTAAACTTTCATCATTGAGCATATCATGTGTTTGATCGAATATTACATAACCAGGTTCATCTGTTTTTGTTCTTTTGTTAAATCCTGGTTCTTTGTCGTTTACATAAACAAGAAATATTTGTTTGTTTGTTGCTTGTTTATAAAAACCAACTTGTTTAGCATGTGCAATCTCAGGTTTTCTTGGTAATACTCCATGATCACATCTAGCTGTGCCATCTTTATTATATCTGGGTTTTTTTCTTTGTTTTGTTTTTAGTTCTACAATTACATCTTTACTTTCATAATCAATGTAACCAACCATAGGCACTTCAATACCTTCTAAATATTTTGATGCTCTTGTTTCAGATTTAATTTTTGTTTTTTCGTATTTAGGAAAGATCTCCTTCAATGCAGCTATACCATTGGCAACCATTTGTGGCATACCATCTTTGATAGCATTGAATTGTATTTTATAATCATCATCAAGATCCCATGTGGCTGGAGCTGTTTCTGTGTATTGGTACACTGCTTCTTTCGTTGCTGTATCAACAGTTAAACGATCAACAATACATGTATCAATTCCTCTTTGTGCTGCATTACCAGCTGTCATTACTGGCTTGCTTGTAAACTTCCTTCTTTCTTCGTTAGTGCAGATTAAATATTGTGCTGCCCAAATACCATTTGATTTATTTGATTGTGTTGGTGATGTGTGATCTAAACCCCATCTTAACCAGTATTCAGGTGTAAATCCTATTTTGTCCATTTGCTCCCCCTATATCGAGGGTAGATAGTTAGCATTAAAAACTAACTATGTAAAATATATTAGCAAAAAATGTTAAGTTTCTATGTGTATATCAAAGTCAGTTTCTAAAGCTTGTAAATTTACTATTCCTAAGAACATACTTGTCCACTTAACCTTTAAGTATTTAGGTGTAGTATTGCCTATACCTTCAAATTTATGTGTGCCTGATTTTTTATCTTTTTCATAAAGATATCCACAACGCCAATCATTTTTATCATCACATACAATGCCATAATTATGAATAGATTTAGGATCTATAATTTTTTCTTCAGCAAATCTTCCATCGTATAATTCTATCCAGCTTTTATTAGGTGCAAAATGCCACTCACTTAATTTGTTTTTGTTACCTCTATGCAGTATGCCAAACCAACCTGGTAAAATTGGATTTGCTAATTGTATTGTTGGCCTATGTAATTCATATTTTTCTACTTTATACCCACTATAAAATTGACCAATAATATTTAGCGGTAACTTAGGGTACATCAGTTCTTCTTCTGTAAGATCTATTTCATCTAAGTTTGCAATCTTGTGAGCCATAGTTTTTGTTAATGATGCTCGACCTTTTAAAATTTTATTAAGATGTATTTTATTAATTTTTATTTTTTTAGCTAATACCTCCTGAGTTAAACCAACTCGCTTCATATTTTCTACTAACTTTTCCATGCTTATATTCATAATATATCTAGCATTAAATGCTATCGATATAATATGCAAATATTTTTTTAAAGTTTGCAAAAAATGCTAACATAATATAATTCAATTGTATGACTTTAGAGGAATACAGAATCAAATATCAACTTACCTGGACACAACTTGCCAGGCAGCTAGGACTCCAAGATAAAAAAAATCCAACACAAGAAGTCAAACGATATTGTGTAGGAGGTGTAACACCTAGACCAGATAGATTGACTAGAATTTCAGATAACACAAATGGAGAAGTAACACCTAATGATTTCCTCGGAATACCTCGGTAAATTAGTCATAATAAAATGGATTGATGCAAAAGAAATTGAGTCTGGGTGGCATGATAGATCTGATATTTTACAGACAGCTGCTCCAGAAATTTTAAGTGTTGGATGGCTCGCTGAAAGGACAAACCATGAAATTAAAATATCAGCTGATATACCGACAGATCCTGAAGATAAAGAATCAGGTAGATCTCAGGTTATACCTCTTGGCTGCATCAAAGAATTTAATGAAATTAATTGTGGATATCTTTGGAGCTTATGACAAAAAAAAGAAAATCAGCTCCAGTTATAAGCGATGTAACTATCACCAGGCTCGGTAGTAAGCAAATTGCAACAGTTAAAATATATTCAGAACCAACAATCAAATTAGCTTCACATTACAAAAAAATATGTATGGAAAATTTTTATACATGGCGAAACATGGATGAGCAATTGTGCATGGAAGCTGATAGGGTTTTAAATGTCTATCGTAAGTAAATGGAAGTTAGTTATATTTGCTACTAAAGATAGACGATTACAAAAAGTATCACGCCAGGTGCTTACGTTATTATTAAATTATCACAATGAGAAAACTGGCCAATGCAATCCCTCACAGCTGCGACTAGCAAATGACCTGGGCGTAAGTGATAGATCTGTACGAAATGGATTAGCTGAACTTAGACAGCTTGGTTACATTGATATTATTAAAAAAGGTAATGTTGGGTTTTCCACACAATATTCCATAGACTTCAAGCTACAGGAAAAATTCTTCCAAGCTACAGGAAAAATGTTTCCAAATGACCAGGAAAAATACTTCCTACGAACTAATTTAAGAACATATTTAGAAGAAGATAAAATTAAAATTATTACTGGTGGTGGTGGTGGATAAAAATAATATTGACCTCCAAAGACTAATTGAAAAAGTTACGAAGAATACAAATGCTAATTATAAATCTGTAGTTCAAGGTACTTATGCTCCTAGAGGTAGTGATGAGTGGTTAATGAGTAAAATGGTAAAAAAAATAACACAAGAAAATTATATCGATTGGCTCAATGTAATGCTGCATGGAAAGTACAATCAAAAAAAGAAAGCAAGACAATATGCAAAACACCTCCTTGGTATTGAATAAAAAAAGAAGTAAAGTTGATGTTACGCATCTCATAAGATTATTTGATGATGCAGCTGAAACAGATAAATTATTACCTAGAGTAATTCGCAAACAGAAAATGAGTAGCTGGGTAGATTATCCTGATGAGATTACTTCTTATGGCTATACGCATATAAAAGATTTAATAGCAGTATTACCAGATCAAATTCAAATAGATCGTTGGGAAATAGCTACGAAAATATTGATGGAAATAGAAGATATGAACATGAGAAAAGTTATTTGGGCAAAAGCTAATGGTGCATCCTGGGTGTGGTTA
>CEQR01110783.1_pt1 | contig 9852 bp, 12 predicted proteins | sample 530901 | NCBI WGS metagenome assembly CEQR01 (sample SAMEA2621085, study PRJEB7988) | marine metagenome | isolation source: saline water (ENVO:00002010), including | reverse complement strand
AGCATATCTTTAAATGCTCTTTCTTCAAGTTCTTGCATTTTAAATCTCTCTTCATCAACAACCTGTTGATGTGATGCCCATTCTTCTACTAAACTTCTATAATCTTTTGAGAAAAAGTCTTCTATTTCTGGAAGTGACTTTATATTTTCTGGTGCTAATTTTTCTCTCATTTCTTCACTCTGAGGATCAGCTCCCATAGATATCATCTCCATCATAAGTTTAGACTCTGCATCAGCTAATAAGTTTTCTTCTACTAGCTTTCTTTTTGATTCTAACATTTCATTATATGATAGATCATCTACTGCTCTAAATTGAACTTTAGAAAATCTTTTTGAAAACTCTCCTGAGAGAACATTAATAACATTAGGGATAATAGGATAAAATTTCAATTCTAAAGCAGACTCATCTTCTTTAGTTAATATATCCATTAAGTCTTTATATTCATTATCTTCTTCAACTATATAATCTCTTTTATCAATAATACCTTTAGCTAATTTATAATTCTTAAGAAGCTTTCTTGCATTATGTCTAAGATAATCCATACCTTGAACTTCTAGCCAATCTATATTCCAAGCAGACCAGTCATCTGTTTTCTTTTTAGCAGATAAAAATTGTGTAGGTTGTGATAAACTGGCAGACGCAGGATATCCTTTCTTATCAGTTTTAGCACCCTTTTTAAGTTGTAAGGCATTCAGTACCCTCATTTTATTTTTTCTTTTTGATTATATAATTTACGGAATGTTTACCAAATGATGAAGATGTTACCCAATATCCAGTTAATCCTGTTGATGTTGTTGTCCAATAGTTATTCATTATCTAATGTTTTTAAACGGAGACTTCTTAAATCCACCTTTTTTTATACTCTTACCTCTACCTATGTTCTTAAAAGGCCTCATATTTAATTTATACAAATTTTGTGATTTTTCCAAGTTATCCACCGACTTATCCCTTTCTTTACGCTTAATATAACCCCTATTAGCTTGTTGTAGCTTTGCAAATGCAACAAGTGCAGAAAATGCTACAAGTCTATCTACGTTAAGTCCAGGGTAATATTGCATCATTTCAGTAAGTAACATTTTATCTGGTATTCTTTCTACACCAAGTGTTTGTTTTATAACCTCACCATTATCATCTAACTCCTCATCTATTGCTTCTCTGATATATTCTATAGCATATGATATTAAATGATTTTTAAATATAGTACCTGTATTCTTCCAACCATATTCTTGATATACTGTACTATTAGATCCAAGATCTTTTAAAAATACTATTTGTTGCTTAGGAACTAAATACTTTTGTTTTTTCCTAGCTATCATATGTTGTATAAAAAGAGAAATGTTATTCTCTACTATAGTCCAAGCATTATACCATTCTATTATAAGTTCTAACTGCTCATGTGTTTTATTTATATCATCATATCTACCGCACCAAGATGCTACAATTTTATCACCTTCAGTAAATCTTTCTAAGCCATTTGCAGTTTCTCTAGTTACCTCTACAGGATTCTTATAAACAAAAATACTACATAATGAATCTGATGTAGTTGTCTTACCCTCAGATACAGGGTCAATAGATGCATAATACATACTAAATTGTGGATTTTTTACAGGTCTCTCCCAAACAACTAGTGATCCTGTTTTATCCTCTCTTTTCTTATCAACTGGAAATTCTAATATAGGTAGTTTATTTGTTTCACTCCACTTAATACCTTCTTGATCTCTTTCTAATTTTATAAATTCATAAGCATATTGTTTATCTTCTATATTCTTTAATTGTTTTGATAATACACTTTGAGGAAATATAGCTTCTTTTCTATATGCAAAAGCTTCAGCAATATCAATTGGCTTTTGTGATATTCTTAGCTGATACTGTTCTGGTGTAAGATCCTTCTTCCATTGTTCTCTTTCTTTTTTTATAGCTTCTAATGCCTGATCAATTAATGAATTACCATAATCATCTATATGTGGAGGCATTGACCATTGTTCTGGAATAAATAAACCGCATGATCCTATAGTGCCTTTATCATCCATTAGATCAGTTTTAACAGCGTATATATCATTACCCACAGGATTTAATATCATTTGCTTTAATGGTTCACATTGATCAAGATCACCCACAGATCCTGCAGCAATAAACATTCCAGTAGTCATCATACCTGATGTCATTGCAGGTCTAATATACTCAAAAGTTTGATCCATCTTTGGTGCAATACCAGCCTCTTCATGGAAGAAATAAGTACATGGTCCACCAACACCAGTAGTAGCATTTTTCTCAAATGAAGCACCTTGTATTTTAGACATAAGTCCTTTATTAGTTCTTCTATTAGCTATCTTAACTTCTATTTTTTGTTCCCATAAAAGAATCTTAGATGGATTAGTAGGTCTATACCAAGCAGTGTGTTCATTTAAAAATGTTTTATATTCATCTAAAAACTTCCATGATCCTTTGTCATTAATATAATCTTTTAGTGATGCACCTACTTTACATATAGATCCTTCTTCAAACCAAAACTGATTTATTAGTTTTGCCATATGAAAATATGATGATGCTATCTGACGTTTTTTAAGTATTGCTACATGTCTATAATGTAATTCTGCTAATAATTCATATAATGCCATATGATACTGAGCATCTCTTACTTTAGCAAAACCATATTTCTTTTCTTCTTTATCAAAGATTGGTAAGAAATTTAACCACATATAATAATCCCTAGTAAGATACCACGTTTTATTTTCACTATGATATATTACACCCTCTCTACATTTTTCTTTTTGACCATTCCAATAAGTTATATAATCTTTTGATCTAAAAGGTTTATCACAATAAAAACCATATTTGTTAAAGTTTCTAGCCTGATCATTAAATAAAAAGGCAGTATCATCAAAACCATACTGCCCAGGTTCTAAATAAAGATCTAAAATAAAAAAAGTAAAATCTTCTCTTGTTTTAAATTCTTTATATCCCCATTTTTTATTTTTATATTCAGGAATCTTTTTATACATCTTTAAGTATACACTTAATACCTTGAGAGTTCATTAATAAATGTCTTTCACCTAAGTGTTCAAATTCTTGTGATACTGTATTTTCTATTGACCACTGTATTTGATCACCTACTTTAATTTCATCAGTAACAGCTTTACCTTTAGCAACTATTTGTCCTTTAGGTATCTGTTGTACTTGTGATTCTGGAAGTATAATTCCTGAATCCGTTTTTTCTTTTAATGCTACTGGTTTCACTAATACATAAAACCCAATTGGTTTAATTTCTAACATAGTTTTTAAATTTAAATTTATAATTGATCATAAGCTAATCCCTGTCCACCACGAACAGAGCTTTGTTGTTCATCTTTCATATCACTATATGCTCCTTTAAATGACTGTCTTATTTGGTCAAATTTAGCAGCAGTATTTACTAAAGATGTTAAATTACCGTCTCTACCATGCTCAATAGATGTAGTTTCCATATATCTAGCTAATCTATCTAACATAGTTTTTATACCCTTATATGCTCTATATGTAGGTGTTTGATACATTTCCTTACACATATCTAATGCTTGTCTTATAGCACCATCTTCTGGAGATTCCTCTAAACTAACTTCTTCTATAATCATATCTTCTTTTTCATGCTCAGGAAGATTAAAAAAAGGATTCATATCAGGATCAGGACAAGTCATATAAAATACATACTGAAATACAGATAAATAACTATCTGGATATTTTTCAATAATAGCTTTTAAAGACTTTAGTGTATAACAGTGTTCTGTAGGAACTACTTTACCATTTTGTATATCAAATAATTTTATTAACATAAAGGATTATCTTTTAACCACATTATCAAACTTTGTACTTCTTGTTTTAAATATGGTAATTCATAAATTTTTATTTCTTTTATTATTGGTTCATCCTGATCATTATATTTAGTTATAGGATATCCAAACTTATCATCTCCTTCTTTTTCAAATATAACATGTTGTATTGTTAAATCACCAACTTTAAGTTTAGGATTATGTTTTTTAATTATATAAGCATATAAACTTAATTGTAGATTGTAATGTTTTAAATTACAATCATCTAAATTATTAACAGGCTTATACATTTTTGATGTTATACCTTCCCAATTAGTAAAACCTTTTTCTTTTATTTCTTTATTAGTTTTATAATCAAGAATGTTTATTTTATTATTTACAATAGTAACAAGATCTGCTTGCCCACATAATCCGGCTGATTTTAAATAAACAAAATGTTCTGGATAAACACCCTCACTAAGCTTTTGTTCAGGTGCAATTTTTGTACCATTATGATCTATTATTGGTTTTATTATTGGAACTTCTACACCATCTCTCTCTATTGTCTTAAATTCTAACAATCTGTTTTCCCTTTCATCATGATACCAATTACCTAAAGTTATAGCTCTTTCAGATTCTTTATTCCAAGTATCTAAAATTTCTTTTGGCTTCATACCATACCATTTAGATCTTTTATTTTTTGAAGACTTTTTAGCTTGCGCATCTGCATCAAATTTAGGTTTAAACATACCTACAAATGATGTAACACTTGTCCACTTAATTTGATCTTTTTCAAGATCTTCATTTAGTGTTTCATAAACATGACCATCTGATTTAAATATTACTGGCATTAGTCTTCTCTTTTTAAATTTTCTTCTTGCTCTTTAGTTACTACAGCTTTCCACTTTCCTATTGGACAACTTGATGATAAAGCACGTATTTTTAATCCCATACTACAACCGCATTTAGCACAACAAGGTTGTGTACCATTTACAGCACAATCTTTACCATCTGTATCAAGATGTTCACATACAGAACAATCTGCCCATCTAATATCAGCAATTTGTTCTACATGTTCTTTTTTAATAACATTGTTTTTTATTCCTTCAAAAATTTGATCTAAATTATTGAAAGCCCCTAATAATTTATTCCATTTCATTTCTAAATTCTTTTTTATTTATTATAGATTTATTAACCATATCTAAACCTCTTTCCATATCTTTTATTTTTTCTTTTATTGGTACTGATTTATCATATCCATCAAATGTCATCTTCTCTAAGTTACCTAATATATCTTTTTGTCTTTTAATAGCTTTTATAAGTTTATTCTTTCTAAGTGAAAAAGTACCTAAATTAGATACAGTAATTTTATTATGACTTATATTAGATAAGCTTTTTCTTACTTCAGTATAGTAGAAAGTAACTAAATCATCTACTACATCTTTATGTACTCCTATTTCTTTAGAAACTTCTTCAAAAAAACTTTTATGACTCTTTGGTTTCAACTCCTAAAATTTTTGAATCCAACAATATTGTACCTTCAGTTTGTATATTCATATCAGGATTAATAACTATAGTCTTTTTATTAGATCCTTTTTTAATAATTAAATTTTTCTTTTCAGCTTTAGCTAAAGCATTTCTACAAGATTGTGAGCTCTTAAAGATTTTTTTATCAGATATCAAAGAACAAAATGATGTTAATTCTACTTCTCCTTCTTTTGCTAATTCGCATAAACAATTTAAATCAGAATTACTTATTAATAAATTATTTAAAAAGCAATAAGTAAGGATTTGATATTTAACAACCTCATCCTTACTCATTTTAACTTTTATGTCTACTTTATTAACTATAGCCATGAGTGCATTATATCTTTACTTTCAAGCAATGTGTAGGTAAATCTATTTCCCCATGTATCTCTTGCTTTTCTACATATTTTCATAAATAGTTTCCAATCATCATTTGCAGCAATTACTTGACACCCTGCAGACCACTTATCTACTTGACTAGATTTTTTACCTGCATATTTAGTAGCTCTATGTATATTAATTCCAAATAAACCTGTTTGTACAGACTCTTCATGAAGATTATACATATGATCCCTATTATCATCTCTATATACTGAAACAGGTCTATCTTGACCTAATGCTTCATATCTACCTTGATGTTTTCTAATAATATGACTTCCTCTATATTGCCCTGGTTTAAGTATAGCAACACCCTCCTTTCTCATAATATTTTCTACCCAATGAGTTCCAGGATCTGTTGTGCAATCAAAACAATGAAATTGCCATTCACCATTAACTTTATAAGACAAAGTTATTTTATCATCAAAACGGTTTGTAACTTTATCTTTAGTATCTGAGTTTCTTATACCCACAATATTTAAATTATAGTCACCTTTTTCAAACCACAGAAAATCTGTTTTACGCTTGATGGTCTCTTGAATCTTTTCTCTACTTAACTGCATCTTCTGTACGTTTTAAAGTTTTAACAGCCTTTCTCTTTGCAGCTTCAAATTCTTTTGCAGCTTCAACGGTTCCAGTATTTTTTGATGGAGCTTTTGCAACTTCAGGAATTTCTGGTGTTGGAGCCATAGATTGTGCAATAAATTTCTGAGCTTGTAATCTTTCAGCACGCATTTTTTCTATATCTCTTAATATAGTTTCATATTCTAATTGAATTTTTAATGAAGGAATATTTTCTTCATAGTAAGCTGTAATTTCAGCTCTTCTTTTTGCCATTTCTTCTGGACTTAAGTCCGTAGGCAGATCATTTTTTGCCATGATTTTAAAATTTTAAATTAATAATAGGCAAATATATATAAAAAGTTTAAATAAAAAAAGTTTAAATAAAATTTTATATTTTTTCTATTGATGTATGATTACATATTGCATCTGCAGTATTAGCTCCTAAACTAACCCATACTGCTGTACTTGATGGAATTTCAAAAGGTGTATCTTCAAATACATCAATAGTATAACCTACAGCAATTTTTAAAGATCTAATGATATAATAATCAGGATTAGCTCCTGCACCATCAGTATCTAAAAAAACATTAACAGCTATAGATCCAGCATGAGTATTAGCTATTATTAAAGAATCTATTCTTGTTTGATTACCTAAAGCATCTAATGCTGGTGTAACACGTTGTGGTGTTGTTCCTGATAAATTTACTGTTGTTGTTGCCATATTATGTTAATGTTAGTGTTATTGATTTAGTTACTGATCCAGTTTTACCTCCAAAGTCTGTAGTTACAGATAATGCTATAGTATAAGTTGTTTTACCTTTTACTGTTGTAGCAACCATATCTCCAAATGATAATGTTGTTTTATTACCTATACCCACTAGTTTAGTATCTCCGGCTAGTGCTGTAGTGCTACTAGTGCCTAAACCTGGAAAAGTAGTCTTCGCAGTATTAGCTGTTATAGCATTTGCTTGAGCTGTTGTTATACCAGTTTTAGCTGTATTAAGTGCAATTGCTCTTTGCTCTGATATAGATATAGTTGTTGTATCACCTGCTAATGCCGTATTGCTGCTTGTACCAAACCCAGGAAATGTAGATTTACTTTTATTAGAAGATATTTCTGTTCTAAGATAATCTAACTCTTCTTGCATTTTTTGTATTTGATATAACAATGCTGCTTCTGGTTCAAATTGAAATAAATCTTCATGGTGATCATTATCAAAGTTTGCTTTAATTTTTGTTAAGTCAGTCCCAGTTTTACTATGGATTGATTCATATTTTTTACTTGTTAATGCCATAATCTATATTTTTTAAATTAATGCTAATGTTAATGTTGCTCCAAATAATTTATCTGATGTATTTCCTGGAAACCATGAAACCATTATACATTTATCAACAGCGTATGGTATTGGATTAGTTAATGCTATAGGTGTATTAGATAAACCAGTACTTGTTCCAGCAGGTGCTATATAAGCTCCTGTTTGTATGCTGTATATATACACGTCTACAGCTTTATTTGAGCTTGCATGCACATTCACATGTGTCACTTTATGCCCAAATGGTATGTCTTTAAATCCCCACATCTTTGATGTATTTCTTGCAACTATTAAACCAGCAGGGCTTACTATAGTAAACATATTAGGTCTTCCTGAAGCTACATCAGGTACAAAGTCTGATAAAAGCATTTTTAATGTAAGGTTAACATGCTGCAAAGTTCCATCTGTATCAGGTAATGATAAAGTTCTATCTGCTGTAGGTTCACCACCTTTTAAGGTTGTTTCATGAGCATCAGCTGTTGTTCCTTCAAATATAATACCTTTATCAGCACCAGTTAATGTAATATCTCCAGATGTTGATATAGAAGCTGCATCTACATTTCCACTAAATTCAGCTTCTTTTGTGCTACCATCCATATGAAATATTTGCTGATGAGATTGTAGTGAAGTACCACTACTACCTGCAGCTGATCCATAAAAATAATATTCATTATTACCAAACCCTGTTGTAGCATTACCAGTACCTTTACCTGTATAAAACCTCATACCACCTCCTGTTTTATTACTACCAGCAGCATCACCCGCTTGTATAATTAAAGGACTTCCTGTACTATTAGAAGGTTGATCACCTACACCTATATTTGCAGGAAAACCTGCACCAAAAGCTGTACCAGATTTTATCTCTATTGTATCACCAAAACTTTCAACCATCCATGCTGGAGGATTTACAGTAAAATCAAAATTATTTGTACCTATAGTAAAATTGTTTCCATCTAAATGTAAGTCACCATCTACATTAATATCAAGGTCAGCAGCTGAGCCACCTGAATCAATTGTTCTTAAATAAGTTCTTCCAGATGCAGCTACTTCTATTCCAAAATAATCTAATGAAGGTGATCCAACAAGACTTGTTACACCTGGTTCATAAAAATGAGTGTAATTAGTTGTACCACTTGCATAAAGGTGACTGTGATATGTGCTATCTTGTGTTGTTGTACCACTTGCTGCTTGTTTAGAAACTTTATGTATTATACTTCCCCAAGCATCTTTAAAAGAACTTTGACTTGCATACCCACCTGTTCCTGTCCCTATACCACCTATTATTTCTACTGAACCACCACCCATATTAGTTGCACCACTTGTTCCATCTCCTCCTTTTATACTTACAGCTCCACCCCAATCAATAGCACCAGTTCCATCATTTGTAAATCTTGTTACCCTAGCAGCACTACTTTGCCAAGTAGCTTGAGTAGTAGCATTTCCAAAAGTTAAAGTAGAAGAGCCAGGAACAGAAGTATAAGCTAATGTAGATTCAATATCAAGAGTATCAGCACTTGCATATGTAGCTATACCGTTAACTGTTGTACCAGTTAATGTTACCTTTGTATCCACTGGTGCTTGAAATGTAGCATTACCACTACCATCCTTAGTTAACACATGACCTGCTGTTGCACCACTTACTTGTGACAAAGCATCTATTGCTGCTTGTGCTGTACTTGATCCTGTTCCACCATTAGCAATAGCTAGATCAGTTCCTGACCAATCATCATTACTAATTGCAAGAGTTCCACCAAGAGTTAAATTACCTGATGAAGTTACAGTACCTGTTAATGTTAATCCATTTTCTGTTCCTGTACCACCAACAGAAGTTACAGTACCTGCATATTGATCTGTTGAATTAACAGTTATTGTAGTACCTGAAACTGCTGTTGTTACATTTGTTCCACCTGCAACTGTAAGAGTACCTGTAGTTGTAATTGCTGTACCTGTACCAGAATCTGCAGCTGGAGTAATACGTGTAACAGTACCAGTGCCTGGAGTAATAGTAGTCCAAGTAAGTAAACCATTCCCATCCGTAGTTAATGCTTGTCCAGCAGTACCATCATCATTAGGAAGAGTAAGTTCATAAGCGTATGTAGCAGGATCTGGTGGAGTAAGAAGAACACCACCAATCATTAGATCATCAAATATGTTGTGTTTTCCTAAGTATTTCATTTTTTGGCAAATTTCTCAACGCCGCTAATACCAAAGCAGCCGAGAACAACCCAAACAAATGAATCATATACAAATTCATTAATTACAAGATCATAACCGTACCAACCAGT
>CEQR01110785.1_pt1 | contig 9925 bp, 4 predicted proteins | sample 530901 | NCBI WGS metagenome assembly CEQR01 (sample SAMEA2621085, study PRJEB7988) | marine metagenome | isolation source: saline water (ENVO:00002010), including | reverse complement strand
AAGTTTGCATTAAAAACGCCTATAAAAAATAAAGATGGTTGGATTATAAATCAGTCAAGCCAAGCTATAAACGTAGCTAATAATTTAGGTATAGAAATATTTAAAGTAGAGCAAAAACAGCCTCAAGAGTTTGAAGGTAGATTTTTTGTTAAAGTAATTGCTGATGAATTAACGCGTAAATATTTAATAACTTCTGTGCAAGATTTGTACGCTTATGAGGTTTTAGCAATAGCGCCAACATTTGCGTTGTTTGATCAAGTTGGACAACACTCTTTACAAAGCTCTCCAAGCGAAGGAATTTATTTAACCGATGAACTTACAGGTGTTACTAATACAACTGGAAATAATTTAACAGACACAGAAACAGAGTGGGATGCTGCGACTACTTTTGCTACTAGTGGTGCTGGTTCTACAAGAGGTTGGTTTGTAGACTCGTCACACTGGGTGGCCTTAGCGCCAGGCCAACAAACAGTTCCAGATGCTTATGACTCTGGAATATTAACGCTTGGTACTCCGTGGAGACTTATCGCGAACACTAATAATACATTTGAACAGTACCCTATAAATGGCTGGGAAGCTTTTTTTGGAGATGGTTCGCAAGCAAGTGGTTTTTACGAAGAAGGCCCAATAGTAAACACACAAGGTTATATTCAATATGATCCTGTTACAGGGCAAATGACTGGTCAAATTCCTACTTACCTTGGGCCTAAAGGTTCTAGACAAATGGTTACGCCTTTAAGCGTTAGGCACTTTGAAGATGGCCGTTTAGTAAATATAGCTCTTCCATCCGGTGTTAGCACTTTAGAACCATCTACTGAAACAGAAATGTATCTTCAAACTCCAGGACAAACTTTAGCAGATAATTATGTTTACCAAAAGAAACAAAATGGCGGTTATTGGATGCACTATTCTTTTGCTTGTCCAGGCGTAGATTTACATAATGGTAATTTTGATGACTTTGAAAACTGGTTAACTGCCAATTGTAATCAACCTAATAGTGGTAAAAGTAAACAAGACCTTGTTCAAGCTTTATTTGATTTTGGCTTAGATAGAATACCAGCTAGCGCTATGTATTTAGAGCATAACACAGACACACAAACTTTTCCAGGTGTTGCGGGCCCTGTAAATATTGGTATACCAGATCAATGGGAAAAAATATATGCAAGTAATAGTGTTTTACCATCAATAGCACAAGCGGAATCTTTAGCGGCTTTTGATGTAGGTTATTTAGAATCTGCTAATCAAGCTATAGAAAACAACTTAATTAATAAAACTAAGTTTCAGTTTGCGGGCGATGATCAAAACATATATGAAATTATAGATGTTCATAAAGTGCATGTTTACAATCACACTTCTTGGAACCCAAGTTTAGAGCATGATTTTGCAGATGGTGCATCAAACTTTAGTGCTGGCACAGGGCCAAACTTAAGTGGTAATTCTTCTTTTATAGGTATAGCCAATGCACTTGGTAATAACGTTAAGTTTCCAAAAAGTGTAGCTGGTGCATTTGATTTTCTTGTACAAAAATTAAAAACAGAAGGTTTTGCCAATATACTTGCTAATGATGATTTTCCTTGGGAAAATTTTAAAGATACCATTGTTAATTTTGGTAAAGCAAATAATAGAAGAGTTACATACATATTACAGTTAGACAAAGATCCTAGAGATGGTATTGTTAATCCATTAGATTTTACAGCTACAGCTTCTACTGATTTAAGATTTGTAGACAATAAGCTTGATTTAGAAAACAATATACCTACTTCACCTGCTATTTTTGAAACAGAAGCAAAGGAAGATGTAGATTTAAACATTTATTACGAAGCTAGCAACGCGGTACCAGTAGAATTAAAAGACGCTGGAACTGACTCTATAGAGGGTCATTTGTTAGCGCCTATAGGTAGTAAAGTTTTTTGCGAACCAAATTCTTATAACGTTTTAGAAGTTCAAAACTCAACATATCCTAGTTTTGATTTTTATCCTAGAGTAGCTGGTTGGGACGGTGATGTGTTAATTATAAACAATCCTGGTCTTAGAGATTGGACTGAACCCCCTACGTTAGCGGTTCAAAATGCTGTTTTTAAAGATAAACTGATAAAATTTTATAAAGAAGATAATAGTTACACTTCTGCTATTATTGATGAAGTTTTAGAAATAGCAGATGTACCTGTTACAATTGGTGGTGGTACTCCAACGCCAGGTAAATATGTAACTAAAGTTAGATTAAAAAAACAAATATTTGAAAGAAAAGTTGGTTTACCTTGGTATAATTGTTTTAGTTTTGGTAATGGTGTAGAGTCTAATAGAATAAGAGATGATTTTAATGAAACTTTTATATTAAATGGTGTAAAAGCTTCTACTGTTTTAGAAGAACAATATGAAGAAGATAGAAGAAAATATGGATTAATTTATTCTGGTTTATATAATTCTACAAGTGGTATTAATAATTTAAATCAATTTATACAAGCTGAAAAAATTACTAAAGATGTTAATCCAACATTTGGTAGTATTCAAAAACTTTACTCAAGAACTAGAGATTTAGTTACTCTTTGTGAAGATAAAATATTACAAATATTTGTTGACAGAGATTTGTTATTTAACGCAGATGGCAATACGAACCTGTTGTCAAGTAATAGGTTTTTAGGAACCGTGCAACCATTTAGAGGTAAGTTTGGTATATCTAAAAACCCAGAGTCTTTTGCTGCTGAATCATTTAGAGCTTATTTTACTGACAGACAAAGAGGTGCTGTTTTAAGACTTTCTTTAGATGGTTTAACGCCAATATCTGACGCTGGCATGAGAGATTGGTTCAGAGATAATTTAGTTAACTACTCTGTATTGTACGGTAGTTATGATTCTTACAACGGTGATTATAATTTAACTTTAAGAGGAGATCACGACATAGACATAGTTACACCAAGTGATAATGGTAGTGGTTATGGTGGTGGTAGTACAGGTGGTGGTACTAGTGGTGCAAGAACTATTAATCCTGGTGATGAAATAACAGTTACTTATAGTGAAAAATCAAAAGGTTGGGTTAGTTTTAAATCATTTATACCTGAAATATCTATTAGTGCTGTAAATCAATATTATACTTTTAAAAATGGTCAAATATGGAAACATCACACTAACGAAACTAGAAATAGTTTTTATGGAGAAGATGGTTATCTTTCGACAATAACACCTGTTTTAAACGCAAGCCCAGAAGTAGTTAAAAATTTTAACACTTTGAACTACGAAGGTACACAGTCTAAAGTAGATACTTTTGCCACTAAAGCTTTTGCCGCGGATGATTTTCAACCAGGTTCTATTATTACTTTAGGTAATGATTTAGCCTTAGATGTTACTAGTTCTAATTTTACTAATGCATCTATTAACACTACACCTAGCGCCCCTGGCCAACCTGGTGTTATTATAAACTCAAACATAAGCGCAAATGGTGTTAACAGCGGTCTTGCTAGTTCGTTTTTTGTAACTCCAGTACCTACTGGTACTGTTGGAGCGTATCAAATACAAGTAAGTTACGAACAGCTAGATATAAACTCGTATCCAGCTGGTATGTATTTACTAATTTACGCACAAACGACTGGCTCTCCTTTTATTGCTGGTACTATTTTAGATCAATCAGCACCGGGCCAACCAGCTGTATATACTGAAAATTTAGATATTCCACCTGGCACTACTAGTATAGGTTTAATTTTTGTTCCTGTAGGCGCAACTATGAGTTCTTACCAAGCCGCTGCAAATAACTTTTTTACAATAGTTCCTTTTTCTGATGTTCAAAACATGAATAATTTTAATGCTGGAGCACAATTTGGTTTTAATATTAAAGATGTAGTTTTACAAGAGCAAAATTTTGAACTTGTTTTTACTGATGGTGAATATTATAATCTTACGGGTAAAAATGGTTGGTACGTGCAAGATATATTTACAAACAAGCAACAAGGTACTATAGGTGAGTTTATTGAAAAAGAAGGTAAGTGGTTTAATTATATAAAAGGAACGCAAGAAAATGTAGATACAGCTGCTTTTAATTTTCAAGGTTTAGGTATAGTTGATAACATAGAACAATTATAATATGGCTTATAATGTAACACAAACATCTTCAGCTAGAATTTTAGCTAATAAAAATAAAAATTATATTAAAAGTATTTTTTTTAACAAAACTACTATTAATGCTAATGCTAATAACGTTAAAATTACAATAGAAGGCTCTGTACAAGCTGTATTTAGTATGACAGTTGAAAGATCTTCTGATAACAGAAAATATAACTTTGCAACTAATACTTTTGAGGCTACTGTAACCTCTAAAAGTAGATTAAAAAATGGAGTAATAGGAACTTACAACTTAGCTCTACCAGCTGCTGCTAGTGGAGATACATATACATTTGTAATTATACCTGACGCAAGTAAAAACACTGAATTAGCTTTTGGAAAAAACAGTTTGCATTACAGTGAAACTATACGGCAAATAGGTAATTCTCAAATAACTATTACTGCTACTGGAACTGGTTTTGCTGGAACTACAATTGGTAGCAATACACAAACATCTACGAAGTTGTTTTATCAAAGAAACGCACCGGTTATTAGAGCTTTAGATTTACAATTAGACGTTTCAGCGGCTATAACAGATTTTGGTTATTTTATAAAAAACACATTGCCAAATAACCCAAACTTAGGTGACTTTGATAACGATGTATTTTACTGGCAGACAACGGAAAACATAGTTACAAATCCAGCTGGTAATGGTGTTAGTGGTAATACTGTTACTGTTGCTGACTTAAGTAATTTAGTTGTTGGTATGGAATTAACATATCATAGAGGAACAACAGAGCCAGCTAGTACAACTACAATAACTAGTATAAACACCAATACTAAAACAATAGAGTTTTCAAGCAACTCACCTTTTGCACACGGTTCTACAATGACTTTTAGAGCGTATGGTTTTAGATTAATAGAAAGAGCCATAGGTATTGTTTTAGAACTTGATTTAGTAAAAGTAAGACTTGGTCAGGTAACAACTAGTGTAAGAACTGCTATAACAGCAGGGCAAAGCACTATAGATGTAAACGGTATGATTGGTATTGGAAAAGGTTCTGAAATTAGAATGAGAGGATTAAATAAATCTACAAGCTCTAGTGCTACTACAGTGTCTCTTGTTAATAATACTAACGGTTTAACACAAGGTGTTTTAACAATTGCAAACGCAGAGACTTCAGCTACAGTTGCAAGACCTATACCTGTAAGAACTAAAATATACATAGACGGTTCTAGTAACGAGGTTTTTTTAACAGCAAATATATATTTACGTAAGTTTCCAAAAACTAATCAAACCGTAATTTTAGATTTAAATAGAGTATTAACACAAGGATTAAGCGGAGCATAACATGGCACAATATATAATAAATTTTACAGCAAATATAGATAATGATTCGTTACAAATAGGTGACTACGCTTATAGCATAACACCTTTTGAGTTAGGTGGTTTTAATCAATCAATAGACACTAATACTGGTGAAGAGCAAACGCCAGTACTTTTAGGCGTTGTTGCAGATATACAAAATAACAATATAACTATAGATAATAGTATTGTTGGGAGTACTGCTGTGCCAGGTCCTAATGACTTTATAATGTTTGCTAAAAATACTTATATAAATCTGTCAGGTTTGGTTGGTTATTACGCTCAAGCTACTTTTGCTAATAATTCTAGTGAAAAAGCAGAGCTTTATTCAATTGGTTCAGAAATAACAGCTAGTAGTAAATAATTACTAAAAACTGTAATAATAAATAAAACAATATAATTATGGCAAATCACAATAATTCACCGGCTAAGTTTATTACGGCTTTATTTGGCGCAAAACAACTTAGACATGAAAGGGCAGAGGCTAATAGAGATTTACAAGCTCAAATAGAACAATTTGAAGATAGAAAAATGACTAATCCGTACGCGGGTGTTAAAAATCCGTACGAGAATATGGAAAACGTATATGAAGATCAAACTGTTAACTTAAAACAAGCTCAATTTGAAAAAGAACAATCTCAACAAGCTATGGCTAATATAATGCAAGGTATGCAAGGAGCGGCTGGTGGTAGTGGTATTGCTGGTTTAGCACAGGTGTTAGCTAACCAAGGTGTTAAGCAAGCACAGCAAGCTTCTGTTAGTATCGCCGCTCAAGAACAAGCTAATCAAACTAGGGCTTTAGCTGAACAATCTAGATTAGCTGACATGAAAGCTAAAGGCGAACAACAAAGAGACATGCTTGAAAGAGAAGGTAGAAAAATGGTTGAACAAGCCGAGTTTGCAAAACAAGATGAATTAAGAGCTTTAGCAATGGCAAGAGCTGACTCTGCTAACCAAGCTGTTGACCAGCAAAATATGGCTATTGATGCTATGTTTACAGGTGCACTACAAGCTGGGCTTGGTATAGCTAGTGGTGGTCTTTCTTCTTTAGGTAACTTAACACAATAATAAAATATAAATTATGGAAGATAAAAGAGCCTTAAAATATTTTGAAAACATGCCTTATGGTGACGACGCAAAGTCATCAGAAATACATGGTCGTGCTAATCAAAAAATAATAAACGACATGGTTGAAGGTTTAGTTAGTGAGTATGATCAAGCTATGATGTTAGGTGATAAAGCTGGCGCATCAAGATACAACAAAGCAATTAAAAAAATAGCTTTTGATTTAGATCAGCTAAAAGAGTTAAAAAAAGAATTTGCTACTTATTACGGCGGTGGTACTGGTGGTAAAAAATTATTTTCTAATTACACTAACTTAAAAGAGTTTGATATACCTTTTTGGTTAGAGGGTGGTTTAATAAGTTTTGACGAATCTTTAGAGATGCAATTATCAGTTCCAGATGCTAGTGATCCAAAAAAACAAATAGTAAAAAGAATACAAGATATTACAGAAGACTGGGTCGTAAAAGGAACTCAAGAAGCTGAGTATATGAGGTATCAGCAAGACGCTATAAAACAAAGAAATGAAGTTGGTAGGCCATTAGATTTTGATGTTGATTTTGTTGTTGATAATTTATTACAAAATGAGGCTGGTTGGAAAATATTTGTGTCTGATAAAATAGGTGGTAGATATTTTTTACAAGATTATTTAATTGAAAATAAAGATAAAATAATGAATGGTGAAATACCTCAAAACATGTTACACCCAGACTCTTTTGATCCAAACACAGACACAAGACTACATAAGTATTTTGCTAATAGAATAAAAAAATCTTTTGATCCAAACTACAAGTCTATTGATGAGCTAACGCAAGACGAAGAATTAAAAGCTAGAAAACCTACTGTTAAAGAAAATATTGATCACGAAAACTTAGTTGCTAAAGCAAAGAAAAACAATGAGCCAATAGAAGAGCTTAGCCAAGTTACTAGTGACGTTAAGCCACCTGTTAATAGAAATGCAAAACAAATAGTTGATGATTTAATACAAAACCAAGTAAACAAAAGCCAAAACGCTTAAAATATGGAGGAAGAATTACTAGAAATAATGCGACCCTACATAGAGTCTGGCGAGTACGACAGAGATGAACTTGAAAATATTTTTCAAAAAGAATATCAAAAAGTACAACACAAGGCTAAGGTAGAGTATCAAGAAGAATATAATAAAATATACAAACAAGAGCTAGAAAAGCTTAATCCGCTAGAAAGGTTTGGTGTACAGTTAAGTAATGTTTTTGAAAAAAACGTTGAGATTGGTTTGCCAGTAGCATTTAAAAGTACACAAGTTTATTTAGGAGATTTAATAAATAAAGTAGACCCTACCGGTGGTAAAGTAATGGACTTTATAGCTAGTGGAGGTGATGTTAATGAACTTGCTGATGATAATGATATTGGCGATGTTTACGATGAGTTTTTGATAGAAAAACAAAATGAGTTATATAATTTAAGAGAAAAATCATCTAATTTATACACTGGTGAAGGTGTTATTGGTGGTTTTAAAGAAGGCGATGTTGTAGATATTGCTTCTGGTGTTGGTAACGCTGTAGTAAGCACTTTAACTACTGTTGTTCCAGCTTATTTTACTAGAGGGGCTAGTTTACCAGCTCAAATAATAGCGCCAATGTACACTGAGTTTAACGCAGAAAAAGCTAAATCGTTATATCCTGATGATGATTTTGAAACTCAAATGCGTAAGCTTTATGAAAACGGTGAAGACAATATGACAATACCAACTGTTTTAGGTGTTGGTGCTACCGCTTTAGAATATGTAGGTGTTAAAGGTATAACTAATTCAATAATGAACCGAGCTCGTACCGCTGGTGCTAAAAGGTTTGTACAGTATTTAAGGACTGGTAATAGAGAGGGTGCTACAGAATTTTTTCAGTATGGTATAGAAAACTTAAATAAATCATTAGCACAAGGAAATGACTACCAAACCGCTGTAGAAGAAAGCGTAAAATCTATGTTTTCTCAAGAAGGATTTGAGAGTTTTGTACAAGGTTTTATTGGTGGTACTATCGTATCAGGTGCTGGTAGAGAAACAAACCTAGCTTTTAGAGATGACAATGATAATATAAGAATAAATGAATATATAAACAATATAGGTGATTTACAGCAAGAAAAGTTAAAAGCGCACACTCCAGAAACTAAAAGTTTTATTGACGAAGAAATAAAAAAGCAAGAAAAAGAGTTTAAAGATTACGTTAAAAGTGTTAGGAAAAAATCTACATATATAACAGAACAAGAAGGTAATGACATAATTCAAGCTTATGAAAACAAAAAATCTTATGCGTCACAAATAGAAGGCTTGAAAAGCCAGTTAGATAAAAAAATAATAACTGAAAAACAATATAGCTACGCTACGCAACGTTTAAACGAAAATATAAAATTAGAAAACGAAAAAGTTAATTTTATTAAAAACGAAGCTAATAAAAAAATGCTTAACGATGATGTTAGAACTTTTGTTGAGCCACTTAGTAGAACTAACGGCTTAAATATAAATGTTGTTTCTCAAGAGTCAGATTTTTTAACACAAGTTAACCAAAGATTAGAAGCGTTAGGTAAAAAACAATACACAGCAGAGCAGTTGCAAAATGTTGACGGTTTAATATTAGGTAAAGATATTTTAATAAATGAAACTGTTGCTGCTAGAAACAATGCCGTAACAACTGGTTCACACGAGGTTTTACATGCTATTGTTAGATCTTCACTTAGAGGTGAGACTGTAAGAACTATTACAGACAAAATTACAGGCGCTACTGTTGAAACTACTTTAACAAAAGAAGGTGAGCAGATATTAAGAGATTTTAAAGATAGTTTAACTGACAAAGAATTAAGCGTTGTACAGGAAAGAATAGACAATAACTATAGATATAACGAAGATGGTAGTGAAAAAGCTTTTGTAGAATATGCTGAAGAATATATAACTGCTTACGGTGACGCTCAGTTAAAAGGTAATTTGCAAGACGGTATTATTACTAAGCTTAAAAACTTTTTTCAAAGATTAATAAACGGTAAAAACACTGGATATAAAAATTTAAATTTTAAAACTGGTGATGATGTTAGGAACTTTTTAAAAGAATATGTTTCTGATAGAAAAAAAGGTAAGCTTAGAAACCAGTTTGTTGATATGATAGATGTTGGTTTAGCTGAACCAGGTGAAGTACAATTATCTAAAACTAGAGATTTAAATGACGAACAAAAAGAAGATTTAGTAAATAAATATGGTAAAAAGTTTACTTCTAAAGAAAAAACAGGTGGTGACACTATAAACTTTGAAGACTTAGGTGGTAATGCTTATTGGCAGGTATATGGTAAAGACGTTGCTGAATTAATACAAAAACAAGGTTTGTTAGATGGTCTTATATTAGCAAAGCCACATAAAGGTATTAGTGATAAAGACTTTTTAAATACAACTTACGCAGAATTATTACCGCACATAAAAAACTATAAACCAGAAAGAAAAAA
>CEQR01110786.1_pt1 | contig 9957 bp, 10 predicted proteins | sample 530901 | NCBI WGS metagenome assembly CEQR01 (sample SAMEA2621085, study PRJEB7988) | marine metagenome | isolation source: saline water (ENVO:00002010), including | reverse complement strand
TAAGAAACAAAGATTATGTTCTTTTTAATTTCAAAGACATAACCTACGTGAAGAGACTTTGGACTGATCATATTCTAACTTCAAATAAGCTAACGCTTCCACTTGTAGGATATACATCTGACTTTAGTTATGCTGATGCAAAACAAAATGCAGAAATTGCAGAAAAGTTTCTAAAAAAAGCTTGGGAGGACACAGTTGAGAAGATGAATAGTCGATTAACTGGTCTCACCCTCGACGTAGAGAATCTTGTTGCCCCTTATACATTGGAAGGATTTGTTCCCCAATCAGTTGATGACCATGACATAGACGGTGATCTAATTCTTAAGGCAAAGGATTACTAATGAAAACGCCACTACGCTATCCGGGCGGCAAATCACGCGCCGTCAAACACATTCTCCCTTTTATCCCCGAAGATTGTAAAGAGCTTTGCTCTCCTTTCCTCGGTGGAGGATCAATAGAGTTAGCAGTGGCCGCACGGGGTGCAAAGGTGTATGCATACGACATCTTTGCACCCCTTGTATGGTTCTGGGAAGCACTATTAGAAGATCCAGAAAGTCTACTGCAACAAGTAGAAAAATACAGAGAGCCTGTAATTAATTATACAGATGATCAACGCCTTCGTTCTGAATTTGAAAAATGTCAGAATAAAAAGAACGATATGGATAAGCTTGTAGAAGTAATGAAAGGCTCCATAAAAGGTGTCTCCAAGCTGCACTTTGAAGACATCAGAGAATTAGTCAATACTCGATCTCAAAAGCCAAAAGGAGAAAGGCTATTTAAAGCCGCAGCGCAATATTACATTGTCAACAGAACAAGTTTTTCTGGCGCAACGACTTCTGGTGGATGGTCTTGGAAAGCAAGTTGGGCAAGGCTGACAGAAACTACACTAGATAATTTAAGGTCTTTTAGGGAAGATAATCTTACTGTAAAGAGGGCTTCTTTTGAAGAGTCAATTGCCGCACACCCTGATGCATTTTTATATTTAGACCCTCCCTATATGTTAAAGAAAGAATATATACCAGAGCATACTGATGAAAGAACTGGCAAGCTTGTTGATGGATATTGGATGGATAGAGACAGGCTCTATGGAAAAGATGGAGATCTGCACTCATCATTCGACCACAAGGGTCTGCATGATATTCTAACGCAAAGAGGGAACTGGGTTCTTTCCTACAATAACTCTCCAGAGATTAGAGATTTATATAAAAATTATAAAATCGTTGAGGCTGATTGGGCTTACGGTATGAAGAACGTATCAACAAAAAAGATGGGCTCTTCGTCTGAAATCATTATCATAGGATAAACAATGTCAAGAAATACTTTACTTGCAGATATTAATGAAATTATGATGGCTTATTATTTATCTGGCGGCTGGTCTAAGATCCAGAACTCTGAAGATGCCAAAGCAGCCTTGAAAGAAAAAGCATCACAGCTGACCCCTCAAGAGGTAAATGATCAAAAAGGTCGCGCCAAGATTATGGCAGAGGACGCACTAAACTGGGCAGCGTCGAATGGGTGGACAGGTGATCCAAGCGAAATATGGTGGACAGCTCGCCCAAATGTGTTAGCTTCCGCGATTACTGCACCGCCCTCGCCGGGAAACCCTACAGATGTTTTGGCAAAATTTGGTGATGACTTCTTGGGTTTCTCGGCCAAGTCTACTAAGTCAGCATCCAACATAGGATTTAAAAATCCCGGCGCAAAGCCAATCGCAAGCGCACTAGGGATAGACATTACAGGTACAGTAAAAGATGCCACACTGGAAGTAATAGAAAATTATATTCTTCCACCAAAGCAAACAACTCGAAAGCAATATATTAGAAGCCTAAAGACGAAGAAGCCAGAGGTGTTTAAAGACATCGAACAAGCCGGTTACGACCTTCTAAAAAAATTAAGAGATATGCTGCTGGAAAGACTTAAATATATGGGTGACGAGGATTTGAGAGAGCATATTATTGATTACTGGTTGGACGCTAACGCACCTTATCCATATTATATTAAAGTTACCGGTCGAGGTAAGAACGGAAACTATTCTGCAAACATTTCAGACCCCACAAAGAATGAAAAATACAAAGCATTAATGGCAGACCCAATTAGGGTTGTCCCTGTAGGAGATACGTCCGTTGGAATTATGGCAGGTAATACCAAGATTATGAAAATGCGATATAAATATGAATCTCAAAAAATGGCATCATCATTAAAAATGTCTGGTGATCCATGGTAAAAGTGCTTGACAAAAAAAAGTTTATAAGTTATAATAAATAAAAAGGAGTTATATATGCCTAAGAAAACAAAAACATCTGCTGGAAAAATTTCTTTAGCGGATATGAGAAATGCAATTAATAAAAGAGCGGGCATGAATGTCGCTCATGATCTAAATGATGAAAACCCCACAGAAGTAACACAGTGGATTCCTACTGGGTCACGATGGCTAGATTCTATTGTTTGCAAAGGCAAATATGCTGGGATCCCCGTTGGTAAGGTTTCAGAAATTGCAGGTCTTGAAGCCACTGGCAAGTCATACATGGCTGCACAAATCGCAGCAAATGCACAAAAGATGGGAATTGATGTTGTCTATTTCGATTCGGAATCTGCAATTGATCCTTCTTTCCTCACGAATGCTGGCTGCAATTTAAACAACCTTCTTTATGTCCAAGCACAGTCTGTTGAGTTTGTGCTGGAGACAATCGAAGAACTTCTGGCCTCTGAAAACCAATTTTTATTTATTTGGGACTCCTTGGCACTGACCCCTGCAATCACAGAGGTTGAAGGCAGCTTTGATCCGATGTCACAAATGGCTATGAAAGCCAGAATCCTAGCTCGTGCAATGTCCAAACTCACAGTTCCAATCGCCAATGCAAACGCCACGTTGCTAGTTTTGAATCAGCTAAAGACAAATATCACCAGAAGCCCATCTGAAGCTATGACAACGCCATATGTGACTCCCGGCGGAAAAGCAATGAATTATACCTACTCTCTCCGGGTTTGGCTAACTGGTCGAAAAGCAAAGGCGAGCTTCGTCTTGGATGACAATGGTTTCCGAATCGGCTCTGAAGTCAAAGTAAAACTTGAAAAGTCACGCTTCGGCACTGCCGGTCGTCAATGTAATTTCCGAATCCTGTGGGGTGGTGATGACATAGCAATTCAAGATGACGAATCTCTTTTCGATGCTGTAAGCGGCTCAGATAGAATTCTTCGCTCTGGAGCATGGTATACTATGGTGTTTGATGACGGAACAACAGAGAAATTTCAAGCTGCAAAGTGGGTCGAAAAAATGCAAAATGACAAATTCCGCCAACAGGTTTATAAGATCATGGATGAAGAAGTTATTAGAAAGTTCGACACGCGCCAAGGAAACGCTGCCGATTTCTATGATTCTGAAGAAGAGACAGACTAATTGTTAGTGTGAATGACAAGATAAAGAAAATTAAACTTGATAAGCTTGTTTCAGAAATGAATTTCTTGGAAACAGAGCTTAAATACCAAAAGACAATTGCCGAAACTGCTGTTCCAGATTTTAATTTAGAAGTCACAAAAGAACTAGAAAGGAGAGGCGCACAACGCCCTCCTGCACAAAAAGCAGCGCCCAATAGAGAACAGAGAAGGGCAGCAAAAAAAGCATCCAAAGGTACAAGTAAAATATTCAAACAAATAGCAAAGAAAATTCATCCAGATAAATTATCCAATCAGGGTGAATCAGATGAGCAAGATAAGAAAGAAAAATTCTTAGAGGCCACGGAAGCAAAGGATGAAGATAATTCTTTAAAACTTTATTCAATCGCTCTGGAGTTAGGCTTGTCAAGTATCGAGCTAGAAAAAGAAGATATAGAGCACTTCGAAGAGCAAATATCTAAAGTAAAAAAAGACATAGCATCGCTAACAACTTCTTGGGTTTACGTTTGGGGAATACAAGACTCGGAAGAAACGAAACAATCCATCATAAAAAACTTTGTTGATTCAGTAACAAAGACAGACGACAAACAAGATAATTCGGAGTAAAAATGTCTAAAAGATTAATGGTGATAGATGCCCTAAATGCATATTTTAGAGCGTATATCGTCAACCCCAGCCTTTCAGAAAGTGGCGAACCGATTGGTGGCTACAAGGGCTTTATAAAAATCATACAAAAGCTATGCAGAGAAATGAAGCCAGATGAGGTTATAATTGCCTGGGATGGCGCAGGCGGCTCACAAAAACGCAAAGCCACTAATAAAAATTATAAAGAGGGTCGAAAACCAATTAGGCTCAATCGAGCAGTCCGAACCCTCACTGAAGATCAGGAGATGCAAAACAAGGTATGGCAGCAACACAGGCTTATGGAGATGTTAAATGAAATGCCATTTATACAACTTATTAGTGATGGCATTGAGGCAGACGATATTATTTCCTATGTGGTTCAAAATAGAAAATACAAAGGCTGGCAAAAGGTAATTATTTCAAGTGATAAGGACTTCTTTCAGCTTTGTGATAATGAAACTATTCTCTACAGACCAATACAAAAAACATTTGTAAACAAGCCCAGAATAATAGAAGAGTTTGGAATCCATCCTACTAATTTTGCCATGGCTCGCGCCATCGCTGGCGACAAGTCAGACAATCTTGATGGCGTTCGTGGTGTTGGGCTCAAGACCATTTCGAAAAAGATGCAGTTTTTTGCAAAAGAAGAGTCTGTAACATTCGAAGATCTTTTTGAATTCTGTGAGAACGACAATACTGGTCTAAAAGCCTTTACATCTATTCTGGAAAGCAGAAAAACAATCGAGGATAATTACAAGATTATGCAGTTATACTCCCCTGCTATTTCAATCCAGACAAAAAATAAAATACAATATGCATTAGATAACTTTGAGCCACTGTTTAACAAAACAGAAGTGCTAACAAGAATGAAAAAAGACGGATTTGGTACTTTGAATATGGATTCTCTTTTTGCTCACTGTAAGAGAATCTCAAGTAAAATAAACAAATCAAAAGTTTAGGCTTGACAGATTCTTCTTGGCGTGATATATTAAAAACATCGGAGGATTGATGTCTAAAGAAGATTTTAGTCGTTATGGAAAAGATTTTCAAGAAAGCCTATGCCATCTAGTTTTAATTGATAGACCATTTGCAGATCAAATATTTGAAGTTTTAGATATCGATTTTTTGGAATTAAAGTATCTACAAGTTTTTGTAAAGCTAATCAAGGACTATAGAGAAAAATATCCAGAACACCCTTCAGAAGACCGAATGAAAACCATAGTTCGAACACAGATCTCGGACGAACTTGAGTCCGTCCAGACAAGAGTTAGGGATTTTCTAGCTAGAATATACCGCACCGAAATCGAAGGGTCGGATTACATTAAGGCAACAGCGTTAGATTTTTGCAGAAAGCAAAACTTAAAAAAAGCAATGCTCAAGTCTGTAAAACTTTTAGAAAACCACTCTTTCGATGAGATATCTAGCGTCATCAATGAGGCCATTGTTCTTGGTTCTGATTCTAATTTTGGTCATGATTATATTAAAGACTTTGAGCAGAGATTTCTTTTTAAATCTAGAAATCCAGTAGCCACGGGATGGCAAGAGGTCGATAAAATAACCAAGCAAGGTTTAGGCAAGGGCGAGCTTGGTGTTGTAATAGCCCCTACCGGAGCCGGCAAGAGTATGGCGCTCGTCCACTTAGGAGCCAAAGCACTGATCGCTGGAAAAAATGTAATATACTATACCTTGGAGTTATCTGACACTGTTGTGGGATCGAGATTTGATAGTTGTATTACTAATGTTCCGCTTGGAGATTTACCAGATTTTAAAGATGAAATTTATGAAAAGATTGAAGGTCTTGAAGGAAAATTAATCGTTAAAGAATATCCAACAAAGTCTTCATCACCTGTGACTTTGAAGAATCATTTAGAAAAAGTTACCAAAAGAGGTTTCAAACCCGACGTTATTATTGTCGATTATGCAGATCTTTTGAGACCAACTTCTGGATTAAGAGAGAAAAGACACGAATTGGAGACTATTTATGAACAGCTTCGTGGCTTGGCGCAAGAGTTCGAATGTTGTCTTTGGACAGCCAGCCAAACTAATCGTTCTGGATTAAACGCCGAAGTTATAACAATGGAATCTATCTCGGAGGCTTTCAATAAATGTTTCGTCGCAGACTTTATTTTTTCTATTTCCAGAACAGCAGAGGACAAGCTGAATAACCAAGGGAGAATCTTTATTGCTAAAAATAGAAATGGTCCTGATGGATTAATATTTCCTATTTTTATGAGTACGAACAACATTACCATTAAAGTATTGCCAAGTACCGGAGAGACAATCGGAGATGTCGAAAAAGACGCGAAGAAAAGGCAAGAAAAGAAGCTTCTAACATTATATAAGAAAAAGTAACAAACAAGGGAAGGGAAAATATATGTCATTAAACACACTACAAGAGTATACTAGAATTGCAAAATACGCAAAGTATTTGCCAGAAGAAAACAGGAGAGAAACTTGGGCTGAACAAGTAGACAGAGTTTTCGATATGCATAGGGAGTATTTCCAAGATTACCCAGAGGTAATGGAACACATCGAGTTTGCAGAGGCAGCGGTTCTTAAGAAGGATATTCTTGGCTCACAAAGAATATTGCAGTTTGGCGGAACACCGATTTTTAAACACAATGCTAGGGTATACAATTGTGGCTTCGGTCACATCAATCGACCAAGAGCATTTCAAGAATTGATGTACTTGCTTCTTTGCGGCTGCGGAATCGGATTTTCTGTTCAGAAACATCACGTTTCTCAGCTTCCTCCAGCAACAAAACGAGGAGAAATCATCGAAAAGACCTATCTAGTACCAGATACTATTGAGGGTTGGGCCGATGCTATTGGTGTTCTTATTGCAAGCTATATGGGTGGAATCCCAGAATTTGATGAGTATATCGGCGAAAAGGTGGTTTTTGATTACTCAAATATCCGCCCAGCAGGTGCTCCCCTATCTTCTGGCTCTAAAGCTCCTGGTCCAGATGGTCTACGTCGTTCTATCGATAAAATTGAAGCAATCTTTGAGAAAAGTCTTTCAAAATCCAGAACAGTAAAAATGCGACCTCTCGATGTGTATGATATTATAATGCATGCTGCCGACGCTGTTATTTCCGGCGGTGTCCGTCGCTCTGCAACAATTGCCCTCTTTTCACCAGAAGACGAAGAAATGGCAACAGCTAAGACAGGCAACTGGTTTATCGAAAACCCACAGAGGGGCAGGTCAAATAACAGCGCATTGCTGGTCAGAGATGAGACTTCCAAGGAAACATTTAATAAATTGATGTCTTGTGTTAAAGAATACGGCGAACCGGGTTTCGTTTGGGCAGAAAGCACAGAGATGGGGTTCAACCCATGTGTGGAAATTGGATTGTATCCAGTAGACGTTGAGACTGGCAAGTCTGGATGGCAGTTTTGCAACCTAGCAGAGATAAATGGAAAGCGAGCAAATACAGAAGAAAAGTTCTATCAGGCATGCAAAGCTGCCGCAATTGTTGGTACTCTTCAAGCTGCTTACACAAGTTTTCCTTACGTTGGCGAAACAACAGAGAGAATCACTAGAAGAGAGGCACTGTTGGGTGTTTCAATTACGGGAATGATGGACAATCCAGATGTTCTTTTTGATCCCCAGATTCAAAGAAACGGCGCAAAGATTGTTAAAGATATTAATAAAGAGGTTGCAGCCATTATTGGAATCAATCCAGCGGCTAGAACAACTTGCGTTAAGCCAGCTGGCTCAACGAGTTGTATTCTTGGGACTGCTAGTGGGATTCACCCGCATCATGCAAAAAGATATTTTCGCAGAGTTCAAGCAAATGTCCAAGAAAATCCGGTTCAACATTTCAAGAAAATCAATCCTCGTGCAGTAGAAACTTCAGTTTGGGATCCTAACGGAGTAACAGAAGTCATTACATTTCTGTGCGAAGTTCCAGTAGGGGCAAAGACAAAGAATCAAATCGATGCATCAAAGCTACTAGAAAGCGTCAAGCTAACACAACAGAACTGGGTACGCTATGGGACCAACAAAGAACTTTGCACACAGCCATGGCTAAGTCACAATGTTTCAAACACTATTCACGTCAGGCAAGATGAATGGGATCTGATTGAGGACTATATTTATAAAAATAAAAAATACTTTGCTGGTATCTCCTTAATTCCTAATTCTGGAGACAAGGACTATCCACAGGCTCCTTTCTGCGCTGTTCCTTACGGCACAGATATTTATCGCGAGTATGGCGACGGTGCCTTTTTTGCGTCTGGCATCATCGAGCAGGGTTTGGAGGCATTCGATAAAAATCTCTGGGCAGCTTCTGATTGTCTCTTGGGTGTTGGTGAGCCAATCCATCAGGCAAACTGGGCCAAAAGAGAATGGATTAACGCAGCAATTAAATTTGCAGATAGTCACTTTGACGGTGAAGTTCGCAAGATGACTTACTGCCTCAAAGATATTTATAATCTTAAACTTTGGGAAAAGTTGAGCAAAGAATATAAAGATGTAGACTGGAAAGAGATGAGTGAACAGGAAGACAATATTGATTTCGGTCAGGAGTCAGCTTGCGCTGGCGGGGCATGTGAAATGCCAGAAGAATATTTAGAAGCCCTACGGGGCACCAACAACAAATAAATGGAGATAGAGATGAGTTTTACACCATGTAATAGATACTTGCTAGTAGCAAGACGACCAAGCAGAGAAAAAGAGCAGACATTAATAGAACTACCAGAGGGGTCTTTTCATGAAGAAAGTCGTTATGAGAAGGTCACAATTGAGAGTATTTCTTCGGAAGTTCGACCACCTTTGGCAGTAGGCAAAGATATCGTTGTTTTGAGTCACATGATCGAAGAGGTGGATTTTGGCGCTGGTCCGGTCTATTTAGTATTAGAAAACCATGTTCTTGGAATCGTAGGGTAAAAAAATGCAAAACAATAAAGAATTTATTAATATTTTAAAAAAGATGATAGGAGAGGAGCTTTCAAAAAGAAGTCCTCTTCTAGAATCTCCTGTTAAGACCCAGGGAGAAATCCTAGTCGAAAACAGAATTAAGAACATATTAAAAAACAAGCATTAAAAAAGATTAAGTGGAACTTGACTTTAAATAAGCATATATATCAGTATGACACCATTGTTATTGGAGGTGGTTTAAATGCTAAAGTGTATGCTTATTATAATAAGTGCCCTTGTGTTAATGGAAGCGTTGATGCTCCCTTTAGGTTTGATATGTTGGAACAAGGAATGCCCTTATTCTCGACAAAAAACAAACTTCAGACGTTCGAAGAAATAACGTTCTTGCTGGGTCTGTCTGGGCAGTTACCCATGGGAGACAAAAGGTGCTCGATAAACATCAGGGGAGATACTTTGAAGGTGATTACTTCTAGTTCTCGCATTGCGATGTTTGAATTTAATAAGTTAATCATCTTTGATGACGCTAATGTGTTTGGTTTGCCTCCAATAAAAGAAAAGAAAGTTAGAAAATCACGAGTTTTAGACTGGTTTGATGTGCGCTCTGGTATGGAGCACGACTTTGACTTACTTAATACCCAAGACGACTTCATCAAGAAAGTTTTCTTTTATCCCTCCGACAGATTCGGAAGCCAAAAGTCAGCAAGGGTCAGGAAAGATCTTGTGGCTGTATCATACCTTGAGCAAGATGACGTAAAAGATTTTGAATATTCTGACACAATGGCCAGGTTTAAAATCCTACAGATGATGAAAGACGCTGGCATTAAGGGTGCTCGTAATGGTCGAGACACAAACAACCCAAAACTTTATAGATATTATTCTCCAAAGATCGAGGCTACCCAGAGGCAAATTATTCCAGATGTTACGAAATATTATGAAGAAGATCCTCGGTTTGAATTTCGCTATGATACTCCAGAGGAGATAATAAAAGAATTCGACAAAGAACCTGACAGCTACGCCTCAAAATTAATAAACTTATTAACCAAAACAAACTAATTATA
>CEQR01110790.1_pt1 | contig 10043 bp, 19 predicted proteins | sample 530901 | NCBI WGS metagenome assembly CEQR01 (sample SAMEA2621085, study PRJEB7988) | marine metagenome | isolation source: saline water (ENVO:00002010), including | reverse complement strand
CTACAGCTTAGAAGGCTGTTGCTCTATCCAGCTGAGCTACTGGTCCATTTCACGGCCGCCACGCCACCACCCCTGCGAAGTCTCACATGCGATGCGGCACCCATTACAATTCCTTTATGAAGTGATACAACCAAACAACCAGACACAACGGCCATGCAAGGACCATTAACGTCCGCATTGGCCAGTCAACATTCAACCTGAGTTGTGAGTTAATAAGTTCCATAGTTAGTGTGAATATAAATCCACAAAGTAAATAGTTAATCATAATCTTGTTTTTAATATAAACCTGTACCACTACACGTATGTATAGCAGCTTTTATTTTTTCCTGTTCAATCCATACCCAGTAGGCATGCCATGATTTGATTTTGCCAATTATTGTTTTCATATAGTTTTATTTATAGATTCTACTATTACGCCAGTTACGAAATGTAAATTCGATTTCAGGGTCTATTGTTTCCTGTACAGTACTTGACTCCTCAACTACAGGTTCTGGGAACATGGTTGCAAGTATCTCCATAATGCGTCGGCGTTGTATACCACTAATCATTTTGTTAGATAGTGCATTCTCGACATGCGCAATGGCACGGTCACGGGAATCCATCTCCATCCAATCAATAGCAACCTCAAGGACACGCTCTAGGTCACTATGAGTGTATTCACGAAATGGTTTAGCATTGCGAGGAGTAGTGGACAGAGTAGTCTTGTCAGTTGATGACTTGCCACCACGAAGGCCACGCATGATACCATAACCACTACGTGAGGCCAACTTATTGATTCGCCTAGCAGTGTCTTGGTCTGTTATTTGAATAGTATTACCAGTTTTGTGATATGTAATATCTACACAGGCCACTGCCTCTTCGGTACTACAATCAACACATACATTATAGCCAAGACTAACCCGACCAGCAGGAATAGTGCACTGACATGATTTACAGATAGCTGACATAATCTAGTTTGTTTTTATTTGATAATTAAATATAACCATAATAGTTGGGAAATAAAAATTATTGATGAAAAAGTTATTAACAATTAACACCACTATAACCCAGAGCATGTGTATGGTATCGGTATAGACCATCATCTCCTTTACGGATATATTCATAATTGCCATTGCCTATCCTTCTACGTCTTGGAGTCATTAGGCTACGATAGTGACCACTACTGAAACTACCACCACGGTGATTGACTGGATGATATTCCATGTTTGTGAACAGGTAGTGGTATTCCATGCTCATTTCAGTCCATGTACAGGGTCCACTTTGTTTCACAAAATCGAGCAGAGCTCGAATTATCTCGCCATCCCTGAAGTAGAATCCTGCAGGTACCTGTTGTCCTAGTTCACCATATTCCTGTTCAATAGTTGCTATCCTTGTCTGATATGGATAACTATACTTCCATTTCTCTGTGTTGTCTTTCATATTATCTATATTTAATTAATTTATACTTTTATAGTGTTAAACACTCTTCTACTACTATCACTTATATACAAGAAAAAATCGTCTCCTGTACAAAGATGGACTAATGCACAATGCTACACACACATATCTTGCTGTTAACAAGAAATAGTCCCACTGCATTCACTTGCAGATTTTTTCTTTGGCTAGTTCACTACACGGCCTTAGATAGCCTGTGGCGAGTCGCCTGTACCCTCTACTGGCCAAGGAATAATTTATTTAGAGTAGTGGCCAGTTGGGTAAGGTTGTTTGTATCTATACTAGCGCTAGAGGCACCATACATAGTCTTAAATTGGGCACTAACGTCGCTACCACCATCTATATAGTAGCTCAGTACCTCTATACCACCACCACGCATGTTTTTCACTTGTTTTGCGGTATGGCTAGCAGCTGTCTGGCCCCAATATTGAATATCTCGGTTCTCAAAATAAGGTTCTCCATCTGAGAGGTTTATAAAGTAGCTATCCATACTACCATTGCTCTGTACCATGTGTTTTTGAATGGCCTCGAAACATAGTCCTTCTGGTGTTGTCCCTAGAGTTACACAGTATTTGAATAGTGATTTAATCGTTACGATCTTGTCTTTTCTAGAGTCATACGCTATCACTATACATGGTGTGTTAGTGCCACCACTTTCCACTGTAGTACGGAAGCTTATCTGAACGTTTAGATTACCAACCATGCTGGCTGCTTTAGCTATAGCCACGCAGGTAGTCATAGCCTTGTTATATCTACGGCCACTCATACTACCACTAGCATCTACTGAGATATGTACGTTGGCATCGTTATGGCTGCTAGTAAATACTTGTTCAAATACACTCTCAGCACCATAGCCTAAACTAGCAATCAATCTTTTATCTATCTTTCCTGTATTCAATCGTGTGTATCTAAGGCTGTTCTCCTCGTTTCTAACCTGTAACTTTCTACCAAGTTTTTGTCCTAATACAAGTCCTTTGTCTACAGAGTGTTGAAACTGCTCCATTCTACTACCATACCAGTCTTTGTTGATAAACACGTCAAATGGATTCTCATCAATCAATGTTTTAGTAATACCATTAATAACAATACAGTTAGTACCACCACTAGTCTTTCTCCATCCGTCTACTCCATTACCAACATTAGTAACCTCAACATCTCCTTGCTGAATAGCATTTAATGAACTAGCATCTTTCTTACTCATTCCGCCTTTCTTAATATCTCCATCCTGGAAACTCTTTTGCTTTTGAATAGCTTTCTTTAACTGTTGTTTTTGTTTGTCAGTTAAATCCTCTAAGTCAATAGTTGATGTGGTATTACCATTAGTACAATCAGTACCTGTTGTAGTAGAACCATCGTCATCAGATTCTCCTTCTGGTGTTTTAGGAGTACCGCCATCTCTATTCTCAGTTTGTTGTTCATTACCATCACCATCACAATTGCCATCACAATCATTATCCTCTGGTTTAGGAGCCTCAATGTTTTCTTCAATTACTTTATATATTTCACAAGCAATTTGAAAGGCCTCTTCAGTACTCTTTACATCACCGATATTCTTTAAGTCCATTAGATTCCATATCTTTCTTAGACCAGGTAATGCGTTGAGGTCTCTATGGTTATTAGTAATGTTACAGATACGGAACATATAAGCTTCAAAGGTTGGGATTCTAAATTCAGAACTTGCCAATCCTTTGTCTATAATTTTAGAGTTAAAGTATTTGTCATACATTGAGTGGTAGTAACCTTTATAACCAGGAGCAGACTTAAACACGTAGTTGTCAATACGTCTGTCCTCAACAATGTTTAACAAATCTTTTAGATTATTTAAGATATGATAGTTAGCGTTGTATCTATCATAATCATATTTAATCATTACTGTATTTGTAATGTCAGCAGGTATGTGGCTCTCTAAGTCTTTAAGGAATTGAAAGTCAGACAACAATATGTGGCTACCTTCGTGAAGAGCAAGTCCAACAGCAGGGTCGAAATCCTTGTCCTTTAGACTTGAGCTAATCACGATAGATTTGCCATCAGTATAGCTATTACCATTTTGTTTGAATTTAACAGGAACGTGTTTACCTGTTACGATGTTAACAAAGTTAGCGATTGCTCTTTGATAACCGGCTAGCTTGATGAGGTCCTTACCAGGTTTCACGATTGATTCACCTGTCAGAATGTCAATGTCATTGTCAAAATTGTCATCTAACCAAAAGCTTGAATAATTTGTCATAGTATCTCTATTAGTTTAATCCGTTATTTATAATATAAATATAACTATTATTGTTGGGAAATAAAAATTATTTCATAGTTATTTTCTAAAGTTATTAACAAAGTTATTAACAATAGAATAGGGGATGGCTCTAAATGTCCACCCCCCTTCTTAGCAATCGTCGCTTATTGCTGGTTGTCATCAGCACCGTCAACATCTTCAGTGTTGAATAAATCTTCATCGGTACCATCGTCACAGAATTTCTGTACAAGTTGTTTTACGAATGTTCTTTCGCTATCAGCTCCACCCGCATCATCGTATTGTGGATACATAATAACCTCAGCAGCTTCTGTTAAACTAAACCCGTCGTAAACAAGGCTAGTCATTTCAACACAAGCTCTGGTAGAAATAGAAGTAGAGATTCTCGCAACTTCACTCTTAACCTCAACTCTAGTAGCATGAGCAATTTCAGATATGGCGTTAACTGTTTTAGTATCCACATTAGGAAATAGTTTTGTTAACAACTCAAACTCCTCAGAAGCATTTAGAGTATCCATCTCTACAATAATAAACCTGTCTAATAACGCTCGGTCCATAACTCTTGTCGCTGTATATTCATTACCTATATTGGCAGTAGCGATAAATGTTACACCTGGAGCTACTTTAATAGTTGGAGAGCCATCAGCTTCATCTAACCTTAAGTATCTCTGACCTTCGTCTAATACAGTCATTAATATATTCCAAGCCTCGGGGTGAGCACGTGAAAGCTCATCCATGAGTATTACAGCATTCTCAGTCTGTATTGCTTTCACAAACATTGATTCAGAGAAGAACGTACCACTCTCTTTATTGAAGTGGACATTACCAATTAAGGTAGCTCTAGGATCTTGAGTTGCCCCAAGGTTGAAATAAAATTCTGGTCTGTCTAATGCGTTCACAACAGTTTTAGCTGCCATAGTTTTACCACATCCTGCAGGACCAGTCATCATAATATTTTTACCTCTCATTGCAGACCTAACAAGATATTTCCATTTAAGGTCTTGCATCTTAAGAGTATCTGGTTTTAACTCAGGAGATTTCTGAATGAATGCCATTACCTCAGCCTGTTCAGCAGGTACATTAGCAGCAGGTTTATTCAACCACTGGTCTGTCAATATAGACGTGGCATCTTTAGTCCAATCCTTTTCAGTACTACTATTAGATACTGAGTAGGACATGGCTCCGCCCTCCTTCATTATTACTTTTACATAGGCTTCTTTTTTAACAGCCCACGTTAATTTTTGTTTGTTGGCTTTATCCTTTACAGGACATTCAAACTGATTGCCAACCTTGTCAGTCAATACTGGTTTACCACTCTCGTTAAGACCAGCTTTTAAGATTACATTTTTCATAAGCGACGTTTTTTTGTTTTAATTTTTAATTTCTATCCGAACCAATTATATTATAAATATAACTAGATTTATTGGGTTTTATGCTATACTTTTACGTAAAGTTATTAACAATATTGTCAAAGTTATTAACATTGTGTAGACAGTTGATCCTCAAGCAATACATAACCAGGATACATATCCAAAGCTTTTGTCTTAGCATTAGTGTAGTGAGTTGCTTCCACAGTACAGACCTTTGCAGAGTCGATAGATGGACAGTAAAGATAAACGTCATAAAGATTTTCTAAGTGATTTTTTTCATTCATAGTATTATATTTTTTAACCATTATTATACTATAAATATAACTAGAATAATTGGGAAAAAAAAATATTTTCACAACTTTTTTCCATGACAATGTGGCACGACCAGTGGCAAATCTGACATACCATCCATCACTCTTATCGTGAGTCTAGCCATGCCGGATAGTCTATCTAACGATTACTTTGCCACACTTGTGTCGTGCTCATGAGTATCATCCAGACTGCCAGAAATGGGCTCCTTCCTAGTCACACTCATAGTTTTTTCAGCCATTTGATTCTCTTGTGCTTCACTATCACTTTGACTAGAGGATTCACTGGCATTTCCTGCCACTTCTACCGGTAATGACACAGGAGACCAGTTGGGATGGCTTTCACAGGTCCATCTACACGTCATGATGTGTCTATAATAATAGAATAGGGGATCATCAGCCTGCTTCCATTGTGTCCATCTATCTGGATGTACGCCATGAAACTGATATACCATACCTTCCTCGTATTCTATCCGTATATCTAGTCTATTCCAATCATATGTAGCTACACACCAATCTGGTATTACAAATTTGTCTGGTTGTTTCTCTGTCATTTATCTATCGCTATTATTCATTGCCTTCTTTTTGCTCACCCTGGTCACCACTACTAAATAATTGTCTTAATGTATCTATCTTGCCAATCGCATCATCAATATCACTAACTAGTTTATCACATTCCGCAACTATATCTGGATGTTCTCCAATACCTGCTGGGTTTGTCAAATAATTTTGAAGATTAGCGAATGCTCTCATTTTGTCTGCTTCATACTTTGCCAACAAGGCGTCCATAATTTGTTTAGTCATTTCCATTTTTGTCTCCGTTTGTTATATAATCTATAAAACGTGTCAGGTCTTTCCTAACACTGGCTGTTACATCTCTATTATCACGCTTTAATAACTGGTCGATTTCCAACATCAGGACTTTCGCCCAAGGTTCTATATCATGATTTGTTGTTGCCATCTTTACGTGTTTTCTTGCCATTTTGCTTTGCATATAATCTCTTCTTTACTTTGTCAAGTGCATAACTCCATCTGTCCCGTGTGTCACGATACTTGTGTTTGTCTTGCATATCCATTTTTTTGAGTTGTTTGTCAAAATCTCGTTTGATTCCCAACTCTTCTATTTCTTTTGTTATATCCCACCAAAAATCTTCCCATGCCATAATTTGTTGCTCCTTGTCTGGCCTTGTAAAGTTGTTGATAACTTGTAAAGGCAATTTTCTGGTTAGGGTTTGATGTGCGACATCGCATGTGCGAACTTCGCCGGGCCGGGCGGGGGTCAGCCGCACCTGTCATCAAATCCATCATTGTTACTACTATTGTTATTGACCTTTAAGTACTTCTTTCCTAATTCTCGTATCTCATAATGAAATCCTTGATTAGTATTGAAGTTCATAATCTCTGTAAATTCTTCTGCCGATGTTAATGTATCAAACTCTAACGGGTTACCATCTGAATCCATCATCAACACTGGTAGCTTTTTTCTTTTACCTACTTCATTTGTTGTTGGGTTGTAATGCCACTTAATTACAATATAAAATCTATCCCGTCTACTCATATGTCCAACACAAATAATATTTTTCACCATGTAAAAGATGTGTAGGTATACAATCCCAGTTATCTTGACCTTTATTTCTATAATCAAGAAGAGCTGTATTCTTATCTTTAACTAACATAAAGTTATTAGCATTCTTGTACATTCGCCTAAACGGTACACCTGTTTGCTTTACATCTCTACATAATACCACTGATTTGACAAACCATATAAAGTATTCTTTATCATACCACTTTATACTTTCCATTCTAAAATCATGAGCCAATTGGTCTAAATCAATTTTGTTAATATCCAATTTCATTTTACTTTATCCATTAATTGTTGTACTTCTTTACATTTTTTGTAATCTTCTATATCAATAAAATACTTAAGTGTATTCTCTAGATTTTCTTTCCAACAATCCTTTGGTACACTTAGTATAGTCTCTTCATCATTCATAAATGCAATTGTTACATCATCTTCAAAATTTGTATCATATGCGTATTGAATTGCATATAATGTTCTAATATGAATTTCATGTTCATACTTTGATAATTCTTGATGAAACTCCATATCCGTTTCAAATCTCAACATTGGTGGCTCAGCACCTTTAGGTATTGGAACATAATTCATTACTTTCCCTTTTCCAAATAACTTTGCCACAATCCTGCGAATAAAAACATTGCAGCAAAACTAGCAAACATATACAATATAAACCAAGGAGTATATGTTATATCACCATGCCATATAACTGGCAATGCCATAAGTCCTAACCACATAAGAAAGAATATTAAAGGATTTTTCTCTAATTTCTTTTCTATCTTTGTTGTTCTTTCTGTATTCATTAATCTGGATAATGCATCTTGCATATCTGTACCATAAGCTGGTTGAGTATGTACTTTTCCATCCAATTCCTGTATTGTAATATCATACTTACAATAACCTGGATTCTTTTTACTCTTTTCGACTATCTTACATTCGATAGCTCGTCTTCTCTGATATTTACTTTTCTTTGCCATTTTTATTTATTAATTTATTATACATCCATAATTCTATTGGACTTAGTCCTTCATGCCAATTGTTAAAATCTTTAACAGTTACATTTGACATTTCTATTTCAATTCTATTATTCAGGTTTTGCATAAACTTCTTCAACTCTACTTGCTCTTATACCTCTGACCTCAAAGTCTAAAACAGTACCTTCCTCTCTTAATGCTTTTGTGAGAGTTGTTTCAGCATCTGTGATACTTACTGCTTCTACTAAAAATTCTTTGGTAAATTGTTTTGCACCTTTACGACTATCGTCTGTAAACCTTACATTTGCTACATAATACATTTTCATAACTATTTCTCCTATTTTTAATCGTTTGAATATTGATTTGCTTCATCATATACTTCTCCAGTATTTGATATATTATTATCTTGATACTCCCAGCCTTCTTTTCTTGGCATGTTTGATGTATTTCCTACAACATTTTTAACATCAATTCTTGACTTCTTAATGTTTCGTTGTTCAATTCTATCCCAATGCTTTACAATTGTAATATTTTTCCATGCATTGAAAATATTGTCACACATTGCAACATCAGGGTAATGTCTTAATATACATCTACCAAAGCCATCTTCAACAGTAAATTTGCCATTTGGTCTTATCTTTGTCTCTGCATGTGGAAACATTCTTAATACTGTTCTTTTGTACTTCTTAAACTGTTCGTATCTTCTCTCGTTTATCATAACTTTTATTCTAAATTTTTAATTAATATAACCATTTTTTTTGATATAAAAAAATTATTTTGCTATTTTTTTAACATTGACACCACATTTTTTTAGGAATTCTAAGCCATTTCCATATCTATATTCATCTTCATAGATTACTTCTTTAATACCTGCTTGATGAATTAATTTTGCACAATCTTGACATGGACTTAATGTGATGTATAATGTTGCACCTTCGCAACTTGTACCATGTTTTGCACACTTAAGTATTGCATTGGCCTCTGCATGTAATACTTCTGGTTTTGTATTGCCTTCACTATCTTCACAAGAATTATTAAATCCTGATGGAGTACCATTGTACCCGTCTGAAATTATCATTCCATCTTTAACCATAATGGCTCCAACTTGCATTCTCTTTGCATGAGAAAGTTTGGACCACTCTTTAGCTAGTTTTAGATATGTTCTGTGGTAGCGTTGCTTCTTTGATTTTGTCATTACGTAACAATTTAACGAGTTCGGCGCACTTTTCATATTCCTCAATGTCGGGCTGTGAATAGTACTTTATCATTTTTTCTACTATTAACCTTGGTTTATTACTTCCTAAGTCTCTTAATCCAGAAATTCCTTCTTCCATTACAATTTCAAATCCTCTTTCCATTGCATCACCTCTTAGTTGATATAAGATATCTTGTAAATCAACTTCGTCATATTTGTCATTATCTGAATTAAAGTTAAACATATTAAAGTTCTCCATTTATTATAAATATTAAGTTATACATTCAATTTGTGATTTATACTGACTCTTTTATTCCCCTAATGTGTCTACATTCTTTTCTTCTAAACCTATAGCCAGGACAATCACATTCATAATTTTCTCCAACTTTTTTCACAGTGTAAAATATTCCAGCTGTTGATGAACTTTCAACTGTCCACTTATCACTTGGAGAATCTTTACTTTCAATTCTTTCCCAAACAATGTAATCATTCCAGTTGTGTACACCGCACGAATGTGGTACTTCTGTAAAACCTGGCATTAAATAATTTTTACCATTTAATTCCATAAATGTTGGTGGAGCAATTCCTTTATATTTTATCATGTTTATGTCTTTTATATAGATTAATATTTGCTTTTATATTGTTTTGAAAATATAAAAATGCTGATTGAAATACATCAAGTGGAGTTTGATGTCCATGTGGACCTTTCCAAACATTGTTCATATTGAAATCATGTTTATCAATCATGTTCAATAACTTAATTGTTTGATTAGGATTTATTACTTCATCACTTGTACCTAATGCCAAAAATACTTTACTGTCCCATAATGGTACATCAATTAATGTAGGTGCAAGTATTGCAGGATTGTACAATAATACTGGAACTTTTAATATCTTTCCAATATTCCATGCAAACCAACCACCCATACTTGAACCAATAA
>CEQR01110795.1_pt1 | contig 10129 bp, 10 predicted proteins | sample 530901 | NCBI WGS metagenome assembly CEQR01 (sample SAMEA2621085, study PRJEB7988) | marine metagenome | isolation source: saline water (ENVO:00002010), including | reverse complement strand
TTAAAAGCAAATCCTAGAATTAGGGTAATGCATTTTAATTTAAAAAAATCTGATATGATAAACTTAGATTTATCAAGATTAATATATGTAGATGGCACATATTGGAGAATAAACAAAATTGTTGATTACTCACCAATAAAAAATGTAACAACAAAAGTAGAGTGTGTACAATGGATAGAAAAATCATAAGATATGAGTAAAACAACAGCAACAACATCTAGTTATCCTAGTCCTGTATCAAGTATAAGGTCAAATCCTATAAACTCAGTTTTGACTGTAGATAAGAACGGAAACTTACAACAAAAGGGTGGTTTTATATATTACGAAAATACAGCTGGTGATTTTGTAAAAGTATATTTTACTGACGATTTAGATAATTTACAACCTATAGTTAAATCTACTACAGAAGAAGATGTAGCTCAAGGATTGCCATTAGAAAGAGCAAGTTCATAGATGGAAAATATTGCAAAAGAATTAAAAAAAGTAGGTGGTAAACTCGTTGAATTAATGGTAAAGATAATTGTTGCTCAAAGACATAATGCTAGTGGTACATTAATTAAAAGTTTTAAAAACAAAGTTACACAAGAAAAAACAATAATTGAGTTAAAAATAATAAACACAACAGATTATTGGGAAAAAGTAAACAACTACAGCAAAACAAAACAAAGTGTTGTTGTTGATTATAAAACAATAAAATCTTGGATGAATTACAAAAAAGGTGAGTTTGGTCATTTAAGTGATGAAGAAAAAGAAAGAAGAGCTAAAAGTATAGCTTACCGACTTACAGCAAAAGGATATCCAACAAAAGCTGGAGCTAATTTTCCTGTAAAAAGTACAGAGTATGGTACAGAAAGATATGGTTTTATAGAAAAGGCAGATAAAATAGCAGAGGAGTTAGGGTATTATAAAGATATAGACAAAAGTATAGATAGGGAGATAGACGAACAATTAAAATTGTTTGGTGATGAAGGTTCAACAATGAGTATAATAGTAGGATAAACAAAACAAAATGGCAAAAATAGATAAGGTAATTAGTGTTAAGGTTGAAGGTGTTCGTAGGATAAAAGAACTAGAAGAAAGCCTTAAAAAACTGAGAAAAGCTCAAAGAGATAATAAGAAAGAAACTAAAGAAGATGCTAAGAACTATGAAAGAACAGCAAAGAGTATCAAAGGTCAATCTAAAGAGTTAAGAGAGCTTAAAAAAGTTATGTCTGGTGTCAATAACACCACTAAGAAAGGTAATAAACTACAAGACTCAATGTTTAAAGGTGTGGTAAAAGGAGCCGCAGCTTTCTCTATATTGGTTACTGCTTTCAGAAGAGTAAACCAAGCTTTGGTAGCTATGATAAGTTCTTTTACAGAGTTTGAATTTACTATGGCTAAAGTAAGAGCGGTAAGTGGAGCAACAAATGAAGAGTTCAAACAATTACAATCAAGTGCTGCTGAACTTGGTAGAACAACATTCTTTACCGCTTCACAGGTAGCTGAGTTACAACTTAACTTTTCTAAATTAGGTTTTACAACACAGGAAATACTTGATGCTCAAGAAGCTACAATTAATCTTTCTATTGCAACTGGTTCTGACCTAGCTAGAGCTGCAACTGTAGCTGGTTCTGCTATTAGAGGTTTTGGATTAGACGCTAGTGAGGCAGCAAGAGTTGTTGATGTCATGGCTGTGGCGTTTACAAGTTCTGCTTTAGATATAGAAAAGTTTCAGACATCTATGACAAAAGTTGCTCCTATTGCTGCTGCTTCTGGTTTCACGATAGAAGAAACAACAGCTATTATGTCAAAGTTAGCTGACACGGGTATTGAAGCTTCTATAGCGGGTACATCTTTAAGAAATATATTCCTAAAACTACAAGACCCGACATCTAAACTGTCAAGAAGATTTGGTAATACAGCTCCTAACCTAGAAACACTTTTAGCTGGTTTTCAACAAATGATAGATGATGGAGATGATATGGCTGATATGATGGGAGTTGTAGACATTAGACAAGTAGCAGCTTTCCAAACTATGGTTAAAGGAAAAGATGATGTAGCTGCTTTAGCAGAAGAACTAAAAAACTCTGCTGGAGCTGGTCAAGAAATGGCTGACATTGTAGGAGATACGACACAAGGAGCTATACTAAAGGTAAAGTCTGCTATTGAAGGTTTCTCTATAGCTCTTGTAAGTAATTTTGGAGAAGCAATGAAAAAAACATTGGTTCGTTTTGCAGAATTTTTAAATGGTTTAGTAGAAAATGAAAAGAAAACAAAAGCCCTTATAAAAAGTATAAAAGGTTTTATAAAAATTTTAGCTGCGTATGTTATTGGTACAAAAGTAGCAACTATAGCAACAAAACTTTTTACTGGCGGACTTTTTGGAGCAAGTACAGCATCAGGGGGGCTTACTAGAGCTTTGGCGGTAGCTAGAAATGGACTACGAGCTTTTACGGCAGCAATAGCTACTACAGGTATAGGTCTACTTGTTGTAGCTTTGGGTGAATTAGCTGCAAAATATATGTTTGTAAATGAAGAAACAGAAAGAGCTTCAAGCATAACAGACGACATAAATTCAGCTATGGAAAATCAGAATAAAGAAGCTAAAAAATTAGAAATTAGTTTAAAGTCACTTAAAGATGTAAGAGAACAAATATCTAAAATTGAAGGAGAGGGTGAGGTTCAAAAAAGAAGGATATCAACATTAAGAAAACAAGAAGAACAAGATATAGCAAATATTAACAAAGCTTTAAAAGCAGAAAACGAAGAGCTTATAGATATAAGAGATACAACAGAAGAAATAACTTCAGCTACAGAAGATTTGATTACAACTCTAAAAAACAAAGCTTTAGCTGGCGTTTACACAAAATTATACGAGCAGATTGTAGAAGATTTTGTTGCTGCTGACATAGTTAAAGCCGCTGTTGATGAGGTATATACTTTTGATAGCCCAGATAATATGGCGACTGTAATTGCAGACTTAAGATCTGACTTTGTAGCTGCAAACGCAAGCTCTCCGCAAGATGTTATAAGGCAAGAAGCTAAAGAAAGAGCTCAACAATTACTTGAAGAACAAAACCTTTCTATAAATCAATTAGAAAGACTTGTACAAGAAGGGGCTTTAGACAAAAGATTAGACGATTTAAAAAACGCTATATCAGAGAGAGTTGGTGGAATAGACATTTTAAATGAACTATTAAGCCCAAAAAGTGGTGGTAGTGGTGGTACATCAGGTGATGGCCCTGATTCAGGTGATGACGCTATAACTCCATTGCAAAATTTCTTAAATAAAGAAATCAAGGTCGTAGAAGAAAGTAGAGAAAAATTACAACATCTTGAAAGACAACATAATAAAAAAATGATAGAAGCAAGAATAAAAGCTTTTGAGGATTTTTTAGCACAGGATATAAAAGATGGAGATGAAAGAATTAGAGTAGAAAAACAGTTAGCTGCAGAAAGGTTAAAATTAACAAAAGAAAATGCAAAACTAGAATTACTAGCTGCAGAAGATGGTAAAAGAGAAGCTTTAGCAGAAATTGGCATGGGTACATCTGATTTAGAAAGAAGGTTTATAGAGTTGGAAGCAGAAAAAGCATTTTTAGCAGAAAAACTTAGAATACATAAGCTTTATGGAATGGATGTTGGTGAAATAGAAAAAGGTATTAGAGAAAATCAAATAAAAACTCATGAACTTGTAAGAGAAGCTTACATGCAAGAAATAGGAGAAATAACAAAAATAGGTGATGGCATACAACAATTAGCGGGAGATAACGAAAAATTAAACACTATAAGATTAATTGGTTTGAAGGTAACACAAGCAGCTACACTTGCTGAATCTCTTTTGAATTTACAAAAAGAGATTGGTAATATACAATCTAAAAGAAAAGCTATGTTAACTATTCAAGAGATGGTAACACAACAGGGCGCAAACGCTGTAACATTACAGGGTATAATAGCTAGTCTTGGTAAAGCTGGAGCTAACGCAGCAGAGGGTGTGACACAACAATCTAAATTACTTTTCCCATTCAATTTATTAGCAATGGCTAGTACTATAGCTGCTGTAATTGGTATCATGGCTAGTATAAAAGGTTTGTTTGGTATAAACCCAAGAGCAGGAGCTGGTGCAACTGCTGGTGGTTCTGGAGGTAGTTCTGGTGGTAGTTCTGGTGGTTTAGGTAGTGGTAGTACATTATATAGTTTTGCTGGAACAGGCTCAACATTTGCTAATGGTGGTATGGTTTATGGAAACTCACATACTAATGGAGGAGAGAAGTTTGCTGTAGGTGGTAGAGTAGTAGAATTAGAGGGAGGTGAAGCTGTTATAAACAAAAGAAGCACAGCTATGTTTAGAAGTCAATTATCAGCTATGAACTCAGCTGGTGGTGGTGTAAAGTTTGCTGATGGTGGTATAGCCAACAGTCCTTCATTTGCACAAACACAATTTGATGTTATGGGACAATCAATGATGTCAAGTGGTGGTAGAGTAACTGTTGTAGAAGCAGATATTACATCTACACAAAACTCTGTTAAAACAATAGAATCAGAAGCTAGTTTTTAAAATAAAAAGATATAAAGAAATGTTTGTTGATAAAAAAGTACAAAAAGAAAGATTAGATATATGTAAAGGTTGTAATTTCTACCGCAACTTTTTAATGTTAAAAAGACCTAAATGGGACTGGGGAGCAAGGTGTGGAAAATGTAAATGTTTTCTACAAGCAAAATCTAAGTTGTCAAAAGATTTTTATGGTGAGTGTCCTTTAGGCAAATGGGAGAACTAACCAATAAATTATAATATGAATATAGAAGAAATTTCTAAAAAGGTAACACAACAAGTAAGAGAAGATATATGTTATGTATATGACATAAACAAAACTTACAATTCTCAGTTTTCACAACATAAACCAGAATCTGTAGAGTATATGTTTAGAGAGTGGCATAATTTATTTCCACAACAAAAACAAGATATTAATTGTACATCTTGTAGAAATGCTGTAATTAAGTTTTGGGGTATGATGATAGATGAATGGAAAAAACCTGTGTCAAAACCTAAAACTAAAAAAAGTGGCTCAAAGAAAAAATAAAGTAAACATAGTATCAGAGTTTATAGAAACTTTAAATTTAGAATTATCATTAAGGTTTGGTGATGAACCAACAACAAAAGACATTGTAGCCCATCTAATTGAGAATGGTATGATAGATCCTAAGAGATTAAGAAATTATATGGTAATAAAAGATTTTGACAAACTACTTGTAACTAATGATGGTAATAGAACTCATAGTTTTATGGATTTATCTATAAAATATGACATAACCGAAAGGACAGCACAAAACATAGTTTACAAGGAGAGAGAGAAGTCAAAAATGTCTAATAATATTAGAGGATAATCTTTTTTCCATTTTTTTCGTAAAATGAATTTTAAATAAAATTAATTTTGTAATTATGAAAAATAATAAACAAACTTGGTATTCAATAAATGCAAAGCATAAAGAAAAGTATGCTCACATTTATTTATATGACGAGATTGGTAGTTATGGTGTGACAGCTATTGATTTTGTTAATGAAATAAAAGGCCTAGACGGAAAAGACATTTACTTACACATTAACAGTGTTGGTGGTGAAATCTTTGATGGTATGGCTATTTACAACACACTTAAAAAATATCAGGGTAAAGTTACAGCATATATAGAGGGTATAGCTGCTAGTATGGGAAGTGTAATACCTTTAGCTGCAGACGAAGTGATTATGTCGGAAAACTCTTTACTAATGATACATAATGCGTGGGGTAAAACTATGGGGGAAGCTGGAGATATGAGAAAGACAGCTGAACTATTAGATAAACTTAGCGATGAAATTGCTAATGTATATGAAAAGAAAACAGGATTGAACTTAGGGACTATAAAAGAAATGATGAATCAAGAAACTTGGTTTAATGCTGAAGAAGCCTTGGAGTATGGTTTTATTGATAGAGTGTCAGACGCTATTAAAGTAGCTGCTAGTTTTGACATTTCTAAATTTAAAAACAAAACAGAAGAGGAAATTATAAATCAATTAAATAATCAAAAAAGTAAAACAATGACAGAAGATTTAAAATCTTGGTTCAGTGCTAAAGTTGATGAAATTGTAAAATCTGTAAAAGGTAGTACAGCGGAAGAAACTTTAAATACTGATATCAATGTAAACTTAATTGATAATGAAGAAATATCAAACAAACTTTCTTCGTTTGAAAATAAGATTACAGAATTGGAAACTTTATTATCTGAGAAAGATTCAGTTATCTCTGACTTAAATGACAGTGTATCTAATCTAACTACAGAGAATGAAGAGTTGAATACTTTAGTAAACAAAGCTGACGCTACGGGAACTAAGGTAGAAACAGAAAAAGACCCTCTAATAGTAGAGGAAAAAGTTTCTGTAGACCCAAATGCATCTTTCTATAATGCAATGGCAAACAGAATGAAATTAAAATTTAATAATTAAAAAAAAGAAAAAAAATGGCAAATGTAGCAAACAATAGTATAGCGGCTACTTATAGTGGAGCGCAACTAAATGAATTATTTTATGAGCCAGTATTCAGAAGTGATGATATTATGAGTAACTATAGGGTAATCCCTAATGTTAAGCATAAAATGAATGTATATACTTCTGCGGCTTTAACTAAAATTGTAAACAAATACACAGGTTGTAGTGCGACATCTGGTTCTACTCAATTTAACATTGATGACAAAGTTATCACTGCTGGTAGAATGAGAGTTGCTTTAGAGCAGTGTACTGATGAGTTTTTCGGAACTTATATTGAAGAATTATATAGAAGTGGAGCTGATGTTATGAATGTAGAGGGAACTCTATTAGCTGAGGCTATCGTAAATAGAGCGACTAAAGGAATCTCTCAAGATGTTGTAAGATTAGCTTGGGGTGGTGATGACGCAACTTCTAATTATGACCAACTAAAAGGGTGGATGAAATTAATGGGAGATGATGCAACTGTATTAGCAGCTAGAACAGAAATTAGTGCGGTAGCACCAACAGCACCTACAGCAGCAGAAGCTTTATCATTAATAAGAAATATGTATGACGGAGCACCAGCAGCTTTACAACAAACTCCAGCTTCTGAAAAGAAGATATTTGTTACTCCAAAAACTTACAATGCTTACTTACAAAATCTTGAAGGTACTTCTGCTGACTTAGCAATTACTAACCAAGAAGAAGGTAAATTAGTAGTTAAGTTTAGAGGTGTTGAATTAGTACCTATGTATGAGTGGGACACTATTTTAGCAGATACAGACCCAGCTTTATTCCTAAGAAGTGGAGTAAATGGAACAGAAGGAGCTTGTTACTGTGCAGTAGACAACTTAATAATTGGTTCTGATGTAACTGACCCAGAAGGTTCATTTAAAGTATTCTATGATGATTTAGAGGAAAAAATGTTCTTTAGAGGTTACTTCAAGTTAGGAGTACAATTCTTGTACCCTTCACTTGTTCAGTGGGGAATATTCTACTAATAAATAAAATAATGATAGAGGGGGAGTAATCCTCCTCTACATTAATAACAAAATTAATAACAATTTAAAATAATAATAAAATGGCAATAGATAGAGGTTTAGCAATAGGTTGTACTGATTTGCAAAGAACTGGTGGTATATCAACAATATGCTTAAGAACTACACTGACAGGTGATATCGTTACTTATGATTCTACTGCTGATACACACGCTATAACAAACATAAAGAAAGCTGGCCCTGCAGACGCAACTGACTGGCATGTTTTTGAGTTTAAACAAGAAACTCCTGTTATGAGTATCGCAGCAACAAAAGAAAATGGTTCTACTGTTTTTGAGTGTTCTTTATCATTTTACTTACCATTAATGAATAGTGGAAAGTTTGAAGCTTTACAAACGCTTCTAAACACTTGTATGATGGGTATAGTAACTGACACAAATGGTAATAACTATGTTTTAGGTATTAGTCAAAAATACAATGCAAATGAGGATGCACCATTTAGAAATCAAACATTCCTTAATTTATCAGGGATGGAAGGTTCTACAGGAGCAGCTTTTTCAGAAGAAAATGGAATCACTTGTACTTTGATGTCAAGACAGTTTGAGTTACCTAGATTATACACAGGTACTTTAACTATATCAGGATTAACAGCAACAACATCATAATAAATTATAAAATTTGTAGGGAGAGTAAAATCTCCTTACATTTTTTTTATTAATATGTGTGGTTGTGACAAAAATGTTGTAGATTTACAACAATATAAAATATATACAATTATGGCAGAATATAAAGCAAAATTATCATCTGGAGTAACTTATAAAGATGGCTATAGAATACAGTGGGCAATAGCTACTCAAGAAGAGTTAGCTCATGCTTACGAAGTTATGGGTTTTACAGACTTAGTAGAAAAAATAGAAAAAACTAACACCATAAAAGAAGATGGCGAAAACAACAAGAAAAAGTCAGGTAAATCTAAAAAGAAAGAATCCAACGACAAAGAGTAATACTTTTGAGTTTGGAGTTTTTAATTTAGCTATACCAGAACACATACAGGAGCCGCAAGATTTAAAAAAGATATTTACCGATTACATACCTTTCGGTAATGATAATTTATTTCCACAGTATCTTGCAGAATTAAAAAGGAAATCATCTACACATAGATCGGTTTTAGCACAGAAAGTTGTATTTACTTCTGGAGCTAAATTTGTATGTAAAGAAGATAAAATTAGAGAGTACATCAAAGATGTAAATGCTGATGGAGAGTCTTTAAGAGATATATTTAAGAAACTAGCAGATGATTATTATACTTTTGGAAACGCTTATTTAGAAGGTGTTTTGTATGATGGTGGAGTAAATCTATATCATTTAGACGCAACCACTGTTAGAATGTCTAAAAACAAGAAAGAGGTATATATACACCCTGATTGGAATAATTATAAATCACAGAAAGATAAAATGCAAAGAATTGCATTATATCCTAATGTAACTTCAAGTAGATTCGTATTACAATTCAAAGATTACGAGCCTACTTTTCAGTTTTATGGTTTACCTGATTATGTTGCAGCTTTAGAACATATTGCTGTAGATTATGAAATAGGTAAATGGAATCATACAAAATTTAAAAATGGTTTTCAGCCTTCTGCAATTGTTGAGATTAACGGAGATATGGGAGAGGAAGAAGCTAGAAAACTAGTAAGAGAAGCACAAAAGAAATTTGTTGGTGATGGTAACAATGGTAAAATTATGTTTATCGTAAAGAACGGAGATACCGCTAACGCAAATGTTCAAATACTAAAAGACGACCAAGATGGTAGTTGGATAGACCTACAACAAATAACAGACCAAAACATTATTACAGCTCACAGATGGCAACCATCATTGAGTGGTATAGTAAGTTCTGGTAAAATGAATAATACAGGAAGTGAGATTAGAATTGCTTATGATTTAGCAATGACTACAGTAGTAAAAGAAACTTCTGAGATAATATTGACAGGAATACAAAAGGTTTTATTTAAAGAAATGGGGTTTGACCCATCAGATTTGAAGATACATTATGAACCACCTGTATCATACGCAAATGATGTTGATATAAAACAAGTATTGACTATTAACGAACAAAGAGCGTTGTTAGATGAAGATTTCCCTATGTTAGAAGATGGAGATATGTTTGTTGCAGATAGAGAGATAATTGTAACAGAGAGAGATGGAGATGTAACAGAAACAACGGTAGAACAAAGATAAGATGGCAGATTTAAGACAATATAATACACTAATAACAGCTGAGGAGGTAATTAGCAGGTCTTTTACAAATGCTAATACAGACCCTTATTTGATAAGTGAAAACATAAGAGTTATAACTGAGTTAGCTCACATAAAACATATTTTAGGTAAAGAGTTTTATGGAGAGTTAAAACAACAACATAATGATGGTACTCTTACAACAGATAATGCCACATTTTTGAATAACTACTTACTAGACGCTTTAGCTTGGTTTGTAAGATTTGAGGTAATCAATGAAATACAAATGAATAGTACAAGTGCTGGTGTAGTTACTAATATAGATGAGTTTAGTAATGTAGTTACACCTAACGAACTAAACGCATACAAACAAGATACATACAGAAAGGCTGAGATATTTTTAAGAGATGCT
>CEQR01110796.1_pt1 | contig 10137 bp, 10 predicted proteins | sample 530901 | NCBI WGS metagenome assembly CEQR01 (sample SAMEA2621085, study PRJEB7988) | marine metagenome | isolation source: saline water (ENVO:00002010), including | reverse complement strand
CTGAACTCCTTCAAAGGGTCGTCAATGATAATCTCCTGTGGGTGAAGTCCTCTGATTTGAGAACCAACGGAACGCTCCAAGATAGCGTTACCGTTTGTTAATTGTATATTTCCAATAGCCCAACCTCTACTGGGTTTGTATTTCTTAAGAGCAGGGTGATTGAAGTATCTGTCAATCTCTCTCATGTGAACAAGAGTCTGCTTTTGGTTAGAGGAAATGTAAAGCATTTGATATGGTGGTTCTTGAAAGACAAGATTCCATACTACCCAACTGTGCATAAAAACAGATTTTCCGTGGTCACGACTACAAACAATAACAGTTCTATCTGTTTTTTCCATTGTCTCTAGCCATTCTTGCATGTATGGGGGAAACATCATTCCAAGAACATTCTGAAAAAAGTATGGAAATGAAGTTTTAGATAGTTCCATATCCATTGCTGAAACAAAATCTAAATCATCTAATTCCATTTTTCACCACATCAAACCAAACATCTCGATGAACTCCCCAAACCCACTTCTGAACTTGGTCGGCAAATTCTAATCCTTGAATAGCATTTCTTGATTCATCGGGTAACTCTTCTTCATTCATATCTTTGAATCCGTATCTTCTATATGTGTTAGCAATTCTTGGGTTGCCGATATTAACAAAAAGAGTTTGACCTCCTTTTTCCTCTATGAGTTTTTGAACTAATAATTGTGATAGTCCTCTACCTCTAAATCCTCTTCTAACGTGAATACCTGCTCCTAACAAAACTCCTTTGTATTTAGAAAAACCAATAACTCCTACTGGTTTATCTTCTAAAAAACCAACAAACATTCTTGCGGGTGCAGTAGCCCAAGATGAATTAGGAGATATTTTTTGGTAACGCTCTCTTCTTTTTTGGTATTCATAATACCCATCATCTAAGAATACTCTAACGGCATCATCCTCAGACATCTCTTGAAACTCTAACATCTTATCACCTGAAATTAGCCTTCAAGAAATATACACCTTCCTTTGGAACACCATGCTTTTTGCTCAGTTCTTCCATTGAGTTCAATTCACCTACAATGGACTCCACTTCATGTGCAGTTACATCAACCTTGAATCTTGATTTCATCAGACCAATTGCACTATTTACATGGTCATAGTTGTCCAACTTAGCATTGTTGTAGTATACGGGTTTACCCATCATCTTACGAATCTCGTCATGAACCGATAGGATTGTGTTTTCCTTTTCACTTCTTAGAATCTTCATTCCATTTATCGCATTGATGAATCTTTGAACAATAGTGTTAGAGCCTTTTCCTCTTCTATCACTACCCCTAACCATTGTTCTCATACTGTCTGAGTATCCTCCAATGTTCCTCTTGATGTGAGTTTCTATTGCTTCAAACGGATACACCTTACCAGTATCATACATCTGACTCCACTCTTCGGGAGTCTTGCCTCTACTGTTATTCGGGAACTTCATGTCGGAAGGCCAAGATATATCGTTAGCCTCTAAGACTTCATGTAGATAATGACCAAACTCTACCATAGTTTCCTCTGCTAGTGCAGAACCTCTTTTGTTTAGCATTATGAAATTGACAGTTTTGATTCCCTTTTCCAATTCATTAACCAAAGTAGGCAAGTCTTTCCTACCTTCTATATCTTGTAAGAACTCCAACATTCTCGTTAGGCTTTCTAACTCTGAGGCTTTCACCATTGTATAACCTGCTCTGCCTTCCAGTGCTAATACCTTGAACAATGCAGTGTCGGTTTTTCCTGTTGCTAATGCTCTGAAAATCCTACGGGTCTTGTTTGTCTTTGTGTCGAAAGGTAGAGGGTCATCGAATGGTTTGTTTGAACCGCTCATAGGAACTACGAAGTAATCTAACACTGCTTCTATCAAATCATCAAACTCTTCTCTTGCCTCTTCGATTTTATCGAGATGGTCTTTTCTGTTCTTTGTTCCAAGGTGCGGCATCTTCTGACTTGGTACACCTTCTCCCTGTTTATCTGCAATTGCGGAACTGGGTGCTGACGCTCTATCCAAATCATCCCCTGCATCTAAGATTTGGCTGAGATTATCCAAGAAGTCTCCAATCTGTCTAAGACGATTGTTGATTCCCCTTGCAGTATTCAGACTTATAGGGTCAGCATTCCAGTTCTCTTCGATTGCAAACTTACTAACAGATTCAGATAATGGTAGATAATACGGGCCATTTCCTCCTCTTGCTAATGTTCTTTCTAATTGGTTGACGTAATCATTTATCTCGTCATCCATATCAATACCAGTAGCCATTTCTCTAACTGCTCCCGCACCTAACATGGCTTCACGAATTGCTTGAATATCTTGGGCAAAGGCAACAGTATCCTTGAACGCTCCTGTTTCTTTAGTGAATGCGTGATAGTATAGTGGGTCTACTTTCTTGCTTTCAAGCCTCTTGAGTTTTGCTCCAAACAATGAGAGTTCTTCCATTTCCTTTTTCCTCTCTGCTTCCATTACTTCTTCCTCAGAATCAAGAGTTTCGACACCTTCTACGGAAACGGTTTCCTTGAATTCACCAGTTGTCTCATCATAGTACCCCTCGCTTCTCGCTTTCCTATCTTCGTCTTCCCTTGTTTCACCACGAACTAAACCACTATCTTCCATGAACTTCTCATATAGAGCAAGTCCCTTGTGATTCCTAAAGTAAACTTCCATGTCCTTTGGTTTGAACTTAACAACATAGTTCATTTCGTCATTGTTTATTGCTGATGCAAATCCCAAGAAATTATCTAATATTTTTTTGAACTCTTGGATTTCTTTGTTTTCCTTATTCTCTTCAATCAAGGGTGCTAGTATTTTAGCGAATGCAGTCCTACAATTGTTATACGCTTCTTTGAAATCACCATACTTACCTTGATGGTCTTTCCAAAAGGAATAGATTCTGTTTCTTCTATTCAGCATCTTCAAATCCAACTCACCAATTATTTGGTCAGCGTCTAATTGAATTATTCTCTCTTCTACCTTATCGAATTGTCTCAATACAACCATTAACGGTGAAAGCCTGTCTCTGACAGAAGGCTTTTGATTCTCAAGAATAAACTTCATCTGTTCTACTTCTTTCTTCCTTATGTTTCTATTCTTCAACGAAACTCTGCTTAAATCTCTTTCTTGACGTGGTTTACCTTTTATTGATTCTAAGTATTCCTCATATGCTTCTGTTGAGGCAAAATCACTTCTTTTCTTTACACCACTCTCTATTGTATTCTTGTACGTTAACTGTTTACCAGTTTCATCTAAAAAAGCCCTCAAAACCTTATCCAATTTCTTAACATCAACTGCAATAGACCTACTAGGGTCAGTTGTTGCTTCTTCTAAGTCAGTAGTCAGAACTCTACCTGATACACCGCCTAACTCTAATAATTTCTTAATCATGCTATTTCTGATAGCATCGGGTATTTCTTCAAACTCTTCGTGTTTGGAAGAAATGTCCTCTATCAGTAATTGAGTTAGTTCTCCCAATTGTTTGCCTGACTTCTGATACTTAGAAGATAACTTCCCATTCTCCATGAAGTCTGCATCATCTTTAATCAAGTTGTATAGGAACTCAGGCTTGAAAGACCTAAGATAGTCTTCTGCTCTATCATCGGCTTCTAATTCAACCTTATCTGCTATTGCTTTAGGGTCTTCATCCTTATACTGTTCAGCAACCATCCTCTCAGTAAACTCATCGAACTCATCAGGCTCAAGCATTAAAATCCTAAATGCGTTGTATAATTCTTCATCTGATATCATTTGCTCAACTCCTGTTCTCGTTAATCCAATCGTATGGTTGAATCGCTCCTGATTTATTGTGTAGCAATGGTTCTTCCATCACTTGCACCATCTTTCTTCTTATTGCGTCTAATACACCTTTATGTATTTTAGAATATGATTCTGATAGTTTTGTCTTAAACTCGTCTTCCGTTTCTTTCTTTTTCTTAGCATCTGTTTCTCTAAGTAATCTCTTCAAGGACATTTGCAACTTAGAATCCCTCAACATCTTTCTCGATAATTGTAGAACCATAACCAATAAATCTGAAAATTGTAGAACCTGCTTAGAAGAAAGTTGCATATCCCTTAATCTAAACTTACCACCACTATCCATTCCCGAAAGGAAATTACCCAATGGGTCTTGGTCTACATCATCGAATAGGAAGTTAACTCTCTCAAGGAATAGTTTGTCTGTTATAGAAACAGTTCCCTCTGCTTTTTCTTCCATAGAAAGTAGAGCCTCTTTTATCTTATCAGGGTCGCCGTAGTTTACCTTCTTCTTACGCATCTCTCTGACTGAACGCTTGAAACCAACCTTTGAGAATAGATGCCCTAATTTGGCCTTTACCAATTTAACTTGTTTATCATCTGCTTCATTGTCAATCATAGCAACTAAAGCATCTCTAACTTCAACAGGTAGAGTATAGCGTCTGACTTGGGTTTCTTTCAAGAACTTGTTATACCTGTCTTCAAGCCCTGCATCAACAACTGCTCGTTTGAAGTTAGCATAACCTGTAACGCTTGTTACATTACCATCCTCATCAGTCTTGGTTTTTACAAACTTATTGTATAACTTATTCAATTCCTCATCATCTATCTCTGCCCTTTGGAACTTATTAGCCAACTCCACTTCTTGTAGTGTTTCCTTAGTTTGAGTTCTAACAAAACCAACATCCAAGTCCAACTTCTCATTTCTTAGAATATACTCCATTGCGGGATACATCCTACTTGTGCCTCCACCAGTCTTAGCACCGAAGAACAACTTTTGTGCTTCTCTAATTTGTCCCGAAGAAGGGGCTTCTGATACTGAGAATGTAGGCATGAATGGTTCTCTTGTATTACCACGTAGATTTGTTACAACCATGTTCAGATAATCTGCTGCAAATCCACCATCAATTGTGCTTTCCTCTAATTTGACAGAAGTTGCTACAATCTTATCCTTGTATTCAGGGGCTTTGAAGATTCTAGCAAAAGCAGTTCTCTCAATTGGTTGTGATGGCTGACCACCTGCAAGTGCCTTTCCTTGTTCTATTGTTAGGAACTCAGGTAAAGTTACTTTGATACCTCTCTCCATTACAAATTGGTAATCATCCAAAATATCCCTATCAAAGTTATTGGGTAGTGTGAGTGTTATGTCCTTAGTGATGTAGCCATAGAGTTCGGGTTTATCCTTGACGTATTTCAGAAGTGCATCTCCGTTCTCAGAGTTCCATTTCATCAAGCGTGAAATTCTATTTGTTACTGTGCTTCTTCCTCCTTCTGTTAGGAATGTAAGTAATTCTTCGTGATTACCTTTCATGAAGGATTCATACATTTCTATTTCCTTAGTATTAGGGTCTTCATATTCAGGGTTTCTTTTACCATCAACCCTCTTAGCAGTTCCAAGTTTATCCAACAAAGGCTGAAACCTCTCTTGTGGCATATCAATGTCTAATAATTCGTTTACTGCTCTACGCAATTGTGCGGGTTTATGGTTCTGAAGAAGTTCATCGAAGTTACCATCCTTGGATGCTTGAACTACCTTATCCCGTAGAGTCTTTCTCTTCAGAACCCTTGACCAACTCATTGTAACTTATCCTCCATTTGTTTTCTGACATCCAACCAAACTTCGGGATGGTTTTGTGCTAACACTTCTTTGATAATCTGCATTTGATGAACAATGATTGTGTCTTGTCTTCTGTGAACGAGTTTACCCTTGAACTCCATTAGATACTTTAGCGACTCTCTTACTTCCTTCGCTAACTTTGTCAGTGAATCAATTGATTTGTGGTCTAAGTCTTCTATCTCAAACAAGGCTTCCAACTTTCTCTCAAGGTTAGTGATGTTACCACTTAGGGTATCAATCTCATTGACTTCCTTTGTCGCCAATATTTGTGCTGCTGCTTTTTGCACCAATGGTTGTGTATGTTTCTTGATGTGTCTAACAACTTGCTCCTTTGAACAACCCACTATCTTGGCGGCAAGTTCAGGAGTCATATCTCCCGAATACAATTCCTGTTCAATTTCTGAACGATTCTCATAAACACACAATGCACACTTGGGGTTAGAGGCATCAGCATAACCTCCCATGTGATTTCTCTGATGTTTGGCAGATGTCCCACTAGGCCAGTTCATCCTACTGTCCAAGTCATCAGGGTGAAGGTGCATACTCTCCAAATCTCTCTCAAAGATTTCCCTGTCTTCGTGCATACAAAGACGACATCTTTTTCTTGTTACAGTCAAAATAACGCCCCCTCGTATGTTCCACATGTAACACAAAAATCACCGGAAGAAGTTGATGACTCAAAGGGAGTTACTGCTAAACAAAAACAACAGACTCCCCAAAACAAACTCTCACCTCTCTATGTAATTCCCACAATAAGGACACATTGTATTAGACCAATTATCAAATGAACCTATTATTTTACAACACTTCAACACTAATCACCTCGCTAACATCCCTTTCCAATCAAGAGATTTCTTCTCAGTATCAGGGTCAGGTCTTTCTCCGAAGACCAATGGGCTTCTTGCAATATCTCCACTTGCTTGTCTGAAGTGCATCTTCACGCCTTTTCTCTTAGCAAGTTCAAAAGCCATCAACTTAACTTGTCTTCTTGATAACTTGAACCAACACTCCTCGATGTCATTTGGAATGTTCAGTTTCTTGAGGGACTTGACTGCTTCGGATTCCTTTTCCGTTCTAATATCAAACGGTTGCCCCATAATCAATCTTCTAACTTTACTATCAGGAAATGACTTACCCTCTTTTCCATTATTCAACTCTGTTTCCACTATGCCTCTCAATACAGAAATTGTGAGGGCAGTAGTTGCAGCCTTCTTACCCTCGATGGGAACAGGGTTGTCCTTGTTGATAATTATTGGGGCATCCCCAATATCTTTGATAGCCTGTTTAATTATCATATGTAGGCTTGGAGAATTGAAAGGAGCATTAGTTCCCTTACCATAAAGTGCTTGCCAAAATGGTGGTGTGGCAGCATTCTTGGAATCATTATACCATTCTGATGAAACTGCGGGAACATCCTCGTCTTTCAAATCTCTAACAGTTTCATACTCATCAGTTCTATAATGTCCATAAACAGGTTCAGTATCCAAGACTCTTCCAGTGTCTTCTGACCAATCCACCGGATTAGAGAATACAATATTACGAGGGTCAGCAGAACTTCCCTCAATCGCATTCATTAGTGTATCCAATGCTTTCAAGGCAGGTAACTGTCCTTTGGACATATCAGGTTTATTGAAGATAGTTTTCAACGCCTTGAAGATAGCAACTCCACCTTTGCCCTTTATCTTACTTCCCTTCTTTCCCTTGATTCTTCCAATTACTCCTTGTTCTTTCACTACATCGAGTAAAGTCATGTTACTGGCTTCAGGACTAATCATCCCAATTGAATCACCTGAAAGTCCTCCGGCTTTTCTTTCCCACTCTTGGAAATTCTGTCCAAAAGACCTTTTACTTACGTTGATTGTAGCGTCTGTCCCGTCTGGTAGTTTCGTCTTGATACCTTTGTCTTTTGAGACTCTTTTTCTTTTTACCACGTCTTTTTCCCCCTCCCGTTTTATTGTTGAATAATGCCGATGTACCACTTGAGGTTGACGTTACCGCCCCTCCCATTCTTAGTATGTTAAACCAAGAATCATCATCGGTGCTTAGTGAACCCTGCATAGTCGCACTATGATGAAGACTATCAAACTTGCTTAAGTTACTCATTTCTTCTTCCTCTTTTTTGGCGTAAGTATGTTCCTTGCAGTTTGAGAACAGAACCTTATCTTCTGTGTAGATTCCAACTTCCAAAAAGAATCTCTCTCTAATCCGAACTTATCCTCAATGTGACAACATAACTCATATCTGCTCATCTTAGCAAAGTCATCATCAATCTCCAAACCTAGAACTGGCCCATCAGGATGAACTAACTTCTTGTCCAACCAAACATAGGTGTTACCCATTAAGGCAATCAACTTTCTAATCAACCACTGTTTCATTTTCTAGCCTCGGTTTTCTTTTTCTGCTGTTCTATGAACTTCCTGTATATCGCTGCTTCTTTGGTCTTACCCATTTCCCTTGCTCTTTGCTCCATTGCTATTGCGGCTTGTGTTTTATGTGCATGACTTCTGTTACTGTTCTTTATCTTAGAAACAGACTTCCTAGACTTCTCCTCATCCTTGAATCCCAAACCATGAATAGTTCCTTTTGGGTTTTCATCTGTATACAAATCAGAATGCTCCTTTGAGTTTCTTTTCTGTCCTTTCTTTCTTGGAATACGGGGTGCTTTCATAGTGGCTTTTATGATATCGGCCCAACTCTTCTTCATCTTATCTTTGTACTTATGCTCAAAGAGGTAATCAGACGCATCATCAACCGAAGCCCATTCATTCTCGGTCAAGTCGAACTCTTCCACTACTTCCTCTAACTCATCAATAGCATCATCAACACCACCTTCGGTCTTAGCCATCTGAAAGTCCTTGTGAAGTGTATCAAACCATAGGTCAAAAGATTCTACCCCGTCTTTTTTCAAAAAATGGGCTGGAATTTTTTCGGGACTAGCAAAAATTTTTTCCATCTTTTTCACCTATAACCAGAATAAAAATCATTTAGTGCCAAAGCCCTCATAATCTGTTAAGCGTGTTTGTCTGAATACCTTGTTTAATATCTCACTACCGAGTTGTTTTGTAGCGGTTTTTATTGCAACTAATTTCTTATCCAAAGAAGGGTCTAACTTGCCTTGAACCTTTATGTTGTCAATTTCTTCTCGTATTGAGGACAGTATCTTATTGGCGTTTTTTACCAGTTCTAAAATAACAGCCTCATCGGTCATTGGTGTTCGCTAAGAGGTTATACAAATTAACTTTGGGTAATAGAAACAATGAAACAAAAAAATTTTGCAATGCAAAGCATATGGTTGGATAACTTTGTATAAACGACCACAAAGCCCCTTTCGGGACAATGGGTTTACGTTCATTCTTCTTCTTGTGGGCCATCCCTCGCTGATTGGGTCGCTACTTCCCTTTGGTAAATGATATCGGGTGAACACTCAGTTTCACTGAGGGTATTCACATTGAAAGTACAGTCCTTCAATATAGCATTACGAATACCGAGTGCGTCTTCGACCTTACTCTTGATTAGGCCAAAGTCATGTAGAGTAATATCAACCATACTCGGTTTTACTCTGTCAGCCCTCAGAACCCTATCTAATTTTAGAATCGTTTTCATAGTCAGTATGACTCCATCGTTTGAGTTAGTGAGTTTAGGTACTAGTTCCACTTCAGCCAAGTCATCTTCCATGCCGTCATTCCTTGGATGGACTATACTGTATGTGAGATACTGCTTGTAGTATGACAATTCACCCTCAAAGTTTGAGACTTGCATATACATCTTAGAGCCTTTTGGCTGTTGCCACACCATCTTAGTGGTCTTCCTAGTGACCTCTGAAATACCACCATCAAAACCATTGCCTTCCAACTCCGCTACAATATCGTTAGCAGTTGAACGGTACTGAGTAGTGAATGCAGATTTACCACCAATAGTAATCTCATAGTCGGTTGCGACTGTTTCCTTTTCGACTTCGCCATAAACTATCTCTGGTGGCGATGCTGAATAGTGCCAACCAACTAAAGTCAACCCTCTGTCCATTAGTTTCTTAGCAACCTTGCAGAATGCTTTGTCGCTAAACTTCTCTTCGCTGTATGTGTATTTCGCTGTTTGTTCGTATGTTACGCTCATGGTATTATCAAGATATTGTGGGTATTAGGGTAGCATTTCTACAAAGTATATACTACCATATGGTTCTATGCTTTGCAGAAAGAACCCTAATTATACCCGAAAAGGTGGATATATACTACATGACAAGAACAATGTATGCAATAAAGAGCAGAAACTACGCAGATGACACAGTTAGAATCACAGAATACCACCAATATGAGAGAAGTGCAATTCGGGAAGTAAAAAGAATGAATGCAATACAGATAGACAGATTGACTGCTGAAATTGCAACCCTCAATGGTGCTATTCGTGGTAAGGGCGTTGAAAGGATGCACCAAATCCGTGAGATGCTCAAAAACCCAAAGTATTTCGTTGAGACAATTAGGGTTCAGGACGGATACTGATTGGATTGCCTTCGGGCATCCTCTCAGGGTTTAACGTCACAAAGTTCGTAGCA
>CEQR01110799.1_pt1 | contig 10256 bp, 11 predicted proteins | sample 530901 | NCBI WGS metagenome assembly CEQR01 (sample SAMEA2621085, study PRJEB7988) | marine metagenome | isolation source: saline water (ENVO:00002010), including | reverse complement strand
GCAATAGAATCATGAGATGTTCCCATTACAAAACTATGTCCTGCTTCAAGTAATATAGTAGCTGTTTCATTTGCAGCACTTGCCCCACTACCACTTTCAGTCACATCTATTTGTAAATTAACATTAACTGAATTATCGGCATCAAGATTAGTCAATCTAATATATTTGACATCTTGAACATCCATTGAAGAATCAGTGACATCAACAGTAACTCCACTTCTAAAAACAGTAGTGTCTACGTTAGCTGGGCAAGTCAATATTCTCTTATATACTTCATTAATATCTGATATTCTTAAAGTATTTTTAGCTCCTTGTCTTGAGCCATTTAAAGTTATCTCTTCTTCAATTGTTATTTTTAATGTTGCATTTTTTATTGTTGTTGCCATTTATTCTCCTAAAGTCTTGGTACGCTTAAAAATCTTACACCCGATTTCCTTGATGGAAATTTCTTAACCATGTTGTCAAACATTGCCTTATAATATTGGGCTTTTTGAATATCCCCTGCATCTTCAAGCATTCTATATTTTACATAACAGACAACACATTTATGCAAACCTACATCTAAACCTAAATCTTTTTTTAAATCATCTTCTACATTTTTTGCTGTTTCGTATCTAGCGTGGTAATTAATTCTTACACCCTTTGCAACACTTGAATCAGAATAAGTATCATAACCATCATATGACGAAGTACCGTCAGTTGTGTTGTCATTTGTAAAAACCCTAGATACAATAGCAAGCTGGTCATCATCATTATACCAAGCAAAATAATCATTTGGATAATTTCTTTTATTTGTTGATGTGGCCATTAATATTCATCCTCTTTTAATAGATTATGAGAATCAGTTAATTTTGGTATCATAACATATCTGTCATTTGTATCTAATATCTCAACTCTAAAAATATCAATCATTTCATCTTCAAGCTCATACCATCGTTTGTCTTCAGTTAAATCAATTTTCATTTGTTTTCTGCGATGTTGCTTGTTAATTCCAATTTCTTCTAAAGCATCATTAATTAATTGGATAGTGTAGTTTTCAGGCTGTCTTCCTGCAACGTGTTCAACTTGCTCTATAATATTTTTAATTTTCATTGAGATGGTTGTTCTCCTTTAGATAGTCCACCAGTTTTTAAAACATTTACTGCATCTTCATAAGTGTTTTTAAGATTTGCTATTATTGGGGCGTATGTTTCAATATCCTCTTCAATTGCCATTTGATACTCAGCCGCAGTAATTGCTGCTCTCATAGGAACTAAATGCTCTGCCTCATCAGGAAAAACTGATATACTTGTAGCATTATAAGCTACTGACGGATATTGAATTTCTTCATATTTACATGTTGAAACTCCTGACGGAATAGCATTAATTTTATTGCTTTCAATATAATAAACAGGGTCTGTTAATGTTGCATGTTCAATTGAATCAGGGTCACTTGCTTTATGTTTTAATGAATTAGGAATTTCTCTTGCTTGAACAGAGCCAACAAAAACTGATAATATTTTTCCAGTATTTAATGTTTCTGCTTCAGAGCCAACTGCTGCAGATGTAAATGTTTGAGTTGCAGAACAAAGTTTTAACAAATTCCTAGGAAGAGTATTAATAACATCTTTTGCTGCATCTGTTAACCATTGTGTGCATAGCTCACGAAAAGTTGCATCAGCAGCTTCACTTGCAGATGTACTGTCTGCATCAAATCCTGTTAAAGAATGTACTTGTTGTGAAAAATTCCAAGCCATTAAATATCGCCACCCATTTTAGATACTGAGTCTCCAATAGTTGTTGTGTTAAATTCCATTTTTGTTTGATTGCTCCAAGTTGTTCTCATGTTAACATGGTTTCTTGTATTATCAGTATTAAGTGGGCGAGCTTTAGACTCAACCCACTTTTCAGTTTCCTTGTCGTATACAAATATAGCCATTAGTCTCTTGAGTTTTTTGTTGGAAAATCAAACATGCCACCAACTTGTCCACCAGTTTGATAAGCATGCACTGCACCACCATGTCTCATTTCTTTAGCTTCACCTTCTGGTTTAACCCATTTTTTAGCAGAGTCATCCCATTTAGTTTTGCCAGCATTTTTTTCTTCTGCAGTCATAGTGTTGTATTTTCTGCCTTGCCAAGTAAAGTCTTTTTGACGTTCTCCGTCATATTTGCCCCTACCGTGCCTTGCATCAGCATATGCTTCATTCTTAGACATTTCAGATTGAGAACCTTCTTTGTATTCAGGATAAAATCCACCTTCAGTTTCTTTGCCTTCATACATTTCAGGTTTCATCTCTTCATATGTTTTTTGGTCTTCTTTAGGCTTGTTAGGAGAAACTGGTTTTCCTTTTTCTTTTCTTTCTTTTACAATAGTTCCTAGTGCTTTTTTAGGCTTTTCAACCACATCTGTTTTATTAATAGTATCTTTTTTAGAATCAGCTTTAGCTTGAATGTCAGCAGCTCTTTTTTTGCCTTTTTTGTCAAACTCTTTAAACTTTCTATACATTCTTTCAAAAAATCCAACTTCTCCACCATCTGCATAAGCATTTATCCAATGGTTACCTGCAACACCTCCATGCATCATTCCTTCTGGCATCATAGGGTTGCCCATAACACCACTTGCTGCTTGGTCAGCTACTTGATTAGCCATTTGACTAATGTCTTGATTAACTGCTGCATCAGCACCAGGCATTGGATTATTAATAGCTGGATTTACATTTTGATTGTTTTGCCCAGCAACTCCGCCCATTTGTTTTTCTTCAATATATTTTGCTTCTCCTGCATCTACCATATCTTGGGCTTTGTCCATGGCTTCATCAGAATACATAACTTCTATCTTTGGCATTACTTCTCCTCCCTCTTGCATCATTAGTTTATCTTCAAAGCCAGGCACTCCTGCCTCAGCAAATACTTCATCAGGTTCCTTGCCAGCAATTCCCCCAACAGCCATTTGTTGCTCTTCATTTAGAACGACTTCACCCTCAGTGAGCATTGCAGGAATATCGTCAATTCCTCCTTGACCTCCTGTTGCAACCCCACCTTCATCTTTTAATTCTGTATTATCACCATATCCAGGCATATCTTCTCCTCTTTAATATAAAAATTTTTAGTAGATTTGGGGTAAGCCCTTTATACGACCTACCCCATAGTTCTACAAAACTATTAAACCTTATTGTTTTGGTCTAACTATTAGTAAATAACGCTGTACCATCTGTATCCGCATCATCAGAATATACGCATCCAGAAACCATCCATTCATCAGCAGTTATCTTCACGACTTCAATCCATGAACCTTTTTCACCGCCTGTGTCTGCTAAGTTTCCATCAAGTACAATCTCATAATCGTTTGCCGCCGCAAGAACTGCATGGCCAAAACCAGCTGTTGTAGATGCTAATATAACACCTCCAACAAAGTCGTCACCACCAGAATCTGCATCATCACCTGTTTTAATCGTATATGCATTATCGTTTGTTGTTTGCACTATAAATTTATATGTGCACCCAATGTCACAATTTGCATCTGTAGGTAATGTTACTACAACCGCTGAAGTAGAATTTAAAGCAAATATTTTACCGCTATCAGCCTGTGTTAGCGACATAGTTGCTGTTATTTCTTGAAAACCTCCAACGCTAGCGTCAAAACTTCCGCTACTGTTATTTAATACGTCACTTCTCATTTATAATCACCCCCCCTTATTATAAGCCTTCAAAGCTATATAAAGCATGACTCTCAGGAACTGTAATTTCTAATCCAGCTTCTGTTAGAATCATATCTTTACGTAAGTCTTCGTCCGCTTGTTGTACGTTAGTAATTATGTGAGTATCACGATTTATGCTATTACCGACCAATGGTCTGTAAGCAACATGATTCATGTCTGCTATAAGCATAAGTCCGCTAGCATATCCTCTAAACAATGGCTCTTTAATAATCGCCAATGAACCGTGAATAGTGTCTAGCTCCATGATTTTATGACCAAAAGCACTTTGTCTAGGTTCTAATTCAAAATTAGCTTGAACTCTATTAGAGGTTGTACTATTAAGTAAAAATCCTCCAGAGCCAACTTTATTTAAATAAGAAATTACTGGTAACCCAGCAAGACATAACTTTTGAGAGCTGCCACCACGTGCAGGGTCGAACATAACTTCAAGGTCATCAAGAAGCATATCATATGTTAATTCACCAGTTGTGGTAGATTTAAAGTATGAACTTCCTCTTGAATATGAAAATGCAGATGCACCATCAGTTGGTGTAACTGTTCTCATAATATGACCAACAAGTCCATCAGTTAACTGATTTGAACCTGAACGTGCTCTTTGACTAAACAGCATTGCTCTTTCAATGTCAACTTTATGTTCTCTTAACTTCATGTTCCATATTCGTTGCCATTCGTTTGCGTATCCTCGATACTTTGTTGCAATTGCAGTATTCGTCATTTCGGCCGCAGTTTTGAAGATTTGGGTATAACCATAATCATCATCTAATTGACCGCTCCATACGTCAGGAGAACCTGACCCTTCCTCAAAAGAAGTACCAATTACCATACATTTAGCATTATCATCTAAAATGTCTGAATCAGTTGAACCTGAATCAGCAGGCAATGAAAGAACTTTACCAGTAAATGTAGTACTTGTACCAGCATCTACAGGAGCACTTTCAACCCTCACAATTACTTGTGAAACATCTATATCAGATATTGCTGCTGTTTTTGAATTGACTGCTAAAACCATACCCTTGCACAAGAAATCAACTGATGCTCCACCAGAGGAATCACCACCAGCTTGAGCATTGTCACAATCTACTGTGAAAGAATATGAACTTCCTACTGCTACAACAGCACTACTATTAACAGCTGCTGCTAGTAAGAATGTTCTATCAGTCCAATCGGTTTTACTTCTATCTTCGAGGAATCTAAATACAGAGTCATCTGTTGGAACTTTCGAGACTTTAGACAGATATACAAAAAACGGTGATTCTTCAGGTGTTAGTTCTGCAACCCTTTCACCGAAGTTATATAAACGTCTATTATCTGGTGTCGTACCATGGACAGAATCATGAGAATTATTAGCAGTTTGTGCAACATTAGTTGTGTATAATGTTCCTTGATTTACTGACATTTTATTTTTCTCCTATTATCTGTTATTATTTAAAAACCTATCACTAAGGGAGTTTACCGCCAGAAAAGTTTGAACCTTTTATAGCATCCCATAGTGAGTCATCATCACTATTTGCTTCGATAGGTTGTCCCTGCAATATGCCGCCAGTTGCTGGTGTATTTTGAACATTCTTAACCACATCAAGTGGACTAGGAAATTCATTATACGCATTTGGCTCTTGCTCTTGAGGTGCAACCTCAGCACCGTTAACAGTCGTGTTCCACATATTAATAACAGCATCTAAACCATAGTCAGCTGGATTCTTCGAGGCAAATTCCATAAAAGATGAAATCTGCTCTTGATTCATGCCACGCTGCTGTAATTGGTTTTGTAATTGAACAGCTCCTTGATTTCTTTCAATCTTTGAAGTTGCTTGTCTTACAGCTCCATTAATACTGTCTTGCATTTCCTGTTGACGATACCTATACGAATCAGACTTTGGGTCATTGTAGGCTTCCCATGGGTCGAAGTCTTTTGGTTTTTCAACACGTACAGGACCAGTTCTAGTTGGTTGACCACCACCTTTAATGACATTTGCAACAGCTTGTGCTGCGTCAGGTCGTGATTCCAAAAACTTTCCTATCTTTTCATACTTCTTTAGTTTAGCATTTTCCTGGTGCAGTTTATCCTTCTCAGACTGAAAATATTTTGCTTGTGATTCCCAGTTCTCCGAAGAACCCTCTCCAGAACTCCCTTTGTCTTGCCCTTCTGTGGTTTGACCTCTTCCGAGATTTCCACTATTATCTAAGTTACTCATGTTTTCTCCTTTGCAATTCCTCTACTTTTTCTGAGTCTCACTACGAACTTTGTCTTTTGTCTCCATTCGTAATTTCTCTTGTTCGAGGTTAACTGCGTCTTTTAACCTATCTATTGATAATTTTTGATTATAATTATTTACAAGCTCAGTCTCTTTAACTTGAGTTTTAAATTTCTCAACTTCAGTACGTTTTCTAGCTTGTATAGATTCTCTATGTGCAGTTTGAAGGTCACCAGAAAGTTTCTTAATTTGTTTCTGAGCACCTTGCAGCTGCTGTTGTAATTTAAGTATAATATCAGTTCTTTGCAATACTCCTTCCTTATCAAATATTTCTGTTTTCTTTAATGCTTCAGTTTTATCAATTAATCCAGCTTGATAAGCTTCCATATAAATATTCCATTCACCCCATTTATTTGATGGCATTGTAGAGTTTCCAATTACTCTAATATCAAAATGCCCTACAGCCAAATCATTTTCTATAGACATTAATTCATTTGTATAGTCATCATACAATCTTTTGTTAACTGTAAATTCATTAACATCATTATTAGGCTGCACAATTCTAAATGTTTTTTGAAAATTGTAATGAGATTTTGATAAATTATAAACAACTCTTCCAACTCTTTTAAGAGAACCTTCAATGTCTCTTAATTTAGATTTAGAACGCCTTTGTCCAAAATCTTCCATCATCATAGTAGCTGAAGATGTTTTAGGAGCAGCTTCTGTGTTTCCTTGCATCATTTCAAATATACCCATGTTCAAGTCAATATACTTTTCAATTAATTGTGGAAGCTGCATAATTGAACTTGACAATGGCTGTGGAGAAGGAAAATGTGGTTCCCCAAAAGAAGCATCATATTCTAGTGTAGCATTTGGGTTTGCCCAATCTCTTTCAAGCTCCTCAATATCTTGGACACTACCCTGAGGTATTAATAGTTTGAGGCCAGCCGAGGCTTGTGCGTGTGTTGTGATTAAAGATACAACTTTATTGAGGAACCTTTGAAAATCTTTATTTTTTCTTACATCACTCATTGGATATGGAGTGTTTGTCCATATATTTGGAACAGGAACTATAGGATATACATCTGTTTCTAAAATTCTTTCATATAAAACAATTTGCCCTAAGCTGCATGTTAATTTTATTCTTGTTTGCAATACTTCAGCATAATCAATTAAACCATCTTTTATAGCTTTTTGTATTTCCTTTTTATCCATAAATGCTTGAAACCTATCTTTATCAAGTATTTTTTCATCACCACTTTGCATGTTTAGCACTCTGTAATAAGGAATTTTTACTTTAGAAAAATATTCAATTAATCTATATTTTTCATTTTCTCCATAATCTTTATCTTTAATTTCATCAGGAGTAAACGATGCCATGGTTCTTTTATTTGTAGCAGAAGGATAATCTTCATCACTGTAATCAGTTTCAATAGAATCAATTACAGGCTTACTGCTTCCCTCTTCAATAGGTTCTTTTAGCTGTGGATATAAATCAATAACTTGAGATTTTGTAAATATTGTAGAAACCATCATTCCCGCAGCATCATCATAATATCTGTTTCTAGCATTTGGGTCTATGCAAACCCTAAATGGATTTATACTTGTAAACTTAACTTCGCCTCTACCGTAATCTGCTTCTTTATCTACGTAAGCATAAAAATATCCAAGGCCAGTTACAGCATAATCATGTATAGCTTGTTTAAAATGTTCATCTCCATCAGATATATCCCATATATATTCTAATATAGTTTTCCAAGCTTTTGCAACTTTATTGTCAGAATCTTCTCTGCCAACTACTGAAAACTTAGGAGGCTTAGATGTTGTAATTGCTTTAAATTGCTCAACAGCTGAATAAAGCCTGTCAACTGGAATAGGGCTTTGATTTCTTTCTGAAAGAATATCCATTTCTTCAGAACTAAAGTGATTTCCTAGATAAAAATCTATATCTTCACGAGCAGCATCATCCCAATCTTTTCGTGCATCAGACCAACGTCTATGGAGTTCTTTTATTTCCTTAGCTCTTTTATCTTCAGGAATCATATCTCATAATATAATAATTATATATATTTATTAACAACATCTTTTATTCTTGCTCCTGTTATCCAATTATATTTTTTTTTAGTTTTAACATATTTCCCATCTTTTTTTAATTTTAATTTTTTTCCAGCTTTAGAGTTTCCTTTTGCAAATTGAGTTGCTAACCAAAACGCATCAACAGTGTCATCATGAGAACCTTTTGGAAAATCTAATAACTCACCTATAAGTTCGTGGTGAGATTTTTTTAAATGAACTGCACCTGCTTTAAACATTGGTTGCAAACCTTCCCATAGCCTATCTTTTTTCTTTTGGTTTCCATATCCTTTAATACCTTGTTGTATTCCAGGTAAAAACTTTCCTTCTTTTTTACTTCTTTTCATTACATAGTCTCTTAACATTTCTTGATATGCAATTGTTTCAATGTTAATTCTTTTTATCGGTCTGTATCTTTCTGCAATCTCAAAGATTTTATCAGCACAATCCATCGGTAAAACTCTGTCCCTCCAATATTCAATAACATAATAATCGTATTCAGCAGTAACACCGATAACCATAATAACAGAATAGTCGTTCCTAACACCAAGTGTTGAAGCAGGGTCAACACCGATGTAAATATTAACAAACTCTTGTCTACCATCGTCAAGCTTAATAAACCATGAATCAGCTGCCTCATCAAATCGTATTCCCCCTTTATACATTGCTTCATTGATATCGTCTTCATGAAATATTTGGTCTTCAGGAGATTTTGCCTGATTCATATACTCTTGATAAAATTTAGACGGTGTACCTGAGTCAATGTAGAATTGTTTTCTTTCTTCTAATTTTTTAAGTGGCCATCTTGAAGGCCATATAGGCTGACCGTCTTCTATAGCTTTTCTAGTAAACACTTCCCAGCTATGTTCTTCTCCGCTTTTTAAAGCTTCATCGTGAGATTTTAACAACCCATTTAAAAAACTATCATAATGCACTACCGTTCCATTACACCACAAAAATCCATTTTTATCAAAATCAATAGCTGGATAAACTGCAGCAGTAACCCATTCTTTAATTTGTCTACGAGCATCAGGAGTCTTTGTATTTAACTCAGATTCAAAATCATCAAGTATAATACCAGTATAACGAGTAGATAATTGTTTTTTACCACGAAGTCTTTGCGATGTACCTTTAGCAATCATACGACAATTGTTTCTTAAAACTATTTCTGTTTTTGTCCATTTATCACCTTGCAAATCTCCAAAATAATAATGTATTGCAGGGTTTGCATATATATGATTTGCTATCCAATTTAAATTATCAGTTGCCTGGTCTTGAGCTTCTCCTACCCAAGCAATAAACTCAGGATTATCTTTATCTGCAAATAAAAATCTATGCAATACTGCTGATGCAGCTAAAGTTGATTTTGCATGGTCACGAGGTAAAACAAGAGCTAATTGTTGAACATTTTTATTGATAAGTAATTTACCAACATCATAATGAAAACTTGGACTTTGAGATGCTAAAAAATCTTGTGGTGAAAATAGTTTTCCAAAGGCAATAAGGTCATTAAAGGCCATTTGCAAAACTTCTTCGTTTTTTGAAACATTACCGTTTAAATTTAAATTAGACAAGTTTATTCATTTGATTATTTTTAGGATTAGGCACACCTATTGGTGTAGATTTTTTAGGCCTGTATTTGTTTTCATTAACAGCAAGTTTAGCCTCGTTAGGATTTAATCCCAAATTTTGAGTTGGTTTAACAGATGGAATAGTTTTATTTGGAACCGTTTTCCCGCCTGGAGTATTATTAGGACTCATATTAAACGCTGGATATTTAGGTTTGGCAACTCCTCCTGTGTTAAAACCTTGAACCATAGGATTTGGCTTTGGAACATTTGCCTTTACTTCTGGAACATTTGGCTGTTGCTGTGATGTTATGTTGTTAATAATATTATTAATGCTTCCGTTTGAAACCATTTCAGCCATAATTTGTTTTATTTCTCTAAATTGAGACATTTCATCACTTGTAATTGAATCACTTGTCACCCCGTCTTTTATTGGCATTAACTGTAAAATTGAAGCTGCTTCGTATTTACTTATTCCAGTTTTTTTAACCAAATCCTTTACCTTGTTTATTGGTATAAATGTTTCACTCTCTGTAATTGCTTTGTCAATTTGCTCATGTGCATTATTCTTGTTAGTAGTTTCCACCTTTCCTCCTTCGTTATATCTTTCCCAATTTAAATTCCATCTCATAATTTAATCCTTTTTGTATAAAAAACTAGCACCTGAATTTGTTCTTATGCTGTCAAGTTTTTCATTAGTAATATATTCTCTGTCACCAGGCA
>CEQR01110800.1_pt1 | contig 10261 bp, 4 predicted proteins | sample 530901 | NCBI WGS metagenome assembly CEQR01 (sample SAMEA2621085, study PRJEB7988) | marine metagenome | isolation source: saline water (ENVO:00002010), including | reverse complement strand
GTTTTTCCCTGCTAACTCAGACGAGTCACCACTGCGTGCACTGATAGAAGCTCAGATGGATACACCTGAGATGAACCCCATCCTAGTAACCGAGATCACCACACGTGAGGGTAAGTCTAGGCTTAGGTCTGTGTACTCTGACGATTCAGTGGTGAAGGTAGCCAATGAGATACTAGATGAAAGGTATGCCTGCCACGGTGACGGGACGAAAGGATAAGACCCATCACCTGTCAGCCACACACAGCTCAAGGCAGGCACCACAATTCTTAAGTCACTCGACTTAAGAAATCAACACAACAGAAAGGAACATCATGGTCAAAGGGAGCTTCATCCTTTGGTCTAACACTAAGACAGTCGTCTTAATGACTGGACTATGGAGGCCATCTTCTAACACGAAGACTGGTCGCATGGCACAGACTTGGATACTCAGGAAATCCAAGCCACCTAACAACACAACCAAGGGAGCAGGCTGCAGCGGATGCCCAGCCGACCCCTTCTGCTACGTCAGGTGGGAGCAAGCCCCGCTTCAAGTGTACAAATCGTACAAGGCGGGTAAGTACAAGGCGTTCGACGCAGAGTCGAGCGATGTCACGCTACTCAGCAACACGCCACTGCGTGTTGGTGCTGCTGGGGAGCCAACCGAAATGCCAGCGCACCACTGGCAACCACTCCTTCAAATCGCAGGCAAGTGGACTGGCTACACACACAAGTGGAAAGTCCCAGCCAACCTGCCATACAGGACATTCTGCATGGCGAGTGTGCACTCAGTGCATGAGATGAAGAAGGCTAACGCAATGGGCTACCGCACATACAGGGTAGGCCCGGAACCCATAACCAAAGACGAGATCATGTGCCCGCACTACACACACAACGTAACGTGTGACCAGTGCAAGCTGTGCATGGGATCGGCAATAAAAGCAAAGAACATATACGCACCAGCACATGGTGCCCGCAAAAACAAAGCAAAGGAAATACAATGCAATACGTAACACACAATGACAGAGTTCACATCGACGTATCACTTAGCCACAAGCAAGGGAACCTTGATGCAGGCTACGACTTGCTATGCAAGCTGTTCGGACATCCAACAATGGGAGACGGACAGAAGGTAGATGCAGAGTGGAGGATAGAGTTCGAGGATGGCACGAAAGCCACCATCCATAACTGGAAGAATGGCTACGCTTACTGCGGCGTGCAAGGTACTCCAACCACACAGATCACACGCTGGTCTGTGGGTGGGTACAACCAAAGATCACTCGACTTAGTCAAGCGGCTAGTCGATGACCATGAAACCGTGGCCACAATTCAAGGTCACATAGAGGAGATAACTGAAGAAGAAAGGATAGCCAATGGCAACTAAACTAGATAAGGACGTAGTACGTGAGACGACTGCAACATTCAGAGACAAGGGCAAGGACAAGAACATTGTCGTTAAGCTGCATAAGTGTAACCTTAACCAAGGTGCTTGCATTACCCTGTCCCTAAAGGGTAACCGAGGGGACGACATGGATGTTGTGGTTAGTGTCTGGGGTCTGTACAATAATCAGATATACAAAAAGCATGGGTTTCCCAGCGACCTCAAGACGTGATCATAACAATCCCATTCACTGACAGCTGCCAAAAATTGTTCGAGGCATATGGCCCAAGGCCACAGGCTATAGAATACAATGGCTGGCTGTCAGTGATGCCACCTAATAGGGCTAAGTTCTACCATTCTTATTACGCTAAGAAGGGAGCACCAACCCTAGTTACGAGTGGCCTTGAGCTTGCTTACTACCCACACATGGAGGCTATTAAACTGGCGCAGGTCTTACACGATAGGAAAAAGAATTACCTAGAGAAATTCTTAGCTCCTATCTTTGGGCCTGACGAGCCTCGTAAGCAATCCTCTTAGCAACACCATCACGGATTCTACGTGATGTCTTATCAAGCCACCTCTGTGCAGTTTCGGGGGTGGTTTTTTCTAACCAATCCAAGTTCATCACTAAGAGTTCCTTCAACTTCTGACCTGACTGCTTGTTGTACTCATAGATTTCCTCTTGAGTCATCGGTCTTTTCTTAAGGTCACTCCCCACTATATCCCTACCGCCGAGGCTCTGTCCGGGCAGGAACACTCCGTTCCTAGCCCACTTAGCAATGGCAACCCACTCACGCCTGCCTGCTGGGTGGTTGTGCTCCTTCAGTAACTGGTCAGGATTAGCCGTGCCTCCGTACCACCTGTCCCAAGGCGTGCGAGCTATCTCAACCTCTTCACCTAGTGCGTTAACCAATGGCCTGCCGCTTACTCTAAAGAATGCCTGCTGGCTAAGGAACCAAGAAGCAACTTGATCCTTGCCCGGTTTGTAATAGGTCGGGTTAGCCATTGAGTCTATCTCTTTGATTAGGTTAGCCCCAGTCACTGGCATCAGTGTGCCAACACTCGATTGAGTTATGTGAGACAGCACCTTCTTGGCTACCTGCCCAGAGTCCTGACCCTCTAACGCCCGAAGCAAACTGAACGTGGTAGATGTCGGGCCTAAGTCCATAGTGTACGCCCACCCACCCATAGTCAGGTCTAAGAATTTATCTTCGGCAGTGTACTCATCCTTGTTGTCGCTCCACTTGAGCCCGTCTCTTAATGCACCCATGCCAGCAAACCAAGCAGCCATCGGGGTGTTCTTGTAGCTGACGTAGTGGGAGCCTATCTTAATAGACAGAGGCTTAACCCCTTGAGAGTACAGCTGCTGTCTCCTCTGGTAGGACAGCCCTCTTAAAGAACCAATGACATCCCACTTCTCTTCCTCTTGCACCTCATCGTCATCGTCCTGCTGTAACAGGAACGCCCACACTGCCAACCCTATAGCGGTTGATGATATTGCCTGCGCCCTAATAAGAGCTGCCCTCTCTGGGGGCATGACCTCAAGTCCTTGTGCGTTCTTGTTATCGCCGTATCTCTTAGAGCTTGGAGCAATGTCGAAGTCCTTAAACTGTGGTGTCCGTCTGATGAACCGAGTAAGAGCACTCCTCTCTGTTGGTACTGTCCTAGCGTAGTTAATCAGACTGATGATTGGCGTAAAGTTTGTGGCGTTAGACACCATGTTCATGGCTGCGCGAGAGAACGCTAGTCCCAATGGGTACTTAAGCAGCTTTGATCCCTGCATCATCCTGTGCATCAACCCACCTAATCCAATCGGGTCTGCATTGAGTGCGAACACACGGCCCAGCTCACCGGAATCTAATGTAAGATTGTCAGCGTGCGTAGATATGTCGTACTCCATGATTTCCCTAGCCCTAGCCTTGACTAAGGGTTCATTAAGGTGGGAGTTGTGCGCTACCTCGGTCAGGTTCTTGCCGTAAATTTCTTCAACAGCTTTATCCAAAGCTCTCTTCTTATCTGCTTCGTTACTTAGATTCTGCGAAGCAGCATACGCTTTCTTTAATTTTGCAACCTGTTGCTTAAGTTCAGCCTTCTTGGCAGCGTTGGTCTCCAGTTCAGCAAGGGACTCAGCGTTAGCCAGCCTTTGCGATGCACCGTACACCATCATAGCTTTGCGACCTGCTGTTGCGCCTATGTAGTCTAGGCCCAGCACCATTCTCCGCACAAACTTAAGAATGTTAGCGTAACTGCTGCCAAACTTATCGCTCTTAGCAAACTTCTCTACCTCAAGACCACCGTAAAAATCCTCTTGGGTTTTGAGCATATCCATGAGCCGCTCGTTAGCGTCAGGCAGCAGGCTTGTGTCACCTGTCTTCACGATGTAAGCAAAGCCATCCATACCCTCCCACAATCCTTTGACAAAGGACGTGATCATGTTAAGTGAGTCGCCTCTTGATTTACCTGTGCCTGCCAATGCGTTCTCTGCTGACAGCAGCAGGGTGCTTGTCGCTCCGAAGATTACACCGCCAGTTCCGATGTCTACAAACGTACGCAAGCCTGACAAGGCGTGAGCAAACCATACATCTCTCATCAAGTGAGCAGGATTTATAGGTGTGTTCGCCATTATCAGACTGACCATCTCCTCTCGCTTGGCTGCAGCTCTGACACCATCAAGTTTCTTGTCTTCGATTTCTTTCTCCAACTCCATTAACTTCACGCTAACTTCGTCCCCAAAGAATCCATTGTTAGAGTTGTACGCAGCTGGAGCAACCGCATCCCACGCTGCGGTAACAGGCAGGTGAACTTTCTTTCCACCCACGTTGATCATTGTGTCCGCACCGTTGTTCCCCTCTTGGAATACCCCTGCATCAGCAGTTGCGAGTAACTTCTCCGCGCTCTCCACCAAAGCCTTAGCTGTAAGCTCACCACCAGTTAAGCTGCCAGCGTTCTCTTTAAGTAAGCTGCTAAATTCTGCAAGACGTTGCGCCCTCCATATGTTTAGGCTGACCGAAGCAATCCTATCCCATTGCGCCCTGTTAAAAGCGTCAGCCTCTCTGCCTGCTGGCGGGTGAGAGAGGAACGCCTGCTTCCAGTCCTTGGCTGTGACAGGCCCGTTAGTATGAGAGGCAGATATTTTTTGGTTCGCTCGTTGTATCCAATCCTCTATCTGGTTCAGCATCTCAGCGGTGCTTTCACCCTCTCTTCCAAGAAATGCGAACGATCCTCCCTCAAGAATCTGACGAGCTGGGTTGATGCCGCCCTTCTTAGTGTGTTCTGCAATAGACTTGTTAGATGCACGAGCACCAGCCTCAGTTATAAGTCCCTTCACTAGGTTGACCCAGTCCAGCGTTACGGTCGCACCAAAGTCTCTGTAATGACGATCACGCAGAGCATTCTCGTAGCCCTGCCTTGCCATGTAGTGGCCTGCTTTCTTGATCAGCTCTTGCCTCATTCGCAGTGCTTGAGCTGACTGAGATGCTGCCTGTCCTGACTGCTGGCTTATCCAAGAATCAAATGCAACCAAGCGCAGCCTCTCGTTTTGTGAGAGTTCAGCACTCAGTAATCCCTGCGACTTCTTAACCGCACTCATCGCAGCGTCCTTAATCACAGCGGCATCGTAAACCGGGATGTTAAGTGCTTCGTCTATCTTAGCGAAGCCGCTGTCGTTAGCATTATTCAGCAGTTCTTTAGTTCTCTCTATGACACCGTCAAGTGTGGCTACCCCTCCCTCATTTACGGGGGTCTTACCAGTTAGGATGTAGTCCTCTACTAACTGCATGATCTCATTGAAGTCTGAGACCTGCACCTTCTTGTACTTGGTTCCGCCGGGAACCTTGCCCTTAGATGTGGCGGCAGCTTCCGGTACGCCCAGCTCTTTAATGTAATCTAACAACGGGCCAGACCCATCAGAGTCTGGAGGCGGAACAGGGAATCCAAACTCTACGTTGCCCTCTTCAACATCTACTTCAACAATAGTCTGCTTCTCTTTTTCTATCCTGTCGGAAAGCTGCTCAAAGGTCATGCCTGACTGAAGCATGGCGTCCCTAAACGCAGGCAGTATGCTGCCTCTGAACACCTCGACAGAGATAGGTTGCTCAATTTTTGATAGTTTCCCTGACGGGAAGTATTTATTTTTGTGCCGTGTAGCCTTGTCCCTTGCTTTCTTAAGAGCGTCTCTTACCTGCGGCAAAGACACTGTCCATCCTTTGGGCCTGTTGTTAAGTAAGTTATCTTTCTGCAACTCAAGCGCAGCAACCTCGTCATCTAGTGCCTGCTGATCGGATAGTGCCTTATTATGAAACGCTTTAATCTGAGTGGCAGCTTTCTGAATATCCCCTCCACCTGCCGCAGCATCGTGCACCATCATCACTATGCCGTGCGCCATGTCTTGAGGTTCTATGCGTAGACCGAGTGCTTCGATTGGCGCGAAGTTGTCGGTCAAGAAACTAACTATCATCTCCCTCTCAGCTGCCCTGTCTAGGCTCTCGCTTGTCTTGGTCGGATCATACCCAGCTCGTGGCTGCTGGACATCCACTTCATTTGAGGCTGGAAGTACAGGGTTGAACGGCTCAACCTTGGACACTGAGCTTGATTGGTCTAGCTCTGTCTGGATGTTAGCATAGTCTGCCTCATTGGAGAGCAGGTGCATAATTAAATCGAGGTTAATTGATGCCTCAGACGCATCCTTTTGTTGCGCTCTGCCACGGCTGCTAACTGAAGAACCTTTCCCTTTCCTGCCCTTCATGTAATCAACAGCATTCCTGTACCATTTCTGCTCTCTTGTTTCGGTATCAAAGACCCACCCCTTCTGCCCCTTGTCAACAGAATGAAGCAGCACGTAAGAGCCCTCTCTTATCCTCTCGTTCTTCGGGAGGTGCGGATTGTTTGCTCTCAAGTCGGCGACAGAGTTGCCAGTCACTTTGGATATTCCCTCAAAAGTTTTATTCCATGCTTTTCCTCTCTCGCTCGAAACTTTAAGTACGTACGCTCCTTTGGGTTGATGCCAATCAACAGCCCAGTTTATCTTAACCCCCTTGCCGTTGACTTTAATCGTTGCGTCACCTTGCTTGTCACGTTTTAGCGACTCAACTATAGACTTAAAGGCGTGAGCCTCTGTTACCATCTCATCCCACAAGCGGGTAATTATGTCGGCTTGACCACTTGCCTCGTCAGAGGCAGCCATCTCTCTGTAATCCTTCCTGCGGCCATGATCAAAATCTATCTTCTCGTATAGAGGAACAATGTTTTCCTCCACCCACCTACTATCGTCCCTGTTTAGGTTGTTTATTCTTTGTGAGAATACGTTAACTCCACCTGTAATTGTAGTGGCATTATTTATCATTGCCTGCACAGCGTACGGAACAGCTCCCCCAACAAAATCCCCCTTGCCCAGCTTAGATATAGATTCTAAGAATGTCCTAGTGCTATCCTTTATGCTGTCTAATTGATTTAGTACATTCTTATCACCCTCAGCAGCCCGATCCATCAAGAACACAAGCCACTCAACGCCCGCTTGATATTGGCTAATTTTTCCTGCGTTCAGAATCGCCCCCTTGTAAGGCAAGTCTTTCATTACAGGGTTACCGTTCTCGTCCCTAACAATTACGTTATTCTTATCCTTAACCTCAACTTGCTGCTGAACGCTGCCGTCCCATACCAGTTGTGACACTTCATTTGGGCTGAAGTGATTCGCAACGTGTCGCTTCCATAAGCGAAAGGCTTCGTTCTCAGGAGGCAACCCTCTCGCAGCACGGTTAGCCATCTGAGCTTCGAGAATCTGAAGATTCAATTTGTTAATTGCTCTAAATCTTTTCGCTATGCCTTCGTGAGAAAGTGGGTTGCCGTCCTTGCCTTCAGTTATCTTAGCGTGCCGTATTGCACGCCATATGAGAACGTGGTTAAGCTCGTGACTAAGCATCTGCCTAATAGTAAATGGATCGCCGCCTGTCTCAACACCATCAACAGTGACTAGAGTCGGCGCGTTAAGAACTTCAGCAAGTTTCCTGAGATCAATCTTGATTGAGTTATCTCCGTCATTCGGAGTGGTAAACATGGGCTTACCTTCCTTGCTCGTATCAAAGCGGATGTTAGGAACAATCATGCCTCTGAACGGCCCGGTGTTTTGAATCAGCTCAATGAGCGTGTCCTTGATTACTTGAGTGATACCGTTAGATGAAATGGCAACAGCGTCCGGGTGACGCTCCCCCTCTTTCGGCGGGACAAACACGTCACCATCTTTATCCAGCAGCCCAGCTACGTATGCTTCATCGTTGAAGAAATTGTCAGCGTTTTCCCTGACGCCAGCAGGGACTTGGCTGTTACGACTAACAGTTGCATTGACCTTCTTGGCTAATGCTTCGGGCTCAAGCTCAGGCTCGGCAATTAAATCTTGCTCTGTTCTAAATATCTCTACGTCATCTCGCTGAGTTTCAAACTCCGCATCTCCGACCTGTTGCCCAGCAATCGGCCTGCCTTGAAGCGCATTATTTGCACGCCTTAAATCTCCTTCTAGGTTAGCTATAACATCTAAAAGACCTTGAATCTGTGCTTGAACTTTCGGGTCGCGTAGTTGCTTCTCATTCAGACCTTGCAGTTTCTTAAGCTCCCGCCTCTTAGTCCTTAACTTACCAAGTGCCTTCTCTCTCTCTGCCTTAAGTTCAGCTTCAGCCTCAGTGTCAATCTCCAGCATCTCTGCCTCTCTTATTACAGGCCCGCCAGCTCTTCTAACAATCGTGTCAGAACCTTTAGGGTTAGGAAACCACGTCACTTGTCTGTTAGTGCTGGCATCCGGTATGGCTCTGTTAACTTCCTCCAACTCTTTCTTAAGAGAGTTTAAGTTATAAAGAAAAACAGTTTTTGTTTCCGAGGTCTTCGCCGTGTTCAGCTCTTTGCTAATGCTTGCGATGCGTTCGCCAAGAGATTGAGCTTTCTCCTCAAGTAACTCCCGCTCGGACTTTGACTCCTGTGGGCTGAACCCGGATAATTGAGGTTGGGGCTGGTCAATTAAGGGGCGCACAATATCTGGCCCTTCCTTATTGTCCTCGCCTTCGAGCTGGTCGTCAGTAACTTGAGGTGACGACTGCACTCTGTATTCTTTGTGGCCAGTTTGTATAACCTCAAAGGTGTGATCGGGGTTTTTGTCTGCAGCCTTGTTAGCCCACGCCTGCGCCAGCCCCTTGTTTTGCCACGGCCCTTGCGGCTGGATCACTACGTCACCATCCTCTACGGGCACGGACGGTTTCGGGACGCCTACGTTCTTGCCAGTTATCTTTGCTACGGCTGCTTTCTTACGTTTCTCTTGAGCTAACTTAGCACTAGCTGACGATGGTGGCTTGGGTTCGGCTGGCTTGCTGTCCTCCAGTTCCATCTCCTCAAGCTCGTCGTTCATCTCCTTCTCGGTCAGCTGCTCAACAGGGATGTCCTGCATCAAGGGACTCCTACTCGCATTAAAGAACCAGCCGACAAGGTGTGGCTTAATCCAGTCTCCAAATTGATCGACCATCGTCTTCGCAAATTGCTTAAACGTATAAGCTCCACGCTCTATGTACGCCAAGGCGAGCCTTCCCCCTATGACAGACAGTTCGTACCCCGCCTGCCCCGGCCCTGCCCCCATTGTTTCACCAAGCCTTTTAAGAGAGGCGATGTCCTTAGCCATCTGATCATCTGAAATAATATAGTCAGGCTCCGCTCCCTCGACAGTCTCAGCTGTTGTTTCCGCTTCCTCTGGAGCAGGCTCCGCTGCTTCTTCCTTTAAGCCTTCACGGTATTCCTTGCGGTTTTCCGCTTCCTGCTCAGGCGACATGGGTTGATCCCCCATCTCCTCAAGCTCCTTGTTCATCTGAGCAATGTAATCGTCCTCGTCTTTACGAGCAGCGACAGTTGCTTTAGCTTTCTCAACAACGCTTGGCTTGGGCTGTCTCTTGGGCGCAGCAGGTGCAGGCTCTTCCTCTGCTGCCGCTGCCTCTGCCTCAGCTGCAGCAGACAAATCATCTTCCAGCTGTTCCTCATTCCTCCGGTCTGCTGCCTCTTCTTGCTGCAGCTCCGAGGTGCGAGCCGTTGTCTCTGGTGCTTTTCCCTTTTCGTAGAATCTATCTCTAAAGTCTTGGTCTAATGCCTCAATACCTTCGGGGTCTGTCACCTCCTCTGCCTGCACCACTCCAGCATACGAATCTTCAAGACCAAGTTCTCTGGCTTGATCTCCAGCAACGCTGGCCTTTAGTCCGGGGAACCGTGGCTGAACCTGCCTAAACATAAACGCTGCAGCTGCCTTCTTTTTCATAGGCGGCGACAGCTTGGCTATCTCATTGCCGTCCTTATCTAAGGCGACAACTTGATATATTTTCTCTGTCTTAGGATCGTCAAGTGGCTTACCTTTCCTCTTAACAACCTTAAGTCGTTTGCCTTTAGACTCCACTGCTTTAACAATGTCTTCATCTGACTGAGTCTCTGTCGTCTCCTCAGTAAATTGTTGGTCAGCTGCTTTCTTTTTATTCCACCGCTTAGTTGCCTCTTTAACTTTAGCGGTTGTGAGGTTGCCCGCCTTGGTTGGGATTACCTCACTAACAGGAACGCCCTGCTCCTTGGCCTCGGTTACAACAGCGTTATCTGCTTTTAATTTATCTGAGTCTACTGCATTCCACTCCTCCTCAAGTTTTAATTGTTTCTCAGCTGTGGCGAGGGCGTCTCCTCCGTCTCGAAAAGCCTGACGCATATTTGCTTCCTGCTCTGGCGTCAGAGATTCATCGAATCTCGCCGCAAGCACTTTGTTTACACGAGAAATGAAGTTGTCCTCACCCTCAGCGGCTGGTGTGGCAGCAGTCTCAGCAACGGGAGCAAGCTCAGTCTCAGCAGCGGGAGCAACCTCAGTCTCAGCAACGGGAGCAACCTCAGTCTCAGCAGCTGGGG
>CEQR01006505.1_pt1 | contig 10264 bp, 19 predicted proteins | sample 530901 | NCBI WGS metagenome assembly CEQR01 (sample SAMEA2621085, study PRJEB7988) | marine metagenome | isolation source: saline water (ENVO:00002010), including | reverse complement strand
CCAGGAGTAAGTCTTACTTGATAGTTTGTAGAACTTGTAGTTATTATACCTACTATTAATTCTGTTGTATCATCTAAGTTAGTTACCCTTATATACCTTACATCATTCAAATCTATTGCACTTTCACTACCATGGTTAGATGTTGCAAACTCTGCTATTGTAGTAATATTAGAATGTGCTGCTGTTAGTGTTCTTTCTAAAGTATTATTTATACCTGTTGTAGTAAGTGTATTTGTAGAACCTCTGTCTGATCCATTAATAACTACACTTTCTGTAATTGTTGTTGTTAAATCTGCCATTATTTTTTATCTATTTGTTTTAATTTACTTATTGCCCAGTTTATACCACTAGAACCACCCCAAGCATCCCACATCAAACCCCCGCAACCTTCTGAGTATGGAACATCTTTATTTTGTTGGTGTCTTTTAAATGAAGCCATGCGAGCGATCGTATCTCTTGAGATGTTTTCTCTTCTTGCTAATTGGCCTGCTCTTGTCCACCCCACACGAGTTCCACAAGAACTTCCGTTTTCCTCTTTCCATTTTATAGCACGTTTAGCATTGTTAGTAGCTGCCTTGGGATAGTCGTTGTAGCTTTCTAAGTCTATACTTATCTTATCTAATTTTTCTAATAATTCGTTATAATCCATAAGTTATTTTTTATTGTTATTTTACACATATCGTAGTATTGTCTATTGGTATATTACAAGTATTTAACTCATTCTCTACTATAACTCCTATATTCATAACCCAACCCGCAACCGCATTGTCAAATCTTTCTGTAAAAGGTTCGCATGTAAAATCGTTATTTATAAAATATCTTGCCTCTTCTCCAGCCTCTGTGTTGTAATGATATAATATCTCTCCGTTCTTTAACAAAGCTATAATATCGTTTTGTATTTCTAACATATCTGATAATACTTCCTGTTCATTACTATTATCTTCATTTACTAAGTCCATTACAAATAATTGATAGTTAAATTGTCTTTGTCCTTGTGTAATATCTACTGATACAGGATTAATATGTAATAAAGGAAATAAAGTATTTTTGTCTAGATCAATATCCCACAAATCTCCTGTTGTTGTTGTATTTATTTGTAAGTGTTGTTGTCCTAAACAAACTAATGTATCTACTACATTATTATATGTTTTATATCTTATTGAATCTACGCTCATCTTCTATTTTTTGATTTAAGTCTTTTTTATAAGCTAAAAATGTAAGTGCTTCATATACAGGCGTTTTAGTCACCTTATTTATATTTAATATATTTTCATTTGCTAACATATATATTGTATTATACCACCCCCACTTTGTATCTATTGTTTCTCCAAATTGTTTTTCTGTTCTATCAACGCTTCCTTCAAAGACTTCTGTGAATGAATCATAAGTTCTCTTTCTAAATCGTAAAAAAAAACGCTAGCCGCATGTACTTCTTTAACTGTTAGTTTTTTCTTAAAGAGATCTGCCCTATCTCTATTAGGTTCGTATTCTTCTATTCTATACTTATCTCCGGATTGTGCTATTATAGGCCTATATAATACAGACAATATTAAATGTAAATTCTCATCAATGTCTTTAATATAAGTTTCAAGATCTATAAACTCACCTAATGTCATATCTTGTAGTTTAGGATGAAAACCATATTTAACATTATCTATTTCTACTATGTGTTGTAACTGATCTTCCGGTTCTGATTCTAAAAACTTTGTAAGATGTCCTCCTAGTTTTCCTATACTAGGCAAATCTAATACATATAAGTCACGTTTAGGTATATCACTAATAGCAGATATAATACGTAAAACTTTCTCTATGTCATGTATCTTAGTATCGTCTTTTAATACCTTATTAATCCTTTGGTATCTACCAAGTGTTAATTCATTCCAATGTTCCGGAATGTTAAATCTAAATACTTTTTTGCCTTTGGTAAGTTTGACTTTCATAATATATAAAGGGATTTTGTTAATAATCGTTTACTGTACGTAGTATCTTCCAACATTAGCGTCTATTTCATAATACATTCTCATCATTATAGCGTCAGCATAATCCGGTGATCTACCTAATAATTCTTTTATTGTATCTTTACCTATAATAGCTAGTTTTGTATCTTTGTCTATACCTGTCCTCCTTACTTGTTCTAATTCAGATATGATTATAGTTTTTAATTCTGTATTATCTGTATATAAGCATACCTCATCTTTATTTATTAACTCAGCTAATTTGTAATAACATTGTGTTTTGAGGTTTCTGTAATTTTCTCCTTTTAACGCTTTAGATCCATTTACAAAACCTCTACATCTAAGTATATCTTTAACACCTCCTCCAACACCATCTTCATCTACAATTATGTTATATGTATTTACTACATATTTGTTTTGTAATTCTTTAATCTTATTAGCGCAATCCGTAACACTACTAACATCCATTTGAACATACTTAATTACTTTTAGACCTTTCCATACAATTATTACAGTCCTATCATTTCCAAACCTCGCTATGTCCGCACTAATGTAATAATTATCACCTTTGACGGACTTATTTTCAAAAGAGGTCTGTAACCTATCCCACTCTATTAACCTGTCGTCTGCGTCATCATACTCCCAATTACCATATAATAGTCTTTGTTTGCTAATATTGTCTAATTTCTTTAATTGTTCCTCATAGTGTTTTGATATGTGTGGATTGTCTGTAACTAATGATTGTATAAATTTTCTATACTTAGGTAACTCATTATTTTCATGAGGTCTATAAAAGTCTGTATATACCCAATTCTTAGCAGGATTGCAAGTAAGTAATAGTTTCGGTATTAAATTATAGTCATCTAATTTATACCTTAGTCTTGAAGATAATACTGATTTTGCTTTTTCTCTAATCTGATTACACTCATCTACAAATGCTAGTGTTATTTCTAAACTTCCTAAACTATCATAGTTTGGATCTGCAGGGTAATGAAATAAATCCTTAAGAAACACCTCACTACCATTATAAAACTTTATAGTATTACTATTTCCGTTATATACATAGTGTTCTCCAAACTTTAGATTAAATTGTCCGCATACCTCAAAGAAAGTATTTAGTGTTGTAGCTTTTAAATTAGATAACTTAGATCTACCTATAAGACATCTAATACCTCTATACTGTAAACAATTAATTATAACCCAAGCACAACCAGTCCATGACTTACCTCCCCCAGCTGCACCACCAAACAATATTTCTGTTGTTTCGTTATCAAATAGGTAATTAAAACATTCTCTTTGTTTCTTACTTAGATCCGGTATAATCCTCATTAAGATTTAACTCTATTGTAATAGGTTCGTTCCCTGTTGTAATATCAAGCTCCGACTTCTCAATGTATCCTCTTTTCTTTCCTTTTGTTTTTAAATAGAATATTGTAGCACTTGTAGAACCATCCTTCATTTGTGTGTGCAATTGACTTTCTGCAAAATCCAAAGCTATCTCCTCAATATCTCTTACTTTGTCTGCAAACTCTGTATCCTCTTTTAACCATTTGTAGTATGTAGACCTTGGTATATCAGAAGTTCTACATGCTGTAGTTACTACACCTAATGATTGTTCTAACGCTTTTAGAAATAAATCCTTTTTTATATGCCCACTATTGCTCATCTTCTTTGTCTTTAGGTTTCCATGATTTGCTAAACTCTAAGTCTTTAAATACTTCTGATTTTGGGATACCTGCTCTATATAATAATCTAACTACTTCCTCTTTCTCCATTTGTAATCTTTTCATTATCTCTTTTCCTTCTAATCCTTGTTCTACCATCTCTACAAGTATATTACTCATCTCTAATACTCCGTGTGTTCCTCTTGCTCTATTGTGTCTTATAGTAGCCATTTGTTGTTGGGATATATCTTTAGGTGTAATCATAACAGTAGGTACATATCCATCTGTTAAGTCTTTTAGATCTTCTGATACTGTCCACCTATGAAATCCATCTACTATTGTCATATCCGGATTTATTACAATAGGCTGCGTCCAACCATCTTCCTGTATAGATATTTTTAGTAACTCCATTTCAGTACTAGCAACTCTATTCGGATTATAGTTATTAGGTTTTAACTCTTCTCTTTTTCTCCAAACAATATTATTTAGAGGTTGTTTATCGTATTTTTTCATATATAATCATTATTAATATTATTAACCAAAACAAGCAAAACATTATAAACTCATTACTTTCCATATCTATGTATAGCTTCTTCCATTGTTATTCCCATCTTATCTCTTTTCTTTACCGCTGCATTAAATAATGCGTTTATCTGTCTACCTTTAAAATCACCACGCAAAGCACATCTACATAAAAATTCCCAAGACATACCTGTAATAGGATGCGGTTCACTATCCTCTATTTGATCTCTTGTCTTATTATAATGATAAGTTTTCATGTAGTTATTAAGTGTTTTCATTACTTCGTTTTTGTATTTAGGACTATAACTATCTAGTATAACTTTTGTGTATTCTTGATATGTTAAATGTTCCGGTTTGTTTTTAGGATTACTGTATAACTCAGTGTTTCCGTATCTCCATGCTGTAGCAACTCCAGGTACTCTATTTAACATTTTACTCCACATCTCAGGAAAACATTCACTATATATCCATAAACCTCTTAACGGTTCTTCTCCATACGGAGGACATACTCTTTGTGTAAGATACTTTCCGTATAGTTTTGTTTTATTAAATACATCATAAGTCTTATTATAATCCCAACCTAACTTATGTACTGCTAACCATACATCTTGACTACTCCAATCGTAAATAGGATGAGCCATTACTGTATTCCATACAGCACTACTTTGTATATAACTATCATTCTTTTTCGATGTTATTACAGACATTCTTCTCATACTTTCTTCCGTTCTAACTCCTGTAAGATATATAACAGAACCTACCTCTTTATCAAAATAATACGGACTAAAATCTTGAAATGATAATCCTTTCTTCCATCTCTTATGATCTGTAATAGCTTTTTCTGGTAGAGGTCTTACCCATAAATCCTCTTTATCTTTATCCCAACAATACCAATAAGGCTCTTCATTACTACAAGCGTTTCTGTGTTTCCACTCCATACAAAGCCATATAAAATTAATATCTTCTATTTCAGACACTCTTTGTACATATTCAACGGTTGGTGGATGTACAGCCTCTTCATCAAAAAACATTACATCTAACGGTAGCTTATCCATTTCTCTTGCAACTTCTAACGCAACATTTAATACCGCTGTACTATCTTTACCACCACTAAAACTAACACAAACCTTATCGTAATTTTTAAAACAATATTCTATACGCTTTTTACTTGCTATATAAACATTATCTTCTTGATAGTTTTTTACACTCATATTATTGTGTTCTAATTGTTTCTATTGATCCAGCACTAACAAAATCTCCTTCATCATTCTGTACTATTGTTCTATTAATCATAGGATGTACTATGTCTGTTGCTCCAAAATCACTATCCGGATGAAAAGCTATTACATCCATATGACTATCCGTTGTATCAAATTTGTGTGTTCCTGCTAAATGTATCTTACCATCTAATCCTACTCCTTCTGAGTTTTCCATACCTTCTTGCCATTCTTTTATCACAAATATCATACCCTTAAATAAAGGTAGAGTACCAAAAGGTGTAACACATTCTCCATATCCATCAGCTACAATACCTATTCTATGACTCGGATGCGTATGCGCTGTTTGTGTTATATTCTTTGGAAAGTGTAAATGATTAAGACAGGGATCTCCTAACTTTACCGGAGGTATTAATAAACTGTCTGTACAACCATCAATATATTTAAGTCTGCCGGTTTTTTCTATATTACCTCCAAATGTATTCATTGCCCTGTATTGTGTTTGAGGATATATACCTTTTGTATGCAATACTTCTATTAATATAAACTTAGATCCATGTACTTTCTGACTTATAAAAATTCCATCTACACTAAAATAACTACCAGCAGTTATAAACATATTATTATATAAGTTTGTTATTATAGTGGCGTTACCTTCGTACACATATCCGTAATAACTACAATCATTGCTTAACTCAGGCAATCCTTCATTATCTATAACATTGTAGTATCTTATCGGATACTTTTCATGTTTACTATCATCAAATAGTAATCCTGCTTTTTCATTTGAGAAACTAATAAATGCTAGGTTCTCTTCATATTTTATGTTTTCTGGTATCATATTTTTTTATTTATAGTTATTTACTAAGACCATTAAGGCCTCCTCTAATTTTATATCCTCTCTTTCTCTTATTGTATTTAGTGTTTCTACAAGTTTCTTTTTGTTTTCATATAACATAATACACTCAAACTTTCCGTAGTCCTCATCTTTTACACTAGGTTTTACATCTTCAAATTGTAGATCATCATCTAGTTTAAAATAATCATCTTCATTTTGCCAAACATCAAGCCCCCAATCCTTTAACTCTATTGTATTCCAAGTATTACCTAAAACATCCCAGTTCCAATCCCCAAAGTTTACATTGTCTTTTACTATAAATTCTCTTTTCTGTTTGTCTGTTAATCCTGTAGCTATCTTGATTGGTACTTCTTTTAATCCCGCTTCTATAGCTGCTTTATGTCGCATGTTTCCTCCCAGTATAGTCATATCTTCATCTACTACAATAGGACGCAATTCTAACATTTCAGGAAATTCTCTAATACTATTAACTAACTTATCGAACTTTGCGTTCTTTATAATTCTTGGATTATCTTCGTTAGTTTTTAATTTGTTGATTTTCATTTTCTTATCCATATATAAAGGGCTTTATTGTTAATTATTTTTCTGTATTATTATATTTAAAATCATTCCATAACCGATCACCACTCATGTGTTCCTCATTCCTTTTTATGTCTGGAAATCCTTTGTACTCTTCTGTTTTTATCTGTTCCATGTAGGTATCACAACATCTAGCTTCCTCACAAACTAATCCTTTTATCTCTATATACTTAAATTTTACTTTGTATATATTTTTTTTATTACCGCATATATGACAAATAAACTTCACAACCTATCCTCTATTTGTGTTAATACATACATACCTAAAACAAAACCTACTCCAAATATTACTAAATACATCATTTTTTATATTTTAAATATACTTCTTCTTTTGTTATATGTTTTTCTTCAAATCCAAACTGCATTTCAAATCCATAATCTTCTGTAATTATTTCAGGCAAAACAACTTTACCATTTTTTATAATAGTAGGTTTGTAGTAATACTTCTTAGTTTTCCTACCTACTCTGTTATTATTATTCTTCATAGTTTTCTATTATTTGTTTTATACCTCTATAACACTGCATAAGACAACTATTACAATTTGTATTAATTCTAAAACCTGTGTTATATATTGTGTTATGTAATTCTACCATTTTCTGTTTCGCTTCTTTTGTTTTTGCTTCTCCTGTCTTAATATCTTCCCATATTTCAAAGATTTCCTTTTTTAGGTGCTCAGGTATCTCTTTTGTTTTTAAGTGTTCTGTAGCCTCCCATTTGTTCTCAGGACAACTCATTATAGCTATACTTGCTTTTATCCTCATAAAACATCCGCACTTTTTACAAGTCATTGTAGGTTTAAAAAGATATTCACATGATCTACATACATCTAATCTTTTATTGTATAGTTTTTTATCTATAAAAAAATTACTCACCTAATACTTCTTTTAATATTTTTCTTACATTATCTATTGTATTAAATAAACTATTCCTACTTATTCCTGTTTTCTTTGCTAGTGTATCTAATGTTTCTTTATTTTCTACACTATAATATAGTTTGTATATCTCCTTATCATACCAATACATCTTATCCAACTCTTGATCTATTTGTTCGTAATATTGCCAAGTCTTAACCTCATTATCTGTATCTGTATAATTGTAAACAATATAATCTACATTATCTAAATTTGTTAGATTATCGTAATACTTTGTATATGTAGAATAAAACTTGTTCTTCTTAGAAGTGAAGTATCTCCTAAGTGTCAATGCAGAATATTTTATTAATCCTTCCTTGCCGTCTTTATCATAAATACTTCTCAAAGTATCTTGATTCATATTTAAAAAATACTCATATAACATTTGAACAGAATCGTTAATCCTATCTTGACAGTGTGTATATTGTCCTGCTATACCTTTAAAAACAATTTCTAACTCTATTAATACATCAGCTATTTTACTCATGTCTTAATTTTATTTTATGTAAATTTTCTACTACTTTAACAGTTCTATTGTATAGTAATTGTTTTTGTATTTGTATTTGTAGAGAATTATCTTTGTTAGATATACCGCATAAAAAACCACTACTCATTATTGACAATTGTAGTGGTATAATAGTTAGAAAATCGTAATAGTTTCCGGAATTATACTGCTCTCCGTACTCATTGTGATAATCAATTATTGCATTTAAGATCTCTATATACTCAATCTCTTTATCTTGATTATTTACTAGAGGTATAATACCATCTAATACTGACTTCATGTAGTCTTCAATCAGTACCTCATGTTCTATACAAGAATAGATGGGTTTCATGTGAAACAATTTTACATATACATCTGCCTATTTTTATGTAATTTTGTAAAAAGTTATTCACAATCTTTTATTAATATCTTTACTTTCTCCTTATAATGATCGATCATTTCAACATATTCATGCCTCATATACTTAACTGTAGACTTACTCATTAATACTAACTCATCAGATATGCCTTCCTCTATCCTCAAATCTAATAGTTTTCCAAAAGTGTATTGTTCTCCTTGATTAAACATATTACATTTTACACATTGGACTTGTACATTAATTTCATCCCATCTTGTTGGTAGATGTCTTCTACTCTGAAAATGTCCTGCTTGTAGTTTTTTATAATGATCTTTTTTACCGCAAGTAAAACATTCTGTAATTCCGTTTTTGTCTGCATATCTTAATCTTATATACAAACTAAACCATTTATCTAATTCTTTCTTTAGTTTAGGAATGGATTTTTTTTTCACTTTCTAGCTTTTATTGTAGTATAAAAGTGTTCCGGTTTTCCGTATATCCCTGTTTTAGTTTTAGATAATTTGTAAAGGTATCCTTCTCTTTGTAAATTACTCATTGCTCTTCTTACGCTTGTTAAAGGTACATTTTTATATGCTTTAAAATGTTCCCATACCTCAGAAGCTGTTAAGTTTCTAAACATAGTATTATCAAATATAAAACGTACTATTTCTTCCTGTTTCATATTTGCTTTTTGTGCTTTTAAAAATTCTTCAATCGTTAAATTGTTTGTGTTGTGATAGTGTTTTGTTTTCATAATGTAATAATTTAAATAATGTTAATAATAAATAGGTTAATAAAAAAGCTATTCCAACTAGTACTATACATACTAATACAATCGGAATAGTTATAATAATAAGTATATATTGATATACATTCATAATATAGTTAATTGGTTATCTAATTTAAATTTTTGTTTATATATAACTAACATACTTGGAAAAGGAGCGCTACCGCTTTTATTAGGATTCGTAAATTTTAATCTACCTTTTATAAATATTAGATCTGCTTTGTTATATATATATTTGTGAAAGTATTTAGTGTCTGTTCTTACAGGTATTAACATAACTATTAATTTTGTTTTATCTGATTCCTCATAACACTTTTGTACCCATAAGTCTATTTGACTATACGGAGGATTACACCAAACTACTTCATTACTCCAATCTTTAAAAAGTCCGTTATTTTCTTTAGTATAGTATTTTTTACATTTATAGTTTGTATCGCTTGCTGCTACATCTATTGTAAAATTGTATTGTATATTTAATTTTATAAATAAATCATTAGGTGTTCCCCACTCATCTGTTTCAGAACTAAATATAACTTTCTCTCCTTTCATCTTAATTTAATTCTTTTAATTTCATTAGATATATTTTTTATTCCTGTACCTGTTCTACTTCTGTACTTTAATCGTTTGTCTTGTCTTTCCGGTTCTTTATCTGTATTATTCCAAATTAATTGCCTGTGTGCTTTGATCCACAAATAATATGTCTGTACATTAAGAACAAACTTGTCTGTGTGTCGTACACCGTTTCTAAATGCTTGTTCTATATCCTCAAAGGTTAAATTTGCAAAGTCCTGTAAGATGTCATAATATAAACTCTGTGCAAGTATTACAAGTGTTTTATCATCTTTACTTTGTCCTAACTCTACAAATGTCTTTGTAATTAGATCTAAACATTTAAGTTTTAAATCCTTTTCTGTATGTTCTTTAATA
>CEQR01110801.1_pt1 | contig 10269 bp, 15 predicted proteins | sample 530901 | NCBI WGS metagenome assembly CEQR01 (sample SAMEA2621085, study PRJEB7988) | marine metagenome | isolation source: saline water (ENVO:00002010), including | reverse complement strand
CCTACTTGTACTTTTGTTGCAGATCTATCTAATGTTATAGATCCACTTGATACTGTTTTGTTTGGATGAGATGATCCATCAGCTAATATTGTAACAGATTGACCTTCTAAATGACCAAGACCAGTAATTGTTGATGTAGCACCACCACTGTAACTTAATCCTGAGTCTACAAAAAATGCATCTGTAAGATCTGATCCATAATCAAATGGTTGTAAATATTCTACATATCTCCTGGTTGTGCCATTGATAGTCCTTTTAACAATAAAGTAAGTTACATCTTCGTTTAGATCTCCAGGAATAGTTGCAACACTTTCTACAACTGCATTACCTGAACCAAACACACCACCAAAAATATGTCTATGCCATCCAACAACTTGCTCATTTCTTTGATAAGTAAGGCCACATACTTGCCCATCTTCTCGTACACACCATAGTATGGAACTTGGTTCTTGCATGTATGACATTTCAGTAATACCACTATCTGTAATATGCTCGGCAAGTATTGTAAGATCTGGAGCTATAAAACCATCTGTGTCGTAATTATATACAAGTTCTCTAACTTTTCTTTTTGCTCTTTGTAAAAACATTGTTGCGTTACCAATAGGCACTGCATCTATTTCTGATGATCCATAACTTGATTGTTTTTTTATCTGTATGTTTGTTGGCGTTATAGGCTCAGAAGATGATGATGCTGTTACAGAAAATTCACCACCTACTGTACCAACAATTAAACTTCTTGTTTGTGTTAAATATCGTATTGCATTTACTTTGTTTGATGCAATTGCATAAGTCATACCATCAGCTGCATTACTGCCAACAGTAAAATCTTCTATGTCTGTAGTTTTAGAAAAAAATATTTTTTGCGGATCATTATTAGTATTTGCAAAAACTAATCGCTGTTCATAAAAAGTAACACATGATGGAAAGTTATCTGTGCTGCCAAAAGGATTGCTTGTAAAAGAAGGAGTTGCAAGAGTCCAGTTTGTATGTGCTGTTCTTGATAGTTTTCTTGGAGCATAAGTAGGATGTGCTAAATACATAACATCTGCGCTTTGTGCAAATTTTACATTAGGTATATCAGCAGTAACATAAGGAGATGCTATTTCGTAAATGCGAGAAGCTGTGCCACCAGAAGCATAAGCTGTGTACGCACTTGAATTTATATTAGTGCCATCATAGTTTTGTAACTCAAAAGTATTTGTAGTTTTATTAGCTACCTTAAATGTAATACCATTGACTTGTGTCATACCTACTACACTACTAATAATTACATCATCACCATTAGAAAAACCATGTGAGCTTGCTGTAACCACAGCTGGGTTCGCTTGTGTAATACCAGTTATAGTTTTGGCAGCTTCTGTAATAATACCACCATCTCTATAAAATCTAATTTTTTGATTACTAAACTCCATGATGTAAGTATCAGTTGTTGAAAACTCAAAAGGTATAAGCCTTGTTTTGTTTGCACTGTTTTTTACTTCATGTGCAAATCTTGTGCCAGGTCGCCTTGATGCACCACCATGAGGAAACACAGTAAAATTTTCTAATGTTTTTGCTCCATTAAAATATTTACCTAGATCTGTTCTACCATCAAGTTGCGGTGATAATTCACCAGCTGTAAAATTAGTAATTGCAAAAGATGCTCTTGCCATAAATTAAAACCTTGCTGTTATGAAATCGTTAGCTTCTAGTTTGTCTGCTGTACCTTCTGTTGCATCCAAGTATCTAGCTTCTTTAATTTTATCTGCATACGCTTGTTGCATAAGTTGAGCAACGCCAGTTGATTGCGTAATTGCATAAGCTAATTCTGATGCAAGTCTTGCAGCTATAGCTTCTTGTAATAATACATCATATTGATTAACATCATCAATTCTTGCAACATATACAATCTTAATTTCAGTTTCATCGGTAAGAAGTTTTCTACCTTCTATTTTGTGTATATCACTATCAACCTTATTACTGTGTTGTGTTTTTATTACACGCAAGCAATCAGCTGGTAATGTATATTGTTTATCATATTCAAAAGCTGGTGTTTCTGTATCAGCTGCCAGCTCTACTCTTTTTACTAAACAATTCCAATTGTGTGATCTAAATACAGCATCCCTAGCTGACTCATATCGTTGATTTAATAATCGAGCATTTTTACTATCTTCTGTTAAAGATATAATGTTTGATGCACCCAGCATATTTAATGCTGAGTTACACATTTCTACTATACTTGCCATTTTCTCCTCTATGTTTTCTTATGTCTGTTAGCAAAGTTACGAGCCGCTTCCTTAGAGGAAAATCCCCATTTCTTCAGTGCCAATTTTAATCGGCTTGGAGATCCATCAGGTTTTGTCATACTTCCCTTCATACCTGAAAATCTGGCAGCGAAAGAAACACGCCTTGGATTAACACCCTTTGAAACTGGAGATTTCACACCATAGTGTTTTCTGCCAGCTGCGTTAAGTCCACCTGATGGGTTTTGATATTTTTTTAATGTCATTTTTTCTTACGAGCTTTCATCGCTTTTTGTATAGCAGCTGATCGTTTTTTTTCGTAACCACTCATTTTGCCATCTTTGTTAAGATCGCCTTTTTTACTTTTTTTACCTTTTCCGTATGCCATTATGTCTTTTTACCTTTCTTTGGAAATCCAGCTTTCATGTTTGCGTAAGCCTTCGGTGATATTGTTGAATTTTTTTTAGATCTGGATGTACCAGCTTTTTTTCTTTTATTAATATTTGCGTATAATCCTGGCTTTGCCATAATTTTTCTCCCTTCGTTAAATGAAAAAGGGGGCATATAGCCCCCTTCGTGATGTTACATTGAGTAATATACCCAAGCAAAGATAGTACCAGTAATACTAGCACCACCAGTTGTAATTATAATATCAGTTGCTGAAGATACTTTGTGAGCTAACCCAGTTACAGCAGTTGTTGGCGCGCCAGCTGACGAACCATTTAACATACTTTGAGTTTGCCCAGCAGCGTTCCAAGTTCCAACGACAGCTAAATATCTGTCATCATCACCTGAATCACCAACCTTTAATGTGCTTGATCCACCAAGAGCATCGCATTTTAATACGACATCGTGAATTGTTGCACCAGCTGGTACTCTAGCAATTGTAATATCAGATCCACTCGCTAATGATGATGCTTCAAAAGTATCATGCCATACTTGCATGTTACCACTATTTAGAGCAGCATCAATCATAGTACTAGGAGTAGCATCTAGTAATGTGATGTTTGCACCTTTTACACTAGCCATTATCTACCTCCTATTCCTGACAAGCGATCTCAACAACTTTTTCTTCTTCCATTCTAGTTGCACCAATGTCCATGCAGTAGTACACCTGAGTAGAATATGATTTGTCATCTCTTTCGCTTATTCTAGCTGTTATATCTTTACCAATACCTAACTTGATACCATCAGAAGCAAACGCAATAACCTGGCGGTTAGGAGTTGCATCCTGAGTTAATCTGTTAGATGTGATAAATTCAAATCCTAAGAACGAATTGATATCGCCTTGTGCAAGAGCTTTCACTGTATTGAAATCAGAAGATTTAACTTCTGTAGTATTCAATAGATCTTCTACTTGTTCAGGAGATACAATACAGAATCTCTTGATTGAAGGATCAACACTATTTTGATCTAGGATTTTTTTTGCTGATAATAATTTTGCAACAGTAAGTCCAGCTGAACCATGAGCTACTTTCTGTCCAGAAGGTAACGCAGTATCAGTACCACCTGATACACCAGTTTTTGCTGTGCCTAATGCAGCTGCAATTATTACATCATCCATAGCTCTACCCATAGCAGCAGCTGCTGCTTTAGCGTAGCTTGACGTTGGATCGATTAGCATACGAACTTTGTCTGCATCATCGATCAGATCTGCCCACTCATACGCAGCTGTAGATAATCTTCTACGACTGTGGGGCATATCGATTTGCGGAGTATTTCCGTGCCTGGATGTTCTTAGTTGTGCAGTAGTAGCTCCAATTTGTTCAAAGAAACTATTTTTTCCTTTGATTGTTTCTACATCAACAGCACCTCTTAATAGAGATCCCATTTGTTGCGATAACATTTGAACATTAGCACTATATTGCTCCACAAAAGCGGTTGTTATATTCACTGACATAACTTTTCCCTTTCATTGATATAGTTTGTATGCAGCATGCTTATCCTTATGGGGCATGCCTGGATTTTAAATCTTTTAGATTTCTAGTCTTTCCTAGAGTCTTGATCGCCTTGCGGTTATGATCTATCCAGCCTTACTGCTGGAAACTTAATTCAGCTTCTGGAGATGGTCTTTGTTCTCTCAGTGCTAAAACTCTTTCAACTATCTTGTCATGGTCTGGATGTGTTTTATTCCAGTACGCAGTGCCAGGCATAGTCAATTCTGATAATTCTTTTTCGATAGCAGCAACAGATACTGTACTCGCATCACTTTCAGTGCGTATTACATCTTCACCCATTTTATCTGCAATACCAGCAAACATTTTTATAATGTTTGGATTGTCTGCAAGTCTTGTGCCATCTTTTAATTCCATGTTTAGTATTTCTTCACTAGCAAAAGTTTGTGCTGCTTGTTTGCTTTGCACTATTTTTTCATTGAATTGTTGTCCAAATTCATTTCGTAAATCTAATTCTGCTTTGTGATTTGCTTCTTGAAAGTTAGCTGCCATTGTTTTTTGTGCAGATTCTTCCATCGATTTATAATAATCTAAAATACCTTGTGCTTGTTTGTCATTTAAACCAAGACTATGCACTTGTGCTTTATATGCATTGAGTGCATCTGGGTTTTCTGTTTCATAATTTAATGTATAGTTACCAGGTTCATCTGGTCTACCAGCTGCGGTATAAAAATTAGACCAATCATCATCTGTATAGTTTTGATTTGGTTTAATAATTTTATCAGCACCTATCATTTTTTCTGCATTGACATAACTCTTTGCCAATGACTCTAACGAACTAAATTTTTTTAGTGAGTCGTTTTCTTGAAGATCAGCTGGTAATGTAGTTATCCAGGATTGTTCTTCTGTTGGTTGCGATACAGGCTGCTGGCTTGGTTGCTCACTAGCAGTTGTCTGATTTTCTTCCATCATTTATCCTTACTTTGTAAAATATTATTAATATAAAGAACAACACTACGCTGCCCTTCACGCAAAATTGTTTCAGATCTATCTGACACAAAAGTGCTGCTATTGAAAAAACATCTGTTTTTCAAATCTTGTAAAACTCTTTGTCCTTCTTCACTGCCAAAAACTATCTTGTAGTCTTTGTGCATTTGTTCAATTACTTTAATTGCTTCATCTTTAGCCACCTATTACCTCTTTCAATGCTGGTGTTGCTTGTCCAGCTGCTTTAGCTACTTGTGATCCTTGATCGATATCAAGTTGATCTTGTGCAGCTTGTTGTCTACTTTCTCTCATTTCAGTAATCTCACGATTAGATCGTAATACTTTTGATGGCACACCTAATACATCTGTAATATGTGCTGCCATCGCATCAGTATCTAATAGATCCATCACTGGTGCTACTTGATTGAGAGGAGCTAGTATTTCCATCGCCTGGACAATTGCCTGAACATCTTGCCCTCTTTGTGCTTTCGCTAATGGTGATACATACTCGATATCAATCTCTAAACCTTGCAATCCTTCTGGTGCTGGAGGTAACATCCCTTGACGCATTAGTATTGCAAAAGATCTTGATATTAGTGGTCGTAACATTTCTGCTTGTAATCTACCTAACACTGGAGCAAGCAAACGCATTTTTTCTTCGTTACGTTTCATAACTTCAGTAGCTGTCATTTGTACTGATTGCTCCATTAATAATTGATCGACAAAGTATGCTTGACGAATAGCTTGTCGTCTTTGTTCTTCCATGTTTAGACCTACTGGCGTATTTGCCTGGATCATTAATGGCTCTATTCGATCTCTTGAACCAGATCTATAAAAGTTTAAACCACCTGGAGTTGTCTTTATCGGTAAAATAAAACTATCATCTGGTACTAATAGTGGAGGATCTATTTGTTTTTGTGCTGCTCGGATAGTTGTTTCTGACATTTTGTTGAGCATTTTTATGTCTGCAAGTGCAATCATGCTCGGAGATCTTCCATAAACTTCGTTAGATGATTTACTCCATCTAGGTATTAGATATGGAAACTCCTCAAAACCACCAATAGATATTTCACTCATATCTTCTGGATCAAAATATACTGATACAAAAGGCATATTTTTATTATCCATCTTGTATGGATTTGCTTCATCGTTCGGCATTACAGCATGAATAATATCTATTTCCATGTATGGATCTTCAGCTGCTAGTTTTGATATTCTTCTACCAACATTTGCTTCACCAAACATCTCAACAACATTTCGTGATTGCATTTTACATTTTCTAAATACTGTATCTATTCTGCCTTTTGAATTTTCCTGGACATAGATTTCTTTTATGTGTCTTGTTGTAAATCGTAAAAGATCATCACTATCTTTTTCTATGAACATGCATGCTGTACCAAATGCACACAGATCTAAATACAATTCATGTACTTCTTGTTGAAAGTTAGATCTATCAAAAGCTACATACATAGCTTGATTAGCTGACTCTAACCACTCGTTGTTTTCATCTGTAGATAATTCTGGATCTTTATAACGCAAAGAGAACCAGGGGGTAGCTGCATTGGTAAGCATGCCATGTAGGGAGGAGCTTAATAAATCGAGAGCATGGAGAGCTGTTCCATCATAAATAAATTCAGTTCTCTTATCACCCCTGGATCTTTCTTTGTTTACGTCTGCTCTTTTAGGCAAAACGTAATCAGCGATCTCTTGCCAATGTGATTCCCAATTGCTTCGAAGATCTACTAACTTTCTATATTTACTAAATAATTCTGGTACTGGCATTTTATTGTCCTAACTTTGTTTTGATATTTGATGAAATTGCATCTGCACCTTGTGATAATGATTCTAATAATGTTCTTTTCTTTGGTGGTTTTTTACCTTCTTGTTTTGCTTTAAATGTTGCCTGGTAATCAGCAAATGCAGCATCTGGTGTAGCAGCATCAGCTAATGCTCTTGATGCATCCATACGCATCGCTGTAGCACCTATTCCTGGCATAGCAAATGATGCAGCACCTACTGCAATTCCTTTAACCATGTTTTGTCTTTTCAACATTTCTTTTGATATTGGCACTGAAGTTAATGCACCTGATGGATCACCAGTTCCCATAGCTGTAGACGTTCCACCTTTTCCATATTTAAGTGATGCCCCATAAGATGTTAAAATAGCTTTACCAGTAGTTGTGCTTCTAATAATATTACCAGCACCATCTCTTAAAACTGCACCAGAAATATTTTCTAATTCTTTATCTATTCCAGATGATACTTTGCCACCATACATTTTATTGCCACTAGCTACTGCTTTTTCTTTTATTTTATTTGCAGTAGTTGTAACCTGGTTCAGATCGCTAGATCTTTTTTCTGCTCGTTGTTCTTTACCAGCTGTAGTTTGCCCCATTAACCACTTCCTAATGTTTTCTTGTAAACTACGTTTGGATCATCCATCAAACCAGCTTTGCCAGTTAGTATAGTTTTTGATTTAAAATTTTTTGCTACATCCATTTTAGCCTGTGCTGTTTGCGATGCTGTAGCTGTTTGACTAGGCACTGCTGGAGCTGGTGGCGGTGGTGGTGGTGTAGGTGTTTTCGGTCTTAAAAATCCCATGTTTATACTCCTAGTGGGTTATAGTTATTATCGGCCATAACTTGTTTAGGCCTTTGTTCGTTAAGATCTATCTCATCAGTTGCCACAGCTGCTGTCATCCATGCATCGCAAAAATGACTAGACCAATCGTGTACTGGCTTAGAATAGGTTCTTTGTTTATCTAAATACTTCCTGTGATACCATTTAAGCGAGTCTAACAAAGGCTTGCAGCTGTCATTATCAAACCAACACTTACTCAAAAACAATTGAGCAGCATGTATTTGATCTTCTTTAGGTAACTTAGGACAAACTTTTATTGGCCTTAGACCTAAACTGTATGCGTATTCTTTCCTAGATCTACCAGTAGATAAATCTCTAACTTCAATGTCATGAGGAAAAATAAAATTTCTGTAGAAATAATCTTTTTCTCGTATGACCTGGGCATAATGATCTAGCCCTTCATTGTTATTTTCATAACAATCAATGATGTTATAGGATCTACCTTGTTGTTGTATAAAAATTATACAAGTCTTATCTGATATTCCTAAATCAAAATAACAATCTACTGGAAAGCCAGGATCGTATGGCACTCTAGTAATTTGTTTTTTTTCTTCTATCTCCTGGACAAACTTTGCAAACACAGCACCAGACCTATTTGCCATCCAAGAACATTCCATCTCTTGTAGATATTGATCCTCGGTCATCAGCTTACGCATCTGTTCGAGTTCTTTTTTTTCTACAAGTTTAGTCTGTGATACTTTCCATGTAACTGTGTACCACTCAGGATCTGTTTTTGCTTTTTCATACAATGAATAAAAAGCATCCATTCCGTTGGGAGTTCCGATAAAACAAATACCTCCCTTGCGATCAGCGATTGCTGGTCGAATAATCTCAGGAAACATTCTCTCATCCATCTGTGCATACTCATCACAGAATACATAATCAAAAAACTGCCCCCTGGCACTGTCTGGATTTTCTGCACCAAACAATTGTATACGACTTCCATTTGGAAAATCTGCTCTCAATTCTGTTTCGTTGTACTTCATTCCAGGTATGACCCTGGTGTAAAGTTTTATCATATCCCAGGAAATCAATTTGATTTGAACCCTGGTAGGAGCAAACATAGCACCTCTAAAGTTTTCTCTATCAGTTGTTAGAGCTAATTTTATAAGGTGATTGACACCAAATGTAGACTTACCTCCTCGCCTGTGCATGACGCACACACCAAAGCGGTACTGATCTAGCTGTTTATGCAGCTCTTGTTGCTGTGGTCTAGGCGAATATGGTATAGATATTACCTTTTCCATCAATGTATCGTATCTTTTTCAGTAGGTGGAATACCAATTCTGTCTATTTTGTAGGTTTCCATAAGCAAAAAAGCAAAAGATTTAGCTTCTTCTACGTCTGAAAAACCAGTGAACTGCATAGTAACTTGCAAATTCTTTTCATCTAAAATTACTGTTGCAGAATAATCTGCATCGTCTGTGTGCATGAGTATCTTTATCTCCCAATGTATATATAAAATAGACCGAGGGTATTTTCCTGGGGGTAGGTATTCTGCCATTTTTCAAAAAATGTGGCTGACTTGCGACTTTTTTTTTAAAAAATTACAAAAAACCTTGCATTTCCAAAAGTAAACCTATCTCCAAGCGTCTTACATCCTAGGATTTCTGCGACAAATTTTAGAAATGGTAGCATTTATGGTAGCATCGAACTTCATATCGTGCGCGCGAGTCCTTCTACTTTGTCCGACAAAAAACCCTTCTCAGGTTCTTTGTTGGCAGCTGCTATACCATTTGCTTTAGCTTTACCATCATCCCAAACAAATTTGTAAGTTACATTACTATCTTGTTCGATCTTACTCTTATCACCATAAATACCAATTAGTTTACTTGCTACCCATCTGTAGTGATGCAATCTCTCTCTATTCCATTGTACGTCTTGTGGCTTTACATCTTTATCAAGTAAATCAAATGCCTGGTCTAATCTTGTAGCTGCTCCTGTCTTACGAGCTTGTAAGATCTGATCATTAATCTTTTCATCTTTACGCATCCATTTGTAAACACCAGATAAACTTGGATAGTCTTTAGTCTTGCAGATCTGTGTCAATGTTTCCCCCAACATCAACCTTTCCAGGATCTTGTCCAATATCTCGTCTGAGTAATTCTTCATTGTTTTTATATTGTTTTAAGTTTCTCCAGGATCTTAATTTGCCCTGGTATGTTTTAGCTCCTGTACTCATGCCGCCATGATATTTACAACGACCTGATTCAAGAGCTTTAGCCTGGCAAGGTTGTCCATCATATTTGCGTCTTGCACCACAAATAATTTTCTTGGATGGTCTACCTACCAAGCTAAAGTTCCTTTAATTTTGAAAAAAGAAATATAGATGCACATTTCGGCATCTTATGTAGTTTTGTAAGTTATTTTGTTAATAATGTAAAGTTTATTGTCTTTGTTTTTATTTATTTTGTAAGCCATGATTATGAGAGCTTCCAGGTACTTCTCTTTGATCCATTGTCTACTCATCTTAGTTCTTTTAGCTAACCACACCCAGGATGCACCATTAGCTTTTGCCCAAATAA
>CEQR01006420.1_pt1 | contig 10284 bp, 6 predicted proteins | sample 530901 | NCBI WGS metagenome assembly CEQR01 (sample SAMEA2621085, study PRJEB7988) | marine metagenome | isolation source: saline water (ENVO:00002010), including | reverse complement strand
AATGTCCTGATCCACGACCCGACTGCGCTCTATCATTTTGATGAGCATGATGTGGTTATCCCTATGACCGTGCTTGAAGAGCTGGACAAGCACAAAAACGGCATCCGCGAAATCGCCCGTACGGCAAGGCAAATCAGCCGCACCCTTTCCGACCTGACCAATCAGGTTACCTTCGATGAAATCCAGAAAGGCATCCCCATTCCCCGTATCAGCGGAGAATCCGGCCGCCTACACTTTTTGTGCTACAACGACTTAAAGCCTTTCGACTCGCTAGACGATAGCCTCGACAACCGAATCCTGGCAGAAACCTGCCGGTTGCGTGACGAACGCCCGGATGCGTCGGTCATTCTCATCACGAAAGACATCAATCTGCGGGTAAAAGCCGCCGCACTAAAAGTGCCGGTGGAAGACTACCTGAATGATCGCGCCTTCTCCGATAGCGATGCGATGATTGAAGGTGCCCAAGTGTACGCCTCGGCCGGGCAGGATGGCGCGTCGCTATGGGAAGCGCTCAACGTTGAAGTGACCGTCGAACGCATCGGCCACCATACCTTCTACCAACTCAGCGGCAATATGCCCCGCCACTGGCATGTCGGCATGTTGGTTTCTGATAGCGAAAACGGCGCAGAGTTCGAGGCTATTGTGCGCGAGATTTCGCCCTCCTCTGCCCGGCTTCAGCTGCTCACCAACTACCGTCACCATGCTGGTGTGTGGGGCGTCCACGCTCACGATAGCCGCCAGAACTTTACCCTCAACCTGTTGATGGACCCCGAGATTGACCTTGTCACCATTGCCGGTAACGCGGGCACCGGCAAAACGTTTATGACCCTGGCGGCGGCCTTCCAGCAGACCTTGGACGCCAAACGCTTTGAGCGTATCGTCTTCACCCGCGCGCCCATCCCTATGGGGGAGGATATTGGTTTCTTACCAGGTACCGAAGAGGAGAAGATGTCGCCGTGGATGGGGGCCTTCCACGACAATATGGATAACCTGCTGCGCAACGAAGAGGGAGAATCAAGCTGGGATAACGGTGCCACGCGGCAATTGATTGGCTCACGTGTGCAAATTCGCTCACCGAGCTTTATGCGCGGGCGCACCCTGAACGACACCTTTTTGATCATCGACGAGGCGCAAAACTTCACCCCTAAACAGCTAAAATCGCTGGTCACCCGTGCCGGGCGCAATACCAAGATTGTCTGCCTGGGCAACGTCGGGCAGATCGACACGCCCTATCTCACCGCCAACACCTGCGGCATGGCCGCCGTAGTAGAACGGTTTAGAGATTGGCCCCATGCTGGGCATATCACCTTGAAAAGCGTTGAACGCTCCCGTTTGGCACTGGCCGCCGAGGAGCTTTTGTAGCGCTCTATTCGCCTCTACCGTTAACCTTCACCGCCCAGCTCGCTGGGCGGTGGCACGATCGGTCTCTTAATCGCACGGTGGTCACTTTCTTGCGGTATTGTCACTATTCCAAGGGTTTTCGACGCCAATGGTATCGGCAGCAAACGCCTCGCGCTCGCCTAGAGGACGCGCTTCACCCACGGTGGTGTCATGACAGGTTTGGCGTTCCATTTCACTATTAAGCTCCGCACCAAACAGCACGACAAATGCTGACAACCAAAACCACAGCATCAGGGCCACCACCGCGCCTAGCGAGCCGTACAGCTCGCTAAAAGTCGAAAAGTAGCGCACGTAGAGTGACAACCCTCCCGAGCCCAGCAGCCACATCAGCGTCGCAAACAGCGTGCCGTAACTCAGCCAACGCCACTGCGGTGAGCGGCGATAAGGTGCAAAACGGTAGAGCAGTGCGATCAGCAGGCTCATCAATACCAGCAGCGCAGGCCAGCGTAGCCACTGCAGCACTCGATCCATAGGAGGCTCGATCATCAATCGGTCCACTAGCGCTGGCACAATGGCGATGAATCCCAAGGAGACCAGCGTCATGCAAATCAAGCCAAATGTCAGCGAAACGAGGACCACCCCTCGATAAAGCAGTGAACGCTGTTCTTGCTCGCCATATACCGCGTTGAGCCCAATGACCAGCACCGAGACCGCTTTCGAGGCAATGAACATGGCAATGAGCAGCCCCGCCAGCGCAGTCAGGACATTACCCGACTCGATGCTCTCGACCACGTCTTGCGCTTGCTGATCGATCAAGTTGGCCGCGTCCGGCGGCATGAAGCGGCTGATCGTATAGAGCTGCCGCCCCGCCTCGACAGGATCGAACAGTAGCCCCCACACCGAAATCACCGCCGCAATGGTCGGAAACAGCGCCAGCAGCGCGTAAAACGCCACCCCTGCGGCAAACATGGTGACCCGGTCTCGGCGCGCGGCGCGCACGACGCGCCACGCAATATCCTGCCAACCACGCTTTGGAATATCGTTGGGCACATCGGCACTTCGGCCACGCTCACCCAATGGCTCTCTTGCTTGTTGCCCCACTACTGTCCCTCCCAAATGAGCAAAAGTGCCAGGAGAACGGCCAACGCCATCATCAAGCCTCCACCATGCTGGCGCATCCATGACTCCACTGATAGTCCGCGCAACACCCCCTTCATGACCCAACGCTCACCCTTCAGCGCCAGCGCCACGGAGGTTGTTTTACCTCTTCCACATCGCGCGGCCAGTAAGCGTGCGGCGCTCAAGCCTAGAGTGGCAAGGGAATGGTATCCCCACCACCAATCCCCGGCAGGTGGCGTTGGCACATCAAAGCGGCGCAGCGCCAACAAGCCTAACGCCATGCCGACAACGCCTACCGGAAAAGGCCAAATAATGCCCAACCACTCGTTCAAGGGAGGAGCGATCACACTCCCCTCCGGTAACGGCAGCCACAGCGGTGTCATTAGCGCAGCGATCAATGCCGCTAGCCACGCCCCCCACTGAAACGAATGGCTGTTTCCTCGCTGCCGCTGCTGCCATTGTCGCCACACGCAGACCGTCACCAGCGCGGCCGTGCCCATCGCCGCCCAAGTCAATAGTGCGATAATGCGCTCCTGCTCGAACTCATAGAGCGCATGCTTCACCCCCCACTTGCTGAACATGCCTGCCGCGAGTGCGCCTGTCAGCGAAATGCCCGGTAGAGCAATCAAAAGAAACAGCAGCGAGGTGGGCCACTTGGGCATATGCTCACTCACACTGGTACCCATAAAGAGAGCGCCCTTCGCTAACGCATGGTGACCCGCAAACAAAATGATGGCAGGTAGCAAGGCCGGCCATACCGCTGGCACGACGATTCCCACACCCACTAACGCCGTTAACATGCCCATTTGGCTGATACTGGAGTAGGCCAAAATTGCTTTTGGATGCGACTGCCAAATGCCGTACAGGGCCGCACCAAATGCTGCTGCAAACCCTGCCACCAATACGACATTGCCAAACTGCATCATGGCAGGAGATAGCGACTCCATTCCCAACGGCAACACGGTCAACCAACCCAACAAGCCTGCCTTGATCATGGCGCCGCTGAGGACAGCGCTGGCGGGCGCGGGAGCCACGGGGTGCGCTAATGGTAACCAAACATGCAGCCCAATCACCCCCGCTTTCACGCCTAAACCCAGCCACAGCAATAGCGCCATCCACGCACCATGGTCTGCCGTGGCCAGGGTATCGCGCACGCCTTTGAGTGTTAACGTATCCGAGGTGCCTGCGGCCCAGAGAAAACCACCTAATATCAAACCTTCACCGATAACGGCCAGCACAAGATAGGCCTTAGCCCCCAGCTTCGCAGCCGGAGTGCCGTTATGCACTACCAGCGCATACGCAGCGAAGGTCATCAGCGCAAAGCCAAAATAAAAACTGGCAATATCCTGGGCAACTATCAGAAGAATGTTGCCCAGCAAGGTTAGCGGCCACAGTAAGGTTAAACGCTGTAAACGCCGTTGTGCCGACGCATTCCCTCCTTGTGCCTGACGCTGCTCATCGGCGAAGTAACCTCGCGCATGAAACGCCGCCATACTCCAAAGCAGAGCAGTAAAGGCTAGCCACGGTCGGCTGAGCGCATTCAGCTCCCAATACCCACCTAACATCCAAGCATCCATGGTCCACTGCACGTCACCCGCATACGCCAGCAGTAAAGCAGGCCAGGCAGCACTTACCCACAGCATCGAAATGAAATGACGCTGTTGAACAGGGACTCGGTAAGCGCACCATACGGTGCTGCCTGCCACGAAAAGCGGCCAGAGTAAGGCCACGACCAACAGCAGTGAACTCATGGCAGGTACTCCCCAACGGCTACGCGCGTTGCCCAATCCAACGGACTAAATGGCAACCCAGCCAACAAACCTGCCCCTATACTAATGACGGCCGTCAATACCGCTGGCCACAACAGCCATCCGTGGGTTTCCAGCCGCCCTAATGGCTGCTCTTTAGGCCATTGCCCCTTACCATGGGCCGGCCCTTCACGGAACCAGAGGCGATGTACGATAGGGAGAAAATAAATCGCATTCAGCGTACTGCTTGCTACTAGCACGGCCACTACCCAGTACATATCTGCCTCGATAGCGCCCATGCCTAGGTACCATTTAGTAATGAACCCAGCGGTCGGTGGCAACCCGATCATCCCTAGCGCCCCCACCGTAAACGCTAGGCTAGTCAATGGCATGCGCTTGCCTGCACCGTCCATTTCATCAAGGCGATGAATCCCCAGCTCTTCTGCATAATTGCCAGCACAAAAGAACAGCGTCACTTTCATCAGGCCTTGGTGAAGCAAATGCGCCAGCGCGCCTATCGTCCCGAAAGGGCCAAACAAGCTAACGCCTAACACCACATAGGAAACTTGGCTAATCGTCGAAAACGCCAAGCGTGGCTTTAACTCCTCTTGGGCAATCGCCCGCAGCGACCCATAAATAATGGTGATAGACGCAGCGACGGCCAGCACGGTGGTGACGCCCAACTCCACACTAAGTTCAATGCCGTATAGGTCGTATATGACACGCAAAATGCCAAACGCACCGGCTTTTACCACAGCAACGGCATGCAGCAATGCACTCACCGGCGCCGGTGCCACCATCGCCCTGGGCAGCCAGCCATGCAGCGGTACCATGGCTGCCTTCACCGCCAAGCCACCGACCAGCAGCGCAAAAATAAGGGTTAGCAAACCACGGTGATCATCCAGGTAGGGGGACAACCCTTGCTCTGACGCAAAAGAGTGATCGTTGGTTAAGCTGTATAGCAAGACAACGCCTAGCAGCAGCACAACGCCCGCCGTGAGGGTGTAACGCAAATACACTCGACCGGCCGCTAAGGCTTTTGCTGAACCCGCGTGCACCACGAGCGGGTAAGTTGAGAGTGTCAGCATTTCGTAGAAAATCAGGAAGGTAAACAAGTTTCCCGACAGGGCAATCCCTAGCGTACTGGTGACACACAGGCTGAAGAAGCCAAAGAAACGCTTCCGATTGGCCGCCCCTTCCAAGTACCCAATCGCGTAAATCGTCGTGCATAGCCACAGCAGTGACGAAAGACCCGCAAACATAACGCCGAGGGCATCCGCCCGCAGCACAAAATCAACGCCTCCCACGATTTGAAAGCTAAAGGTGTCTTCATAGCCTTCTGAAACACGCCCGACCATCACTATCACTAGGAGAATTTTAGCGACCGCCGCCAGTAAGTTGATGTACGTGCGGACACCTCGAGCCTCTTCTGGCAACGAGAAAATAATCACCGCCGCGAATAAGGAGGTTGCCAGCGTCGTCAGGGGTAACCAAGCCGCGTTCATGCACCACCTCCATGCAGCAACCCCAGCGGAAAGTGGGCGAGTAAGCCAAGCGCAAAGGCTGCTACCGCCAAACACAGAGCAACGGCATCCATGCCGGGCGCAAGCGGCTGATAATCGTGTCGCGGTGCGGTTTCATCAAACGAGTAGCGAAATACGCGAAACACGTAGGCAGCCGTCAATAGCGTGCCTGCCAGTAGGGCAGCCACGGCTAACCATTGCTGAGTCAGCACCATGGATTGAAGCAAGAGCCACTTTGCCGTAAAGCCAGCGCTGGGAGGTAGCCCCATTAACGTAACCGCTGCCATGCCAAAGATAAGTAGCGAAAGTGGCAGCCGACGACTGGTTCCTGCCAGCGCTTTCAGTGAGCTTTCACCCGTGGCAATGATCAAATTGCCTGCCGCCATAAACATGGCGGCTTTGGCTAGTGCGTGTCCCATCAAATGTAACCAAAACCCGTCCCATGCCAGCGACAAAGGCAGCGGTGCGATATTGGGACCTAATACCAGAGGAAAGGCCACCATCAAATAGCCCAACTGGCCCACAGTGGAAGAGGCAATCAACGTTTTGAGTGAATCGGCTCGCCAGGCCACCAATCCACCCCAAACAATCGCCAACATGCCCAACCAGGCCACCAAACGGGGAGCAAACAGCGTCTCCGGCAGCAAGATGCCCCACAGCATCATTAAAATATAGAGCGAAGCCTTAATGACGAGCGCTGCATGCAGTGCACTGACCGGCGTCCAAGCATTCTCGTGTACGGGGGTTAGCCAACCATGCAAAGGGAATAGCGCCGCCTTTAAGGCAAGCCCCGCGCCTATAAGGGCTGCTGCAACCCAAGTAAGGGGCTCTGGCTCCACCCGTGCTTCAAGTGCGATTAAATCTAACGTTCCCCATTGACTCATTAATAGGGCAACGCCCAGTAAAAACGCGAGCGACCCCACCAGAGCCAAAAGGAGGTAACGCATACCGGCCTGTAGCGCCGCAGACTTACCCGACAACAGCAACATCCCCACGGCCGCGAGTCCCATTGACTCCAGCGCGGCATACAGAATCAACAGATCCGCCGCCAGCCAAATCAGTGAAAGCGCACTAACGAGCAACCCCATTAATGGCCATAACCAACGGACGCTGGCATTAGGGAGCGTTAGGCGGAGATAGCCAGGGGTATAAACAGCAACGGCGGCGGCCGTCCACTGGGTAATCAAGAGCATTAGAGCACTAAGGCCACTCAAGCGCAGCGTTAGCTCGATACCCGCCACCTCCCACTGCCAACGCAGCAATCCGACCTGTTGGTAGTCCAATACCATGACCCCTCCAGCCAGTAAAATCGGCAAGCAGGCCAAGGCCACCGGCAGCAAACGAGAGGGGCGAAACACGGCTCCGAGCGCACCAAACACCATCGGCAGCAGTAGGACAGCGGCGAGTGCCCAGTCCGTCATCCATAAGGGATCAAAGGTATTGTCGTACAGACCAAAGCGCCAGATCATGAAGGCGGCCTTACAGGGGCATATTCATCGTTGAGGGCGGCGCTACCTTCCTGGTGCACTAGCTGGCGAAGGAGTAAAACCCCCAATAGCGACCCCAGCCAAGCGATGAGCAACCCCACCGTGATGAGCGCCTGGGCGCTGGGTGACGTACCCGCCATGCCTGCGAGCATCAAGAAAACGCCCGATCCAAGCACATTAAAGGCCATCAAGCGGCGCATCAGATGGTGGTGTAAAGCAAACGCCCCCATGCCCAACGATACAATGACCACAGAGGACAAAATAAGCGGATGCGCGGTCAGTGAAAGCGCCATATCAGGTAATAGAAACTGAGTCGCCACGCCTAGCATGATACTCCAGGCAATGATGAGCAGCCCCTTCGTCAAACGGTGTGGCCATTCGACGCGCATACGATCATAACGTGGCATCGATAGCCTCTGACTGGGCAGTGTGCGTAAGACGTAAATAAAGCCACCCCCCGTGAGCGCACTCCCTAATATCACTTCCACCAAGGCCAGCCACGGGGCGTTCAGGTACCACCACGCTGCACTCATCAACAGCGCAAATAGCACCAAAAGCCAACACGCCCTTAATAGGTGGCGATCGAATAAGCACCCAATGGCGGTCATCAGTAGACAAACGGCTAACCCACTTTCAACGGTATCGATAGACGCTATCATGTGCCTCTGCCTGTCCCTTGCCGCGGTATTAATAGCAGCAGCGTACTATCAAAGGCACCGAACGCCTACTGCTCTCCCCTTAACCCAGCCGCTCGCTTAGCCATTTGCCGATATCGTTGACCTGCTGCGGACACAGTGCATGCGCCATGGGGTACTGGCGATAGTTGACGCTGTAACCCATGGCTTTTAAACGCTCAACGCCGCTACGGCCCAAGGTTTCAGGCACGATGGGGTCGAAGTTACCGTGATGAACTTCAATCGGCACCTGACGGTTAGCCTCGGCAGGCTCGATGCTATCGGCAGTAGCAAAGTAGGTCGACATCGCCAGCAGCCCGCCTAGCGGCTGCGGGAACGAGAGCGCAGCCTGATACGCCACCGCACCGCCTTGGGAGAAGCCCGCCACGATGATCCGCTGGCTATCGATACCCTGATCGATCTGCTCTTGAATCAGCGCCTGAATACGCTCGGCGGATTTAATCAGTTGAACCCCATCGACCCGGCGGCCCAAATCCATCGCCAGAATGTCGTACCAGGCGGGCATTACCATGCCGCCGTTAATGGTGACCGGCAGGCGCGGAGCATGGGGCATAATAAAACGCACATGCGCGTTTTCCGGCAGTGCCAGGGCTGGCACTAGGGGTTCAAAATCATGCCCATCGGCACCTAGGCCATGAATAATAAACACACACGCATCGGCGGGTTGACCATTTTTTGGCTCAATAATCAGTTCGCCTGGGGCTGTCATGGGTTATTTCCTTACTGATATTAAAAGCGTCACCCTAGCCTAAAGCAGCGCGGGGAGCGAGACATTAACCGCTTAAAACGGCCACACCAATGGAATCAGCGTGACCGCAATCACACCGGTCAGTACGTTTAAACCACCACCAACACGTAAAAAATCACTGACTCGATAGCCACCAGGACCATGCACCATCAAGTTAGTTTGGTAGCCGATCGGGGTCAGAAAACTGGCCGAGGCAGCAAACATCACAGCCACCACAAATGGCATGGGGCTCACCCCAAGGCTCTCTGCGGCAGCCATGACCACCGGAAAAATAATCACCGCCGCGGCGTTGTTGGTCACTAGCTCCGTGAGTAGCGCCACCACGCAGTAGGTACCCATCAGCAGCAACCACGGGCTGCCCGCCACCCACGACAGCACGCTGCCTGCCATGGCATCCGCTGCACCTGACGACTGTAACGCTGCCCCCACCCCAAACGAGGCGGCAATGGTTAATAACACCTGAGTATCTAAGCCCCGCTTAGCCGCGCCCACTGTGCAGCAGCCGGTCAGCAGTGCCATCGCCGCTCCCAGCATGGCGGCATTAAGCATACTCAGAACACCAAACGCAGCCAGCAGCACCGCGCCTAGCAAAATCCCCCAGGCCAGCGGGGCCTTCTCATGAATGGGCCGCGCAGAGCCGTTTAGCTCACTGATCAGTAAGAAATCTTTCGACTGCCGATGGCGCTCGATAAACGGCGGACGCGCCTCTAACAGCAATACATCGGCAGGCTGCAAGCGCACTTGGCCTAGGTTCCCCGTCACGCGCTCGCCGCCGCGGCAAATCGCCAGTACAGCAGCGCCGTATAGGGTTCTAAATCGACCGTCACGAATCCGTTGACCAATAAACTGGCACTGATTGGAGACCACCGCCTCGACCAAACGCCGCTCTTTGAACTCTTTCTCCAGGCTAGAAGCACCATCCCGAGAAGGGATCAGCCCACGGATCTGCTGAAGCTCCACAGCGGCATCCGAGGTGCCCACAAACACCAAACGATCCCCACCTTTGAGCTGCTCCCCGGGTCCAACTACACTGACCACGTTACCGGCGCGCTCAATCTCGACAAGGAACAGTTCCTGCAAGTGGCGCAGCCCGGCCTCTTCGACCGTGCGGTCGACTAGTACCCCTGCCGGGTCTACTTCCATTTCAATAGTGAACTCGCGAGGGTTAGCAAAGGCTTTAGCCGTGCCGCCACGGGCGGGTAATAAACGTGGGGCAAAGAAAATAAGATAAGCCAAGCCCGCTACCGCGACCGGAATGCCTACCCACGCCAAGTCGAATAACCCCATGGCCAAATCAGGGTAATGCTCGATCAGTAGCCCATGCACTACCAAGTTAGTGCTGGTACCAAATAGCGTTATCGTGCCCCCTAAAATAGAGGCAAAGCTCAGCGGCATGAGCAAGCGCTGTGGGGAAAGCCGCACACGGCGGCTCCAGCTCATGACGGCGGGAATATACGTCGCCACCACCGGGGTGTTATTGAGAAAACCGCTGAGCGATGCCACAGGTAACAATAGACGTGTTAGCGCGCCGCGCTCGCTGGTTGGCCGCCCCAGCACATAGCGAATAATAAGATCGATACCGCCCGTTTCACGAATACTGGCCACCAGCACGTACATAAACGC
>CEQR01110803.1_pt1 | contig 10292 bp, 19 predicted proteins | sample 530901 | NCBI WGS metagenome assembly CEQR01 (sample SAMEA2621085, study PRJEB7988) | marine metagenome | isolation source: saline water (ENVO:00002010), including | reverse complement strand
TTTTTTACATATTTTTGACATCTTAAATATTTTAATTAATTCTATCACCTGAAAAATAATCAGGTATTCTTTCAATTGTCATATCTACAATAACACCGTGTTCGTCATCAGTTCCTGTTTGGACAGGCGTAATTCCATCTTCTTGATATAATTGTATATTAATATCAGTTCCAAAAGGATTTTGACAGGGCAACCATTCTAAATCTAACGGAATACATACACCACCAAGAGTATCTTTTCTATATTGGAAAGCTACATTATATGGAGATGTTTGAACATATGAAGGGGCTACATCTACTAAATTATTACTAATACCTATAATATTATTAGCAGCACCACCAGCACCTTGAATTACTGAACCAGCATTTTCTAACTTATTATAGAATTGATTAGGTTGTCCGTTATTAGGGAAACTATCCCAAGCCTCTGGTAATCCACCAACACCAACTTCACCAGCACTTGTAGATTTAAAAAATCTTTTATCAGCTTGGCCGAGTGTTATTTCACCAGCAGCGTCAGGTGTTCCAGCCGTAGCTGTTCCAGTTCTTTCAGCATTTCCATCAAATCTAAATCTTATATATGGATTTACTTGGGCCCCTGTTCCGCCACCAATTAATACAGAACCTTTATAATTCATTCTGGCGTATGTTTGAGTTCCTGGTTGTCCTGTTTCACCTTGTGGAATAAAGGTTATAGCATTTTCTTTAAATTGAGCCACAGCTAAAACACTTCCAGTCATTTGTTCTCCATTTATACCAGAATAAGCTGTATTACCTTTTAAAAAGTTTGTTTTAATAATAACCATATTTAATCTTCTACCACCTTCAAAAGTTCTTGTAGTAAAAGGTAAAAATACAGAGTTTAACTTAACTTTATATTGTCCTGTTTGACATTTTAAATTACTTGGAACTCTATATGTAAAATTATTATGTCTTTCACCTGCTTGTCTTGTAGTATTATTTATTGAAGATATTATAATTCTAAAAGTATTATCATTTATAACTTTCTTTAATTGTTGTTCTTTAATAATTTCTTTCATAATATCTTTTTTATCATCAGCTGATAATTCTATTGAAGCTTCCATATATTATATTCTATATATAGAAAAAAAAATTGATTTATTAATTAACTTTAATATTAATAATTTTAAAAAAGAATATTTAACGAGTTAAAACATTTCCTAATCTACGAGCATCAGCTCCTAAACCAGCTAAATCACTTTTAATCTCACGACCCTGTCTCGCCATATCTCTACCAACAGATACTACATCAGCTCCACTTTTGGCTTCCATCAAACCACGACCTGTCCTAACTAAACCTTGACCTCCTTTAATTACTCCACCTGCTGTTCCAGCTGCTTTACTTAAACCTTCACCAGCCATAATAGCTCCTGTTGCTGCTACATTTGCTGCGTTTGCTACTTGACCAACAACTGGAATAGCTCCTGTTGCTGCTGCTATTGGTGCTGTAAAACCTTGAACATCTTTACCTACTGATGCTACTTTATCACCAAATCTACCTACGGCTTGTGCCGCCTTTAAACCAAATCTTGTTGCTCCTGATGCTGCGTCGCTGACTTTTTCACCAAATCTTTTAACTGAACTGAAAAATCCCATATTATATAATTATAATATATAATAATAATACAAAAAACTTTTAAAAATAACTTTAATTTAGCTTCCTTTTGGCCTTCCAGGTTTTCTTGGCCTTCCTCTATTTTCAGGTTTTTTATCTCTTTCTTGTTCTATTTTTTCTATATGTAATTCTTTCATTCTTCTAATTTCATTTGGTTCATATCTTTTTTTATTTACTATATCAATTAATATACTTAAATTAAAGTGTAATCCATTTAAATTAATTAATCTATTTTCTTCATCTGTTAATCTTATAGTTATTTCATTTATTAAGTGTGTATCTAATAATATTTTATGTATATTATCTCTTGGATTAAAAAATAATATTCCACCAAAATTAGTTTGTATTGGTATTTTACCTAATATAGTTGAAAAACTTTTTGTTTGACTATCAATACTTGCTTTACTTGTTAGATTGGTTCTTACAAATAAACTATGAACTGAACCATTTACATCACAAACATTTTCACTTACAATACCAGTTGAACCTATAACTGATGTTGTTGTATTTCTATTAAAACCTAATTCAACAAAAGCTGTATCAGCTAATTCAAACTTCATTTGAACTTCTTGAACAGTAGATGTAAAAGTATATTTCATAGTTGTTCTATCAAAACTTATAGCGTATGTTCCGTTTAAAGCTGCTGTCCAAGGAAAAGGATTTGGACCAGGTAAAGCTTTATTTAGTGCGTTTTTAATATATGTGGCGAGTGTTGTTATAGTATAATTACCATCTGGAAGTAAAATTGAGTTTTCATTACCACTTGCGGTTAATCTAAATACTATTCTATTGTTTTTGTTTGCGGATATATTATAAAAACTATATGGAACTATACAGGAAGTTAAACTAATCAAAGCTGAATGTTCTTTCTGTATTGATATTGGATTTTTTAGAACAAAACTACAATATGTAGTATGTCCTTCTTGGTATAGTAAATCTGCGTCTTTACTGTTTAGATGTATTACCTTACTATTATCTGTATTTGTTTCTAATAAATAACTCATATATACTATACATATATTAATTATATATTATTTTTTCTTTTTATCTTTAAAGTTTTGTTTAGGTTTCAATACTTTCGGTTTAAACTTTTTCGTTTCAATACCTTTATGTTTCTTATATGCTGCTATTAATTTTTTAGCTTCTGCTGCTGGAATTACAACTTCACCCTTATGTAATTCATATAAACCATTTTCTTCAATCATTCCTCCGTGTCCTAAACCTATTGCTTTACTAATCGCATTTACTGCTAATCCTGTTAAAACTGCTGTTGCTACGGCCATTCTTATATATTATAATATATATATTTATTTTTTATATATTGTCTTTAATTTATTTATATTAATTTCAATATGTTTTTTACTTTTATTTCTATCTTTTCTTGTAATATCTATACCTTCAAATATATCTTCTTTATTTAATTTATAACAAGAAACTTCATCAGTAAAATTAAAAACAAAATATATTTCATATCCTAAATCTAAATATTTCATTCCTAAATCATATTTATCTAAACCTATAATAGTTGTTGGATATTGGTTCTTTCTATTTCTTCTTGATTTCAATTCTACATATTTTGTTGTAGAAAAGTAATCAAAAGGGTCATATCTATCTGTTGTATTTAAAAGTTCATCTCTTAAATATTCAGCTATTTTATCTTTCAAGATTTTTTCTTGACGAACGCCAAAAGAATATTCTTGTTTAATTGTTTTCATTTGTATAACTATACATAGAAAATAATTTTTGGGAATTACCGCAAAATTATAATTTCTTAAAAAATAACTTAAAAATAAATATTATGGATTATCTGGAACAGGTAGAATTGGTGGATTTTGTTGATTTGGTGGATTATTGTTGTTATTATTATCTTCTTCATCATCATCACTCATAACTTCTCTATTACAACCTATTAAACCACAACATAAGTTTATTGTCTTACATCTACTTTTAAAAATTACAAGAAGTGTTGAACCAATAGCTGCGGCCCCAATAGTTATTATATTACTATAATCATTAGGGGTCCAAACTGTATTATTTAAATCTGTATCACTCATACTCATCTATAATATATACTTATAATTTTTCTTCTATATAATTGATAAGATTAATATTATTACCAGGACCCTCACTTAAACTTCTAATTAATTCAGCTTTAAATATAGCAACTTGTTCTTTAAAATTATTTTCAATTAATCTTTTCTTTTCTAATTCTATTTTATCTTCAACAGTAATTTCATCATCATCATCATCACTTAAATCATCTACTTTACCATAAACAATTTCTTCTTCCATATTTTCTTTCATTTCAATTATGTCAGCTTTTTTCATATTTATATTCTATACTTATATTTTAATTTTTATTTTTCAACTAAATTATGCTTGTTGATTTTATAATCACAATCTTTTAAACTAAAATATCCATCATCATCTTTTTCAGGTTTTACTTTTTCATTTTCTAATATATTTTTTTCATCTTCATCTCTATGTAATAAAAAGTCATCTAATTCACCTTCTGTTATAAACTCTTCACTACTTATAGAACTTTCAGTTTCATAATCACTATCATCATCTAATTTATTTTCTTTAATTCCATCTATAATATCTTTAATATCTTTATCACTATATTTTCTCATATTAATATATTCTTCTTCTAATATAGAAGCAATCATATTTTCCCAACCTTCATCTTCTGTTAAACCATCATTCTCTAAATACCATATAGCTGTATTAACTTTTTCAGGACATACAGCAAAACCTACGCTATTTGGAGAGCATTTACATCTAACATCAAAGTGTGGCTGACAATTACAATTATTTAGTTTATTCATTTGTATAACTTAATATAGAAAATAATTTTGTGGAAATTAACGCAAAAAATAAATTACTTAAATATTTCAAAAAATCAAACTTAATATTTTGAATTATTTTATTTAAAAAAACCGATTATTTAAAAAAGAAATTATTTAGCTGTATATTTTTTATCTTCGTGTAAAGAATAAGCTTTATTATATCTAACCTTATCATTAGCTTCTTTAACTTGATTATGTTTATCAAAACCTCTATTACCTGGAACTCTTGGAGGATTTATTGGTAGATGTTGATTAAACTTTCCTCTACTTATAACATCTCTTTTATCTACTGGATTAGCAAACTTTCTACGCATATTCTCGTGTGTTTGTTGAACTGGGCTATTTACTGAACTCATATTATATTATATCTTTATATTTTATTTCTTTCCTTTTTTACCTTTTTTAGGTTTAACTGGTTTTTTCTTTGGAGCTTTTTTCATTTTACTTTTTACAATCGCATCTACAAGATGTTCTGGTAGATTATCATATTGTTTCTGTGTAATCAAACCTTTCTTCAATCCTTCCATTCCTAATTTACTCGGCATATTATATTATATCTATATATTTTATTTTTTCTTTTTTCTTCTCTTTTTTCTTTTAGCTTTATTTACTTTTGGTAATTGTTCAACTTCTTGTCTTGTAGTTATTTCATTTATATCATAATAGTGTATAGGCCTTGGTTTAACCATTCTTAAATCTGTATATTGAGCTTTTTGTCTCTGTTGTTCTTGGAACTTTAAAAACTTTTCATATTCAGCTACTGCTTTATCATAATTAGGGTCTCCACTCATATTATATTATATACTTATATATTTATTTTCTTAATCGTTGTTCTCTTTTTTTTAATCTATTATATTTAGCTTTTTCTGTTTTTGTCATATCTTTAATTTTCTTATTTAATTTATTCTTATATTGTTCAGCTGTTTCACCTGATAATTCTATTGCTTGTTTCTTTGCGTATGATTTTCTTTGTGCTAATCTATTATATGTTCTTAATTGTTCTGGCGATAAATCTACAATTTGTTTATTATATGATACTTTTAAATCCTCGTTGTCTATATAATTAAAAGGTGCTTTTCTGGCCCTTCCTTTTGTTATATCATATACTACTGTATTTGGAACACTTCTAAAAGCTTTTCCTTTAAAATCTTCAACTCTAATTACATCTTGGTCTCCCATCTGTGTTAATTTGAAATATCCACTCATATATATATAATAATATATATTTTAATCAAAACTAACTATTGTAGGTTTTTTTACTATTGAAAAGTGTGGCTTTTTATTCTCTTTCTTTTTAGCTTTTTTCTTTTCATTTTTAGCTTGTTTCTTCGTCATCGTTGATAAATCACCCCAATTCCATCTGGCCATAACAGGTAATAATTCTTCTGGAACTTTTGGATAATTTTGTTTATACCAATCAATACCTTCTTCAACTGATTTTACAGACATAAAACTTAAAGTTTTTGTTTTATCTTCTACTGTTTTTTCTGGTAAAGTATTTGATATTAAATTACTATTATTTTCAGGTTCAGGTTCTGGTTCCATATTATTTATATCTGTATTTATTTCATAATCAACTTTATTAAAATCAACTATTTCTGTATTCTTTTGTAATCTTTCTAAATCTTTATTTTCACCAGTAGAACCACAAATATAATTACATTTAAAATCATCTGTATATAACATATTTACCAGATTAGGGTTAATATCTTTTTTATTAAGTTTCATCATATTATATTCTATATAACTATTTTATTTTGGTTTTTTCAACCTTTTCTAAAAAATCTTTAACTTCTGCTAATAACATTCTTTCATCATCAGTTATTTGTTCTTTTTCTTTTAACATCTTTTCTAATTCAACTACATCTTTTACTGTCTTCCATTCACATACTTTTACAAAACCCCAGGTTGCTGCTGGAACTACTGTAATAATTCCAATAACACTTAATAAAACTTCACTCCACATATTATATTATATAAATATATAATATTTAAAAAACAATTTTTAAACTTTAAAACCAAAATAATTATACCAACTATTTTCTTTAATTTTATGTAATTTTGTATTTAATTCTTCATCTATTTTTCTTCTTTGTTTTTCCATTTGTTCTATACAATTTGTTATATCTTTTGTTGTTTTTAACATATTATCTATTGTATTTTCTATATTTCCAATTTTTGCTTTTACAAAGTTTAAATCTTTAACAATAGCTGTTCTAAATATTTCTTTATCAGTTTCTTGAATAATAGCTTTTTGTGTTTCTGTTAAAAACATATTATATATTATACATATATTATAATTTATATCCTTTTGGTTTTTTTGGCCTTTTCTTTTCTTCTTTCTTTTTTTCTGGTTTCTTAAATCTACCTGTTTTTCTAAAAACTCTATTTGGATTTAATTTTTCACTTGTATCATATTTACTTGTTTTTCCAGTTGTTTTAGCTTTTCCTTTTAAAGGTTTTAAACTTGTATTTTTACCTGTTCCTTTTACTAATAATTCACCTCCTGAAACTAAACTACTTCTATCACCAAAATTACTAAAATCTACTGTATCACTTGAACTATCAATAAATTGTTGTCTTGCTGTATCTCTAATATCTTGTGCTTCACTATCTGTTGTTATGTCTTCACCAGTATTTAAACTCATTTATATTATATATTTATATTTTTATTTCTTATACTTTTCCCAAATATTTTTATCTATTCTTCTACTTGGACCTCCTAATATTACAGATGCTAAACGAGCTAAACCCCAGCTTGATGGTGTTTGATTTGGCCTACTACCTGAACTATAATAAGCTGCGGCCCCTTTGGCTATAATTTTCTTTTGTCCTGTTCTTGTAATTATATTTTTATGTATAAAATCTTCATCAGTTATTTTTGTTTTATATTTCTTTTCAAACTTTTCTACCCAACTACTTCTTTTATTTGGTGCTTTTGTTTTTGGTCTATCTTTACCTTCAAATATTGATTTTATTTGTTTTTGTCTATCATATCCTTTTAATCCTTTCATATAAGTTTCTGGAACCATACGGCTCTCTCCTTTATATGTAATTTTAACTTTCTTCACCATATATTATATATTAATATTATATTTATTTTAACTTAAATCGTTTCTTATAATCTTTTAAACTTTCTTCATATGTTTTTTTATTCCATAATATATATCTTGATAAACTACCTGCTGTCATAAACTTGCTCCAATCTTCTTTTGTTTTCTTATCGTTATGTCTTGCTAAATATCTTTGTTTTCTTTTATCATCTTTATGTATTGTATAATCACTCATACCCTTCGCTCCAAAATGTGTTGTTTTTACCTTTTTACCTTTATCATCATAAAATACAGCTTTATATTTCTTATCTCTATCGCTTTTAGTTATAATAACTTTCATATATTATATATTATATATTTTTTATTTATATTATAATATATTTTATTTAACCAAAATCTACAATAGCTCCACCTCCTGCTGCTGCTGGTGCTGGTTTTGGTTGTCCAAATGTTTCAGGCTCTGGTTCAGGTGCTGGTTGTTTTGCTTTTTTAAGTTTTTTAGGTTTTGCTAAATCAGTTATTGCTGTTCCACCTCCACCTCCTTGAAATAATTGTTGTTCTCCTGTTGCTCCACCTGTTTGTGCGTCAGCTGGTATTTCAGCTAATAAAGCTTCTAAATCAGTTTCATATTGTGGTTTTTGTTTTGCTCTGGCCCCTTGTAATCTTAATTCTTCTAATTGTGCTGCTTTTTGTCTTTCTGCTTCTCTTTCTTCTCTTGGTCCTTTTGGTAATTTCCTTTTACTTGCTTTATATGCTGCTCTCTGTTCTTTTTCAAACTGTTCTATTCTTGCTGGTATTTTAGCTTGTTGTTCGTCTATATATGCTATTTGTTGGTCTATTGCTTGTAATTTTTCAGCTTTTGTTTGTCCGCCTAATAATCCACTAAAAATAGAACCTGTTTGTGCTTCTATTACTTTTCTTTCATCTCTTAATCTTTGTAATTCTTGATTATTACTTTCAAATATAGGATTTGTTCCCCATTTTCTTTTTTCTGCTTCTGGTATTGTAGATGCTGTTGCTTGTGTTGAAGCTACTGATGATGGACTAAAAAAACTTTCGGTTCCTGGAATACTTGCTGGTGGTGTTGGTGGTTCATCTGCTTGTATTTGTGGTAATCCTTGTTCTAATCTTTTATTGTTATATTCACCAGGATAATATTTATAAGCTAAATCTTCCATCTTTTTTAAAGCTTCTTTATTTATATCAGGTGTATCACCCATACCTACATATTTTTGAGTAAAGCTTCTTATTGTTTTTAAATCTTCTTCACTAAAACCCATTTGTTCTTGTAATTGACGATTAGCTGGTATTGATATACCTGTTAATTCTTGAAAAGCTTTATCAAAACTTTTTCTAACACCTACTGATAATTGTTCTTTTTTTCTATAATCACCAGCTTTCATTTTAACAGGTGGTGGTGCTGCTGGTGGAAAATCTACACTACCTCCAAGACTTCCTCCACTACTACTTTCAGGCTCTAATTTTTGATATTCAGCGAATAAAGATTTACCTACTGGTTTTAGATTTGGATTTCTATATCCTCTACCACCTGTATCATCACTAAATAATAATAATTGTGGTAATTCATCTTTATTTACACTAATTTCACCAGCTGCTGCTATTATTTTTTCTATTTCATCAACCATAATATCAATAGCTTTTCCTGAAAATCTTTGAACTTCTGTATTGGCCATCAACCAAAACTTTGCGTCTTCACTTAAATATATACTATCTTCAATTTTTTGTAATTTATTTGTTCCTGCTTGTGGTGCTGCGAATACAGGGCCTGGTGGTGCTGGTTGTGGTAATACACCTGGTGCTGCTGCTACTAATCTTGCGTCTATTGGTGCTGGTGGTCCTGCTCTTATTCTTGCTGCTTCTTCTTCTTGTTTTTTAACTTCTTCATCTACTAATATTCTTGAATATTCAGCTTGTTTCATAAAAAAATCAACATCTATTCCTTTAAAACTTTCAAAATATTCTTTATCTTGTTGTCTTTTTGTATTTTTTAAATCTTCAATTAATTTATCAGCTTCATTCAATTCTACGGCGTTTGGCTGTCCTAATCTTTTTTTCTCTGCTGCTACTTTTATAAACTCTGCGGCCCTTGCTTTCTTTTCTAATTCTCTTTGTTTATTTACTTGTCCTCTTGTAGGTAATACAGCTTTCATCTTTTTACCTTTTTTAGGTGGTTTAAATAGTGGTTCAGCTTTTGTTTGTTTTGGTTTTGCTTCACCTTGTTTTAAAACTAATCTTAATATTTCTAAAAGTATATTATCTTTACCCTTATATTTTTTTAATTTATCTACAACTTCTTTTTGTGGTCTCTTTACTGGTTTCTTTTTCTTCTTTTTTACTCTTTTCTTGACACGCTTTACAGTTATGGCTGTATCTTTATTTATAGTTTCTTTTAATCCTCCTGTTCCTTCAAAATATATTTTCTGCGATTTATACATATATATTATATTATAACATATTATTATAATTTATTTCTTTTCCTGTATTTTTAGATTTAAGTTCTAATTTATTGAAGTTTCTATGAAACATATTTTCGTGGTCCTTATTAGTATCTAAATACAAAAAATCGTTTTTCTTTTTAAAGGTATAATTTAATATATCAAAAAAATCTTTTTTCTCACAGGTTATTAGCTCATCAAATATAGTTTCTAATTCTTTTTTGTTCTTTGTATGATATACACATATATGACTTGCTGTTTTTCTTATAGGTGCTGGTATTTTATTATATACTTGTGTA
>CEQR01110806.1_pt1 | contig 10344 bp, 7 predicted proteins | sample 530901 | NCBI WGS metagenome assembly CEQR01 (sample SAMEA2621085, study PRJEB7988) | marine metagenome | isolation source: saline water (ENVO:00002010), including | reverse complement strand
AGATCGACGGAGCGCTACAGAAACGAGCGCAGAAAAGACTACGTCTACAAGCAGTTGCACCTCGAGCTAAAAGAAGTTGCCCACGAGCACAGACTGGCGAGTTCGGGCATGGGCAACTGGGGTGGCTACACCATGGATGCCTACGAGCGCAGGTTCGTTGAACAGTGTACAGGGTACTTAATCGAGGAGCATGGAGCAGCCGTTGCAGCGTGCATCCTAGAGATGATTGACTTGTCAGATGTAGCCAAGTTGGACCATGAAGGCGACCTTGGTGTTGCTCGAGACGCAGTAGAGTATGCTAAAGAAGAAATGCGAAGATGGTTAAGGAGGACAAATGTCGGACCAAAGAAAGCCAAACCTGCACGGTATTCTGCAATCAATTAGAGGACGGCAGGTCGAGAACCTGACCCTCGAAGATATCCGCCGCATGAAGCTAGAGATCATCGATAGGTCTATGGAGGACAGCTCCAACGCAAAGGCCCTTGAGGTTGCACTGAAGGCTATTCAGTCGCTCGAGACCATGCTTGATCGCAACGATGCCTCCGAAGTCGACGACTCCCTCGCTGCAAAGCTGCCTGAAAAGGTGCTGAAGCTGGTGAACAACGGTGAGTAGAGGCCGCAAGCGCCAGGTTAAAAACTCGCTGTCGCCGATCCAGACTGCGTTCATTAACCACTGTCGGGAAGATTTTCGGTTTTTCTGCCTAGAGGTGCTGAAGATTGTCGACAAGAAAGCGCGCCTGGTGCCGTTCGAGTGGAATGAGCCCCAGGAGATTATTTGGCGCGACATCCAGAACGGGCGCAATAGACTTGGTGTTCTTAAGGCTCGCCAAGAAGGAGTGACTACATTCGTTGCTGCATACTTCTTCTGGAAGGTGCTGCTTAACGAGAATGAACGCGCCATCGTGCTGGCCCACGAGAATGATGCCGCTGCAAGAATCTTTACGATTTATAAGAATTATTACGAGTGCCTGCCGGATTGGATGAAGAACTACTTCCCAACCAAGCACTCTACCAAGACCGAGTTGGTGTTTCGTAAGCACACCGGCAACATCCGCATCGCAACGGCGAACACCCCCGACAAGCTGCGAGGAACAACGCTCCATTACCTGCACTGCTCAGAGATGGCATTCTGGGATAAGCCTCACCTGGTCTTTACCACCATCATGCAGTCGCTCACCGATCGTGGTGCCGCCTTCGTTGAGACGACAGCCAACTCTTTTAACCAGTTCTACGACTGGTGGATGACCAACCGTGGTTACCATAAGGTGTTTCTGCCGTGGTTTGCGCTCGAATCCTACCGGATCGACAAGGATAAGACCGGGTATTTGGACCATGAAGGGGTGCCATTAAGGCTAGATGACCAGGTTCAGGCCATTGTAGAGCGTGAATTAGACGATTTTGAGCAGAAATATGCCGCTGAGCACAAGCTGGATAACGGCCAAATTAGGTGGTTAAAGTGGGCATTATCGCAGAAATGTGACGATGAATGGGACCGATTTAGCCAGGAATACCCCGCTACACCGCAAGATGCCTTCCTGCACTCAGGTGATATGTTCTTCGACGGAGAATGGATTCCTGAAGAACTCAACAAGGTCGTCGATTATATTGAGGAACCGCTGCCTGGTAATGTTTATGTCATGGGCGTCGACACTGCAGCAGGCTCAAGCGAAGGTGACTTTAGCGCTGCATGCGTAATCAACGCAACAGACACAGACAACATGCGTATTGCTGCTTGGATCTATGAGCGATTGCCGATCCATGAGTTCGCAACAAAGGTAATAGAACTCGGAAAGAAATACGGACAAGCGCTCGCAGTTGTCGAGGTTAACAACGTGGGTGCTGCACTGCAGGAAGAGCTGAGCATTGAGCAGTACCCTCACCTTTACCGTCGGTTTGTCTACGATAAGATGGCAGAGCGCTACATTGAGAAACTCGGATTCTATACCAGCTCGAGCAATCGATCGATCCTAACAACGCGCCTGCGTAAGATGGTCGCCAAGGAGCGATTAACAAAACTTCCCCAGGTGCTAATCAACGAAATTAGTACATTTACTTACAATGACAAAGGCGAAGGACAGCACTCGCCAGGCTGTCATGACGACATGATATTCGCTACCTGCCTGGCGCTCGAAGGACTCGAGCAATTGATTCCTGTACGTGAGAAAGTAATCACCGACTTCGTACCGAAGACGCACGCAGATTATATTAAGTTTGAGATGTCGACTGGGTTAGATGCACGCACTAAAAAACCCCTGACTGATCACTGGCAGAGGAATAATCATGACCATCTTTTAGGCGATGGGCTTGACTTCTGACCAAACAAAAGAATAATCGCGAGGACTCTATGGGTGGCTCACCGACCCTGGACCGGTGTGTAAACTTCGCAACCCAGGAGCGTTATCATGGGATTTCCTAAGCTGGCTGAAATCAAAGCAAATATGGACGTACCTGCAGCCTCGTCCCCTGCTGCTACGACTGAAGCCCCGGTCTCCAGCACACCTGCTGCAGAACCAACTTCTAATGCTGAAGCCCCACAGGCCGAAGCGCCACAAACGGAGAGCCCGGCGGCCACCGAGGCTACTCCAACAACCGAGCAGTCGATCCCATACGATCGGTTCAAGGAAGTTAATGAGGCGCGAAAAGAGGCATCAGCACAGAACGAGGCACTGCAACAGCGGCTTGCTGAGTTAGAGGCGCGCATCAACGCACAACCGGAGCAAACAGCGCAGGAAGAAAAGGCACCTGATCCTAATCCGTTGATGGAGAAGATCGAGGCTTACGTTGCAGATAACGAGCATGACGAGTCGGCGCAGCTGATCAAAGATCTGGCAAACCAACTCCAAGCTGCTCAGCAAACTGCAAACCAAGCTGCGAGTTCTGCACACAACCAAGAGGTTCAGCGCCTGGTTCGAGAGTTTCAGGGTAGGATCGACACTGCACTTAATGAAGTGAAAGTGAGTGATGCCGATGCTGCTCGAGTCTTTATGCTCACTCGGCTTGACCAAGACGCCAAGGCAGACATGAAATCTGCGGCGGCGGAATACGCCAAGCTAGAGCGAGACTATGAAGACAAGATTCTCGCACGCTTGGGCATGCAAAGACCCGGTCAAAAGACCGAGCCTGAAGCAGACCCAACAGAGGTGCTTCCCGATCGGCCGGTTGGCGGTGGGTCGACGGCGAAGCCTGTAACATCCCAAATCAAGCCACCTGAAGCGGGAACAACATTACGTGACCTACGCAAACAACTTGGAAGAGGACGTAGGCGCTAAGGAAAAATAAAATGGCTGCATCTACTACTACAATTTCACAGCTGCTTAAGAATCAGTACGAAGGTCCGATTCGCGAACAGCTTAACCGTGAGGCGTTGATTTATCAGCTCTTCGAAGAAGGTCCGCACGAGTGGGCAGGTAGCAACGTTCATATTCCGTTGCACACTGCTGGTATTAGCGAGACCACAAATATCGTTTACGGATCGACCGAAGCACAGGTTGTCCCAGAGGCTGGCTCTCAAGATTACCTCGAGTTGGTGGTCGGGGCGAAGGCTCTTTACGCATCGTTTGCTGTGACCGGCAAAGCTGAGGCTTCTGCTCCAGGCAATGCTGGTGGCTCTGAGGCTGCGTTTATCGGCGCTATGTACAGCGAAATGAAGGAAATGGAGCGTGACGTGCGCTTCAAGATGGAACGTGACATGTTCACGGGTCGTCGCGTTTGGGGCTTCCTGATCGATGCTGCTGCAGGCACCGCAGGTGGTGGCGGTGGCGTTGCGCATACTGAGCGCAAGGTTTCCGGTGCAAACGTGTTGGCAGAGCGCCTCGCTGAGCACGCTGCGCTTGGCACAGTGTTTTATGTCAAGATTTCTCACTGCGCACGCGACACTGCTGTCAACTGGTACTACCTGCGCGACGCTACTGGTGGTGCGCCCAACGCAGCGGGAACGGTCTTTAAGGTTCTCGCCGTAGACACGGCTAAGGGGACTGCGACGATCGAGTCGACCGCTAACGCTGGTGAGGGTCCTGACAGTGCTGACGCTGGGGCTTTGGGTGACAACGGAACGAGCGCTTTGGTTATCGAAGAGTGCAACAACGCTGGTGCTCGCTTGCCTGGCGACGAAGTCCATGGGCTCAACAGCCTGGCTTTCGAGCAGAGTTCCGATGGTGCGTTTAGCAATGCGCGTGACGCAGTAAACAACACCATGCTGCGTGGGTTTGGCTACAGCATGCCCCGTGCATCTGCTGCTGCTGCTGCCGGTCAGTACAGTTCGGGTACGAGCCTGGACCTCGAGTCCATGCAGTTAATCCGTGACGGTATTGAGGATGCAAGTGCTGAAGACATTGATTGTGTCATTATGCACCGCTTTACTCGTGCTGAGTACCGCAAGCTGTTCCAAGAGCAGATTCGGTTCTTGCCTGGTGAGACGAATGCTCAGGGTGGCCATGGTTACGATCTGGCTTTCGACGATGGAATTCCTCTCAAGGTTTCCAAGCGTTGCCCCTTCGGTGTGATGTACTTCATTAAGAAGGACACGATTAACACCTACACGTTGCGTCCTGGTGGGTTCCAGGTGTTCACCGACAACGGTGACATCATCACGCAGAGCCGGTCTACTGCAGGCGCCACTCAGGGCCGCTTGCTGGATCAGCGTGAGGGCTTCTGGAAGCAGTACTACGAACTGGTTTGTGAGAAGCCACGTTCGATTGGTGCTCTCGTGGGCATCAAGTACAAGAAGGCTTGATGATTGAGTTCCCTCGGGGGTAGCCTCGCACACTACCTCCGGGGGGATTATCAATGTCAATATTTCTTGAGGCTTGTGTTTCTATTGCATGTCTCGCCTACGCAGCGACGCAAGGGTGGAATATCTATCTGAGCGTCCTGCGTGTGCGGGAGATGCGACAACACCAAGAAGCTGCAAGCCAACTGCCGACATACATGACAGGTGAGGACGGTCTAGGGTGAGTGATTACAATTATAAGAAGATCGACCCAGGCCGTATCAACGAGTTTGTTCGGCATTGTGATAACTATATTGTAGGCGAACTTTACAGCTGGGATACCGCCAGAAGGTTCGTTGAAGGTATGCAGTACGGTACAAGATACCGTGATGGCTCATGGCGCGTTGAAAGCACCAAGCCAGGCATGACAAGGCTAACCATTAACTTGTTGTTGCCGATTTATCAGCGTTTACTTGCAACACTAGAAATGACAACACCGCATGTGTCTGCGCGCCCGGCATCGCCAACCAAAGTGGATCTTGTTAAGGCGAAAGCTGACGCAGCAGTCGTCCAGTATTTATGGGATCGCAACAAAGTCACTAGGGTCTACCATGAGGCGGTAAAGTGGCTGCTTGTTTGCGGTAACGTTGGAATCCACACTTACTTCTGCAAGCAAGAGAAGAAGGTAAAGCATTCAGTTGTTTCGCCTTATGACCTTATTATCCAGCCGGGAAACTCGCGCATGGAAGACGCTGAGTATATTATGCGTCGGTCGCAGCATACAAAACAGGCCATCAAGCGCATGTATCCCAAATCCGATCCTGACAAATACAAAGCGGTAGAGTTCAATAACATCTATCGGGTGCCGAACTGGACTTATACGGCGCAAAGTTACGAGAATCTCGATATGTACGAGATCATCGAGTACTGGGACCGGACAGGTAACCACAAGATTATCTCAGGTGACGAAGAGTTATTCTCTAATAAGATTGGTGACGGAGAATGGGACCCGAATGGACCATGGCCTATTGTGCATTTATCCTACCACAATCTACCCGGAAGACTGCACGGGAAGAGCGCCATCGAGCCGTTGATGCAGATACAGCGAGAGTACAATGCTCAGCGGTCAGCGATTGTTGCGAACACGAAACTGATGGGAAATCTGCAGTGGCTTGTTCCGATTAACTCGGGCGTTGAAGCGATTAACAACGAGCCTGGTGGAATGATCCGTTATAATCCAGCAGCGCCGCCACCCTCTACGGTTGGCATTAATCCTTTGCCTGGGTTTGTTATGGATAACGTCGTTCGTTGCCATAGCGAGATTATGGACTTGGCAAGCGTTCACTCTACCTCGATGGGCAAGCGGACAACCGGCATCGAGTCTGGTGCTGCCATTAACGCCTTGGTGCAGCAGGACAGTGGTCAGCTGACTGATGTCATGAACAACATTGTCGACAGCGCAGTGGATATCGCTCAGCAGATGCTGCGGCTTGTGAAGCAGTACTACCCCAAAGGCATGATGGTGCGCATGTTCGGCATCGACGGCGGCATGTTCTACAAGCAGGTAAAGAAGACAGATCTTACAGACGAACCGGATATCTTTATCGAAGCAGGCACCCTGTTTGCGAGCAGCGTAATGGATCGTCAACGGCGGGCTATGCAGATGTTCCAGATGCAACTGTTAACGCCAGAAGAGGCGCGACGGGCAATCAGGTTCTTCGGCATGGATGAGCAGATTGCTCAGACGGTGCGCTTCTACAACCATGCACTCGACGTGCTCGAGGCTGTGTTGTCTGGGGCTGAAGTCGAAATCCTGCCGACCGATCCGCTGAAGGAAATGATGGAAGTCTTCGCAGAGTATGTTGCGTCCGATGAATTCCAAGAGGTTGACGAAGAAACACAGGACCAGGTTCTTGCCGTTTATAGAGCTGTTCTGGCGCAGGGTAACCCACAGGTGGAGCAACAGCTTGCGCAGCCTATTTACCCACGACAGCAGCAACCTGACGGAATGCTACCGGAGGGACCGGCAATTCCTAATGTGCCGGGTGAGCCAATGGCGCAAGGCACATCAGTAGGAGGGACGGCAGAGGGAGCAGCAACACGTACTGAAAACCAGCAAACCGCTGCGATCTATGAGAACTACATGCCACGCAGTAACATGGGGATGGGGTCGTGATTGTCAACGATGCAAAGAGTTTGTTCAGGGATTACGTTGACGATCCAGACGGTACGTTCCTGACAGATGCGCAAGTAATCCAGTATTTAGACTTTGGCATTCAGGACTGGTTTTCACTGATTCGAGTCCTAGGGCCATCGACAGTTATGAAGAGTGTTATACTCTCAGCTGCCAGCAATACGGCATACAGTGACCAGCCTGCTAGTTCTAAGCCATTTCGTTACAGCCTGGATCTTAACGATAAAGATATTCTGTACCCAAGCAAGGCAGCCAACACTCCTTTGATGGGGTCTTATTTAGATGGTGGCACGTTAAAGACCGGCCCAATCGACCAGATTCTTAACCTCAGTTATATTGTTAGTGGTACGAATGAGCGCCAGGACCGATGCATACCGCTGCCTAGCAATGCACAGATTCCGAACTCTTCAACAGTGCGCAATTATGCGCTGGATAAGTACGTGCTGCAGTTTGCAGGAACGCCTCCAGAGAACTTTGTAATCGACTATTTTCCTGTGCCGGCAACGGATTTTAGCGCTGGCACTGATAATATCGAAGGTGGTGATCTGGCGCAGTTTCACGAGTTGATTGTTCTGTATGCTACGCGTCGTTATGCAATCCGAGATGGCGTGATTTCGCAGCCAGTCGAGGGCATGATTCAGTTGCAAGAAAGCAGGATCGTCAGGTTTCTGCAGGACCAGCGTTTGGTGGATAGTGGCAACCAGGTCCGAGTGACCCAGCTGTTCTAGGAGCCAGTAATGGATAGAAAGAACGTAGGTGGCATTGGTGGCAGGCCAACTGTCTTCAAGCCTGCTGTTATTATTCCTACACCTAAAAAGGTGCAGAAAATAGACTATCGAAACCTGTCCAATATTATGGGCGCACTGCGTGCTTCCACTAGAAATCTAAGAGATCTCGAAAATTTTAGAACCGGCGAAGAGGTAGAGCAAACAGAGGCAGCTGTCGCTCCGGCACCCACGGTAGAATTCCGGCAGGAACTAGCAGACGCTGCTGTAGCCAACATGCTTGCAACACAAAGAGCGGCAATGCAGCAAGGCAAAGCCATGGGGCAGAACTTGCTGCAACAGAAACGCACTGGCCCAGGGGGCATGACTGAGCAAATGCGACAAGAGTTGCTTGTTAAACCTTTCGAGGACGGGGATGATTTTGAAGGGTTTCAAGATGCCCTTGTCGAAGTAGGCGAGTTGCAAACGAAGCGAGGCGAAGAAATAGATCACTTCAACATGCTGCTGCAGGAATTGGCTAAAGAAATAGAGAAACGCCATCGTAACAAAACGAGGAGCCAGTAATGGCTAGTCGCTACCCAGAAATCGACATTATGCCTAAAGCGGGCATTGCGTTGGGAGATCCAAGTGGGGTCGAGTGGGTGGCTAATCTATGGCGCATTAACCGTGAAACTGCGTTGCAAATACGTCCAGGCTTTGGGCAGGTAACACAGAACGACGCAACCACAATGCAGTCGACACCAGGAGGAAACCCTGTTGGCGGCTTCCAAGAGCACTTGGGCTCGTTTGCGTACACTAGCGACTACGGTCACCGCCAGGTTCTCTCAGTGTTTCGTACGGTTATGGATACAACGAGCCTGACGCAGATTATATTGCAAGCTGGTTACGATGCAGACTTGTATATTCATAACACCATAGGCGGTTTCGCTGACTGTGTTACGATGACCATTTACGATCTGACAACATCAACGATGTGGGAAGAGCCTCTCGTTGCAAAGACAAACCAGCGATGCTTGGAAAATGCGGACATACCAGGCTCATATGGTTTTTATGAAACAAGGCAAAAGTTTGATCAGCGTGGTTATACAAACGTGCCACAGGGTTCAGTTGTGACATTTGTGCAAGTCGGAGACAGCGTTGTTATTGCTGGTGGCACGCTGGGTACCTGGGTTTATCACGGCATCGATGTGTCGAAAGCAAAGCAACGAAAGATCTACGGGCCAAACGGTAACAACACAGGCACTGCAAGCGTATACACTGGGTACAATAACTCGACCGGCGAAAGCGAAGGAAGCGTGTGCATACCGATTGGTGGCACTCGTGGCATTAATGGCGATGACTCAGCGTACCTGACCAGAGCAGAGTTTCCCCGACCAGATGCTGTAGCCTATGTGGCAGGCAGGGTCGTTTATGGCGCTCGCAACATTATCTTCTTTAGTGATGTAAATCAGCCAGGGTCAATTCAGGCTAACAACTTCATTAGCATTCAGACTGACACAGACATTCAAGCGCTGGCTCAGTACAACGGTGTTCTTTATGGCTTTACAGAGCAGTCGACTCACTTGTTTCAGTTGCGCCCTAACGTCAACGTGGGAGAAACATCTGCGTCGCTTGTGTCGGCAATTCATGTGCCTTTGTCTGATCTTATCGGTGCGGTATCTCAGGCTGCAACAGTAGAAACACCATTCGGGGTTTGCTGGATAAGTCACAGGGGCGTGCATATTATTGGTGGCAATCAAGCTATCAGTGATTTGTCTGACCCTATCCATTCGTTTTGGGATGGCGGTATCGTCGATCCTGTAAGCAATTATTATGCGGCTTCTGGTGTTGGTGGGTCAAACGCACAGCCATCGATTGTCTATAAGCACCATGGTAAGCCAACTATTGCCTATGATAGATTGCATCAAACACTGGTCCTTTCGTACCCCGACTGTTTGTTGATTTATCAGTTTCGCACTCAGGGGTGGTCGATTTGGCCTGTAGGCACGGTGCAGGCATCTGGTGTTGTGCAACGCAATCAAACCATCGCACCCTTGCAGGTACTGGCAGATGATCAGAATGTATTTCTTGTAGGCGGTCTGACTGACAAGAACTTTGCAGGTGCAACACCTGCTGCGCAGCCTCCTTCGTTTCATCTGCTCGAGCTGGGCAGGGGTGGTGCGATGGATCGCAGTTGCAAGACCGAGGACCATCGTCTTTACGGCTGGGGCAAATACGCTGCAAAGCGTGCACCTGCGTCTTCCAGCAGCATAGATCATCATTATCGCTTCTATGTAAACGAGCCACGTCGAATCTTTCACGATCGCACGAATGCAAAGATTTGTTACGAGGTGCAGGTCGATTTCGAGACACTGCGAGACAGCACTGCAACTGTTTATTATCCTGCTGATACTGGCGCAGGAACCAAAGATGCTTTGGAGTTAGTGTTCCAGTTTCATGCTGACTGGGACCTAGAGGGCAGTGTCGGAATCTTTGCCGAAAGTGCTCCGTATAGTGATTTTGACTTTCTTGTGGGTCCAACTTCTGTGCAGATTTACCGCAGCTTTGGGGGCAGCACTGACCCTCGTCCAGTTGGAACGAGAATGCCTCTTTGCTTGTTACGCTTTTATGCTTCAGACGACATTGACGTGGTGCCCACCTTGTCGGTTAGCAAGGCTCGTATCCATCCGGTTGGTGGCGGCGGGACTTACAAGGATATCGTGGGGTATGTATGGGAG
>CEQR01002276.1_pt1 | contig 10349 bp, 21 predicted proteins | sample 530901 | NCBI WGS metagenome assembly CEQR01 (sample SAMEA2621085, study PRJEB7988) | marine metagenome | isolation source: saline water (ENVO:00002010), including | reverse complement strand
CGATCTTTACCCGTCAAATCATCAAAAGGTCTGTTTTCAATCATAATAAAATTTAAATAATTTGAAGAACATATTGTAATTTTAAGGGATATGAGTACAGTAGACATGCTCACATACATATTATGCATGCAAAAACAAAGGTAAAAGATCCAAAATTTGATGAGATGTCTGATGAAGAACTCATTGAATTACAGGATGGTTTTATCCAATTAAGAACTCATGCAACTCGTGGCTTAGAAAATGTTACGAGAATTTTACATGAGCGTTTAGAAAAGAGGTTTCAATCATGAACATCATCACAACCTGTGCAATTTACAAGGGAGATGCTACAACTGAACGTGGTTTACGCTATCTCAAACTTGTGATTCCAGGAACTGGTAATAAACCAGTAGGTATTCCCTTAGCACTACTACCAAGTTTTGCAGCGGGAGATACTTGTGCAGCTGGCATATTCAAGGAGGGATCGAACATTCTAGTCAATGGTCGGCTTTATCCAAGTATGGATGGCATGATGTATGTTGTCCCCACACAGGCTCTGTATGCCCTTTCACAGGGTGTTGCCTTAAATCAAGTCCTACTTAGTGGAGGAGTTGGTTTCATAGGAGAACAACGCAGAGAAGATGCATTTAACTTTGGTTTAATGTGTCAAGCACCACCACAAAAGAGTATCGGACATACTTGGCAAGATAGCTTAGGTTTTCGTGTAGAAAGCTGGAGAGATGATGCTGAACGTATGAAGAAACATCTATTTGTAGGTAGACAACTTTCTTTAGGTGGATCTCTTAAATATGAATCTTGGACTGATAGAGATGGTAATCAAAGAGCTAATTACAAAGTGAGAGTAAGATCTCAACAGTATTCTTTCTTTGGTAAAAATCAAAAGACCCAAGAAGCAGAAAAAGAGGTATTGGAAACCGTTAAAGAAATTGTTAAAGAAAATAAAGGGAAACCCCAAGAACCTCTAGCCGATGGTATTCCCTTTTGATAGGCTAGAAAAGCCGGACACTCCGGCACAAACACTCTGAACTTATTGAACAATTATGTCTGTATTAGACCGTTTTAAAAATACTGAAAAGTATCCTCCACAGATGCGTGAACTTGGAATGTTAATCATTCTAAATAGAAGAAAAGATCCTGGACTTTTTCTAAAAGATATGCATGCAGATCGATGTGGATTTTTTGGTAAACCTTCTCAACTACCTGACGCTGAACACACAGAAGAAGAATTTGGTGATGATGGAAAGTTGGAATCTGGACTCCTATTAAGAACTCCAAGACTTATGGTTCTTAGGGGAGGATATAAGGATGATCCTACCTTTGTAGAAAATAGTAAAGAAAAAGGAGCTATCGAAGGTCTTTACTCTGATGTAAACCATTTATGGGATACATGGAAAGAAAAATATCCTGATAAAGCTTCTCCCTACAGAAGAAGACGTTTAGTCCTTTGCTATTTAGTAGACAAAAATGGATCTCCTTTGCATAAAAAACCATTAATACTTTCTATTCATGGTGGAGCTGCAAAAATATTCTGTCAGAAATATGCAAACTTCATTGAACAAATGGAATCTGCCTACGCTCAAGCTACTGGAGATAAGGCTGCTCAAGGATTTGCAGATAAAATGTGTGCTTCAATGATTTGGACTCCTACATTTGGAAGTATGAAATACGGAGAAACAAGAAAATCTGACATAGCTGTACCTGAATCATGGGATTTTCCAACTCCAGAAACTATTTTAGACTTTTGGCCTAAGAAAGAAGCAGACATTGATCACATAGAGGATGTCTATGAAAGTTGTCCTCCAGAAGTTTACGCAAGTAAATTCTTTAAGCAATGTGAAGCAGAGATTGGTATTAATGCCTTAAAGCCTGGCGTAGACATATCTGCTCCTGTTCTTCCAGCTGCTGATAACTTAGGGGATAGAGATGAGTCTGGTGCTCTCATAGGCGGTTTAAAGTAAGTCTCCTTATAAATTAATTTAAGCGGATAGTTTCTCGTAAACTTTATCCGCTTTTTTTATGATCTTTTGTGCATCATCTCTAGAGAGACAATCATCTGCTTTAACTTCTAATCTTAGAAGTTTTTTATTAGCTTTTTGTTTATTCATTATTGAATCTTTTTTTTATTTATTTTCCCTTTCTCTTCTAATTTGGTAAGTCTTTTTACTAATGCCCTAATAACAGCCTGTCTTTGTATTAAAACTTTTAAAAGTTGTCTAGCTCCAATATAAATTTCTTCTTTAGTTTCCAGTTGGTCTAATTCATTAAGAACTGCAGTCATAGTAAACTCATCCTCTAAAGAAATTTTTATATCTTGAGGATCAATTGATAACTCTATCAGTTCATATGATGCCATTAATTATGTGTCGTTTTCTATATTCTAGCTTACTTATTGACAGTCACCGTACAATCTTTTAAATTTAAGCGGACACTAGTTCTAATATGGCAGACCCCTTAACCTACGCACAATTACTTGAAAAAGAAAAAGATTTACGAAGTATTCTTGATTCCAATGATGTAGAAGATAACGAAAAAGAAGAACTTGAAAGAATCTGGAATGCTTTAAAAACTAGAGAGGAATCTAAATTTGATGCAATAATAAATATGATTAAAGATTGTGATCGTCAAATTACTGTAAGAGAAAAAGAAATAGCTGAATTAAAAAGAAATCAAGATCACTGGAAAAGGAAACGTAAGAATATTATTAACATTATTAAACGTGCTTATGAAGAACATTTAATTAATTCTATGCCTACAGGTAATAAATATCAGGCAACAATTCGTAGAGTTAAATCAAAATTAGTTGATGGATATGAGTCTTGGGACAAAGATGAAAAAAAGAATTTTGGATTATACAAAACCACTATGATTCAAAAGACATCCGATGGCACAACAGTAGACTGGATAGAAGAATATTTACCCGATAAGAAGGCAGTTAGAGAGTCTCTTGAACAGAATGATGGTAAAGCCCCTAAGAAAGCTCGTTTAGTGAGAAAATTTTCTATGATTTATAACCTTAGAAAAAGATTAAAAACTGGATTATGGTAATAATTTTAGGTTTTCCCTGTTTAAAATAATCAAAAAGCCATGCAGTCAAAAAAAGAAAAATTTGATAAATTTATCGAAAATGCTTCCAAAAGTGTAGAGGACTATCAACTTCGTTCATATATAGACAAACAAAAAAAATTTTACAAATCTGATGATCCAGAAAGCTATAGATTATACGACCGATAACACCTCAGAGTAGAAGGATTATTCTAGTCTTAACTACATAGTTTTGATGAAAAATCAGAAGTCAACATCTGTACTGGTCAAGCCATCTGAAATACTTGAATCCGTAACACATTTAGGTTATGAAATAAAAAGTTTACGGCATGCTAACACTGGTTTAGTGCTCTATAAATTTCCCAGTAAAATGCATAATTGGGAAGATTGTTGGACTATAGATTTAGAAACTGCTAAAACAGGAGTGTCAAAATATATGCAGCATATGAAAAAAATTAAAGAAAATTTAAATAAAATCCTGTAAAATAAATCTACACGGAAAATTATGTTTGACGTAGCGAGGCCACTAATGACAAATCTTATGGATGATCTTGCAGAAAATATTCACAGACATCTATATGAAATCTCTACTGAATTTAATGGATCACATTTTGTTTTGATTCCTATTACTGAAGTAGTCAAAAAATTTGAAAGGAATCATCGTACAATACAAAGACGAATTAATGCCTTAAAAAACGAAGGATTACTTGTTCCCATCATAAAAAGGAATACAATAACCTTATACCAAATCATTGACAAAGAGGACTAAATGCCAGAAAAAAACAAACCAAATCCATACTTAGAACATATAGATTTTCTAGTCTCATCTTTTACAGATAATGGAAGATCACTTAGAGGATTTACCTCTAACCCACAGGAATTAGCTATTACTATTTTAACCGCTGGCCTGCTATCAAATTCAAAGTTAATGATTGGACCGGAAGATGCAGTAAAATCTGCATTTGATATACATAAAAAAATACAAGACCACGTAGCAAGATATCAATCAATGCAGTTTGCAGCAAACATAGATGAGGCTTTTCACGAACGGCCACCAGAAATCGAGCACGATTAATATAAAATTTTTTTAAATCTTCAGCAGCTTTTTCTGCATCACTTCTTAATTCGTAATATTTACCTTCATAAACTTTTTTACCATCATAGTACCAAGGTTTAAATTGAAATAAATATCCCATTATGATTGGATTTACACCACATTTATGAGTAAATAAATCAAAATCTCTGTAAGGCGTGTAGGACATAATTTGCTTCTTTTTTAACTAATAGCTAATTTTAAATAGATTAGCAAGATTAGGGGGGCTTATTCTCGAATCACCTACTATTGCATTCTTGGATTATAGATCACAAGGTGACACTAGAGTAACAATTAATGGCTCTAGACATTATAAAACTCCGTATGGTGCATTACCTTCGGTAACAACAATTCTTTCAGAAACGCAGGGAAATAAAGAAGCATTAGCAAGATGGGCAAAAAAAAATCCAGGTGGTAAAGAAGCCGCTGCTGCTCGTGGTACAAAAGTACACTCACTAATGGAAGACTTTTTATTAGGAGTAGATAGAGAACCAGTAATTAAAGATACTGAGATAGCATCCTTTTGGGACGGTTTACCGAATAACCTCAGTAAATTAGATCATGTCGTATGGGCGGAAAACCCTGCAAGTCCTGATGATTTCGCTTGGACAAAGGGAGGAGATGGAGTTTCTAGGGTATGGCACCCTGGTTTTAAAGAAGGAGAAAATTATGGTTGGGCTGGTACACCTGATATTGTTGCTGAATATAAAGGAAAAATAGTCTTAGGCGATTTAAAAACCAGTAATGGTCCTTACTATGCACGGTGGCCAGGTGCTGACACTCCCAAAAAAGAATATGGTAAACGAAGATCAGGCTTTATGAAATATCAAAAATGTCAAATGCAAATGGCTGCTTACGCAATGGCATTAGAACATACTATAAATATTAAACCAGAATTAATTATGACGTTTGTTGCCACCAAAGAAACTTCACAAGTATTTGTTATTCAATCAAGCACTATAGAAAAATATAAAGAGAAATGGAAACAAGCTGTAACAAAATATTATGAAGAAATATTACCAGCTAAAGAAGCTGAAAGAATCGAGTTGGAGGCTATAGATGGAGATAGTTTAGAAGAAAAAGAGGTAAGTTCATGCAGCATAAATTAGTACAATAGTTACCATAAATAGTGTAAAAACCCTAAAAATTTAGAAAGTTTCTATACAGATGGGGTTTCATAGTTGAAAATAAAGGCTACTCTCAAAGTGGCATATTTTATAAAAAGATTGAAAAATTTATAAATGGCAACAGCTAACCCAAATCCAAAGAAGAATTTAAAGGCAGGTGAGATAAATCTTGGCTATATCCCTATTGATTGGGCATTAACCCCACTACAAGGTAAAAGAGCATATATTCCTAATTGGCCTTCTCAACCATACACAATTGAAGAAATAAAACGTGAATTAAATCAGGGAAAAGCAACAGGAGTTGGATTAATTACTGGTGTATGGTCAAACTCTAACGGTTTAGTGTGGGTAGATATAGATGGCACAGATGCCATAAAACCTTTAGAGGAATTAGCAGGCACTTCTTTAGAAGGTGCTTTTCCTCCAACACTAACTATTTCTTCAGGAAAAACTGATAGAAGAAGAATGCTTTTCAGTATTCCTAAACAACGGCTTACTCAGTTACCTGATAAAGCGACTATAAAGATTGGTATACCATCATTCGAAATTTTATATAGATCTAAACAAGGTGCAATCATGGGCACTCATCCTGATACCAAAGGATACTTTACTTTACCTGACAGAGGTTTTGAATATGCAAAAAATCCACCAGAATTACCTGAGTGGTTATATGAGGCAATAGCAAAATCGTATCCATTAAATAAATATAAAAGACCTGTCAATGAAGGGGTACTAACTCAAACAATAAATCTAAATTATGAGGATGGATCTGAGTTTCAATTAGAAGAAAATTTAAATGAAGCAAAAATCTATTTAGATCATTTAGAACCTGAAAGAGCCTCTGATTATGAGACATGGATAAAAGTAGGAATGTGTTTAAAACAGATCGATGAAACTCTATTACAGGAGTGGGTTGATTGGTCAAAACAGGCTGAAAATTTTGAAGATGGGGCATGTGAGAAAAAATGGAATACATTTGAAGTTGTAGAAGGAGGACCTTCACCTGAAAATCATTGTGGTCTACACCATTTACGTGCTATGGCTAAAGAGGATGGATATGTACATCTCGAAGGTTTTGTAGTTGAATCAGGCGATTCTTTAAAAGATAAAGCCAGAAAAATGTTTGCTGATCCCAATACTGATCTTCCAATAAAGGCTGTAAGTGATGTTTTGAAAGATATGTGTGGCGAACCAACAGTAAAAGAACAACAAGAAATATTTAAACAAATATCAGGTAAGGGTAAACCAAAAACTCCTCCTGCTTCAGAGCTGGCAGAGTATGTAACCCAAATGGTTTTAGAGTGTGGATGGAGATATGATCCTAAATATGATACTTTTATGTTTTATCAGGCTCCAAGAGGAACTTGGCGCAGAGAAGAATATAGAGATGAATACAAACATTTTGTTCAAGATCTATTTGTAAGGGAAAGAATACCTACTCCTGGCGGATTTACTTCTCATTTACTTTCTGATGTAACAAATCTAACAAAGGCGTACATTACACAACCATATTGGAATGATGATCCCGATTTATTAGCTTTTAAAAATGGCGTGCTTGAAATGAGCACAGGAGAGTTTCTAGATCATGATCCTGATAATTACTTAACATGGGGTCTAGACTTCGATTATAACCCTCACGCAGACTCTGGACCTATAATCCAGTGGCTTAGAAAGACTCAGTATAACGATGAAGAACGTGTACAAGTCTTAAGGGCTTGGCTAAAAGCTTGTTTAGTAGGTAAAGGTCATGAATTACAAAGGTTTCTAGAAGTTATAGGTCCTGGTGGTAGAGGTAAGTCAACTTTTGCAAATTTATGTTGTGCTTTAGTTGGTAATGGTAATTATGCAAGTACAACCTTAAATCAGTTAGAACAAAGTAGATTTGAAATCGCGTCCATAAAAGGTAAAAGATTAACCTTAATAAATGATTCCGAAAGATATGGTGGTTCAGCTCAAATATTTAAAGCTTTAACTGGTGGAGATAATTTACGATTTGAAGAAAAAAATAAAAATGTCGGAGAACCATTTGTTTACACAGGTATGGTTATGGTCTGTGCAAATGAACCAATACAGACAACTGACAATACATCAGGACTTACTAGAAGAAGATTAACTGTTGAATTTAATAGACCTTTATGGGATAAAAATTCAGAGGCAATTGAAATGATAAAGCTTGAAAACGGAGAAGTAAACGGACTATGGAAGAGTTATTTACCAGGCTTAGTGAACTGGGTTTTAGAAATGGAAACAAAAGAAATGAGAGAATATTTACTTGATACATACGAAAAAGTTTCACATTTAAGAACTGTTAGAAACAGTATTCTATTAACTAGTAACAATTTAGTTGAGTGGTTACAGTCAGAAGTCGTACATGTCGGTGATGCAGTATCAGCAGTAGGTAAAAAAATACCTGCACCGAAGGAATCGAAAGAAAGATATTGCAATAGTAATTTTCATCTTTATGCAAGCTATTGTTCTTATTGTGAAGATACAGGTTCTAAACCAGTAGGACAAAAAAGATTTATATCACTATTAATGGATTGTTGTAAAAATCAATTAGGTTTAAAAGAAATTTTTCATTTTAGTAAACAAGGCAGGCCATTTATAAAGGGATTAGCTATAAGAAATTCTGATCAAAAGTATAAAAACAGCTCAACTATTTTGCCAGAAAAAAAAGGTAAATAACGCTTAATATTTCGTTACAAAAAGTTACATAAGGTAAAATATAAAGAAATGCTAAACAACTATGACAACAGTTATTGAAAGCGGTGGTCGTCAGAACATCTATTCTATTGAGCCAACTACAACTGTAGACCCTAATTATGAGGGCTACCCGAAAGAGGCTGAAAAAGCTAATGGACGTTGGGCAATGATCGGTTTCGTAGCTTTAATAGGTGCTTACTGCACAACAGGTCAGGTAATCCCAGGCATTTTCTAAAACTCCTCCTTTTTTAATCATGACTCCTGAAGCAGAAAGATTTAATGGCTGGGCAGCTATGCTCGGTTTCGTAGCAGCAATCGGTGCATATGCTACAACAGGTCAAATTATCCCTGGTATTCTCTAATGTCAAACAACGATATCTTTTTTAAAGCACAAGGACGTGCAGCAATGATGGGTTTTGTGGCCCTTTGCAGCATTTACGCCTTCACTGGACAACTTATTCCTGGTTTTATCTAATGGATATTCAAGGATATAAACCAGAAAAAGAAAAGATTATTGCTGAAAAAATTAATGGTCAATTAGCAATAATTGGTTGCGTTGCCTTAATTGGTGCTTATGTTACTACAGGACAAATAATTCCTGGCATATTTTAATGCCTGAATTATCAGCAATAAATGAAATATCTCCCTTAATAGCAATCCTATGGTGTTTATATCCCATAGGATTTTTTATCGTATTAGAGTTAATTTTACGTATTAACGATAATGATGACGATGATGATGAAGGTGGAGGTGTTATGACACCCTTATATCAAGGAATATGATGAATTATTTATTTTTTACATTACTAATAGCTACATACTTAGTATCTAATTTAGGTGCTATTGTTTACTCATAACAAAATTATTCAATGAACTCATTTGTAAATACGAATCATACTTACTGGAAGTATGCAGAAAAAGTTAATGGTCGTTTAGCCATGATGGGTCTTCTAGCTTTAACTTTTAATTACTTTATATTTGGAACTATCATTCCTCCAATCTTCTAGCTGTTAAAATACAGTTAATTGATTAAAAAAAATGGAAGGAGCTACTGAAGCATGGAATACTCTCTCCTATGGAGAGGGTTTTCTTTTTACCTTATGGATTATTGCAGTTTACTATATAAAAAAAAGAATTGATTTTTATTTTGAAAGAAAAGCTTTTTATAATAAATAATTTGTAAATTTTTTAAAAAATTAAGTTAATTAATGTAATTGTGCTCATTGCACCAAGAAATGTAAGCAGCAATCTAGAGCTAGATCTTTTTGGAAATCTTTTATTAAATCTCGTCTTTAGACTCTGTTTCTTCTTCCGCATACATTTGACCTAAGTAACTTTCTTTATGGTTGTGTGCTATCCCTAGATCATGCATTCTCGCATGTTCTTTAATTGTATCTCTAAGTGTATTTGCTCCGGCTCCAACTGTAAGGTGTAATCCATAACTAATTAGAAATAATAATATTAATCCTATAAACGCCACCATTTGACCTTCAGGTGACAAACCCCCATACGTTCCATGAGGTATTAAGTTTGAAAAAATCATTAAACTTTTTTTGATTTATTATCAGATATACTATAAAGATAATACGCACCAACAATTATTACAAGTGGTACAAAAATAGAATGCATTGTAATCATCATTTCTAAATCTGATAAACCTGTATAGTTTACTGATTCTGACCAAGTACCTGGTAAAGTATAAACCGGTGGATTTGATAGTAAATAATTCATTACCTAATTACCTTTAGCTCTTGTTTCAAAGTTGTCCAAACACCTTGTGATGCTTTTTGTAATGGCTTTTGTTCAAAGTCATCTTTAGAAATAAATAGAAGCCTATGATTTGTAAATTCTTTAAAAAATAAACTATCTATCTGTTCATATAATATTTGACTTACTTTTAAATGAAAAGCTAAATGCCAACAAACTACATTTATTAACACATATCTTATTAAAACTGTTTTTAAATTACCTTATTTTTTGTTTATGACCAAGGCTTACCTGTCGCTTGGACTGGAGTGTTAATTAAATTAATATTATCTTCTAAAGCTTTCTCAATAGCAGTCACCATGTCAGTTCCTAGAGCAGTCTTCACCCATTTTAATACCGTTGCTTCATCAAGTTTTGCATACTCTACAAAATCAGATGGTAAGTTTTCTGGTTTAGTAAAAGAAACCTCTCCTGTTTGTCTGTCTTTTTCTGTACCACCATCTAATCCTTTAACTCTGTAAATGGCTTTTACAACATATCCATCAGAAATATCACGATCTAATGTATTAATTTGCCACTCTTTAGTAATTGCCATAATTAAAAACTATTTTTTACATTTTAAATCGTATAATCTTATAGATTAAGCTGCCTTCAACGCTGCAACTTCGGTTTTTAATA
>CEQR01110809.1_pt1 | contig 10371 bp, 19 predicted proteins | sample 530901 | NCBI WGS metagenome assembly CEQR01 (sample SAMEA2621085, study PRJEB7988) | marine metagenome | isolation source: saline water (ENVO:00002010), including | reverse complement strand
AATACCGAGTAACGAAAAAAAGTCTTCAGAAAAAAGTAGATCTTTTAAATAAAAAAATAAAATATGAATCTTCAATGATTGAATTAGATCATGCCGCATGTTATGGTGGCTATACTTTAATAAACTATAATGGTTCACATCACCTTACACCCCGTATGGCACCAAGAGAAATGAATCAGTATCTTGAAGGTGCATTAGATTGGATAACAGCAGAATGAATGCTTGGTGGGATATTCTTAATGGAGAAGACAATGAATAAACATCAAAAACTAATTGATGCTGTTATAGAACAAATTAAAACTGATGTTCGAGTTAAAGATATGACAGCTATTGAGGAGCTTTTATGTGAGTTACCCATAGAAAAGCTCATCGGATTTTTACCAGAATAGAGGGATACGAATGAACACACAAAAATTTAAAGACTTTGTATTAGATTGTTGGTTTGATGGAATGACAGCACAACAAATAGCAAGCAGCCCAACAGCTAAAATATTATATTTACATGGTTCTTCCAGAGATTTGACAAAGAATGCTATCATTGGTATTGTTAATCGTAACGGTGGAACATTTAAACAGGGCATAAGAAAAAAGAAAGGAATGAAAAAAGTATCCTTTGAACAATTAGCAGAAGATATTAAACAAAAGAAACTGGAACTCGAAATAAAAAGACAGAAAGATAAATACAGAAAACGTAAGTGTTTATCCTGTCAAAAAGAAAGTATCATGGAAAAAAATATTTACATGTGTAAATCTTGCAAGGAAAGTTATAAACGATATGGAAATGTAGATAGTTATCAAGTTCATATACGTTAGTTCGGAAAAGCCCCCTTCTCTGAGGGGCTTTCCCTCACCTTTGATGGAGATTGTTATGGCTATTCCCAAGTTTAAAACTAAACAAGAAATTCTTGACTATGCTTTCAATGGTTCTGATCCTTGGATTATACCAATGGTACGACATAAAATTGAACAGAGCGGTGCTTATTTAAATGTAGCTGATGTTAATAAGTATATTGAAAAAGAACTAAAATCTTTTCAAAGTAATTATGATGATTGGTTGGATAATAATGGCTAAAAAATCTACAAATGTTTATAATCCTAATTTACATCGTGTTAAGAAAAGAACATCAATAGGACACAGTATTAGATCTAAACCTAACAACAAAGGTAAGAAGCTATCTTGGAAAAAATACAGAGGTCAAGGTAAATGACATTTGAAAATACAGCATGGCTTGTAAAAAGTTATTGCAACGAATGTGAAGATGGTATTGTATATAACAATATGGTAACATCCATAGGTCGGTACTGTACTGAATGTGATGGTACTGGTAATATCGAAACGACAGTTACAATGTATGAAACAGAATATGAGGTGAAAGAAGATTATCCTAACGCTATTAAAGTTATAAAAGTATCTTAACAATATTAAAAGGAGTTATGAAATATCATGGCACGTATGAACCAAAAAGAAGAAGAGCTTATCTTAGATACAGTTAATCATATGTTAAAGTGTGTTCGTTATATGTCTGAAGTATATACTCTTGAATTAGATGATCTAGGAAAGCTTGATAATTTAGCCAATAAATTAGCTGATTCTTTTGGTAACAAATGGGTACGAGATAATTGGTATGCTGATTATCAAGTAAGTAATCAAAAAGAATTTAACTTAGATAATATTAGTAAACTACATCAAAGCAGTAATTAATATCCATTCGGCTCGTCCCCTCTTTTGAGGGACGATCCTCATTCATAACTTAAAGGTAAAGACAATGCAGATGTTTGATAGAACTAATCTTGACTTTAATGTAGAAACTTTTGAGCTTACTGACATGCCATCTTCTATTGGTATGGGCTTACGTAGGTCTGATACTGGCAAACCTTTGGCTATCGTATCTGATAGTTATACACCTGTTCAGTATACAGAAATTGTAGATCATATTGAAGATGCTTTGACTATTGCATCTGAAGATGAGAATACAAAACTAGATCTTTCTGAAACAGAATTTACTGTAGATGTACTAAATGATGGACAACAGCTAGAACTTAAAGCTAGGTTTCATGGTCAGAAAACTTTTCTTGATCAAGGTGCTGGACATCTTGGAAGCTTTGGTAGAAATCAAGATGAACTTGTTATACCTGAATTTGTATTTCGTACTTCTCATAATCGTACATGGGCTAACAATGGTATGATGGGTGTATGGCGTTCTAAATGTTGGAACACTCTGGTATCTGGTAATAAGCTAGCTCATGTATATGGTAGACACAGTAAGAATTTTGATATCGTAGGATTTGCTGCAAAGATTAGTAATGCTACTAAGTATATTAGTGGTGATGGTATTGAGCAAATGAAATCATGGTATAATACACCAGTTAAGCGTGATAATGTTATTAGTTTGTTTAAAGAAACAGTTGCCAAGCGTTATGATAATGTTGAACGTAAGAATGTTGGCAATAAAATCATGCTGTCTAACCTTATGAAGATCTTTGATGAAGAAAGCAGACATATCACTGGTCGTGGTGCTTACGATAAATACGCTACCAACACGGGAGGTACACTTTACAATGTGTACAATGCTGCTACTTATTGGTCTTCTCATCCTAGTTTAATGTCAGGTAAATCTGGTGGTGATTTTTATTACGGTAAAAATACCAAAGGTATCAAAGAAAATCGTAACACTGTTAAGTTGCGAGAAGACAGAGTATCTGACATGATTAATTCAATACAATGGAAAGAACTTGAAGCAGCATAAAGGAGGTGCGATGTCATATATTTTAGTAGAGTATTGCACTGATAATTTTGGTTCCGGTATCTTTGAAAGCATTACACCAATGACAAATGATGCCGGGACCAAGATTGAAATCTTTAAGAATAAACAAGACGCTCTTAGGGTTTTATACGATCTGCAATCTTCTGTACTGGATCTTTATGAATATGATATGGATATAATTATTGATCGTATCCATTGATTTTTTTTGTTGACATCCCTATATAAGATATGCTAAAACTTAATAGTCATTACAAATGGAAAGGAATACGATGACTGTAATATCAGGTACTGCTTATTGGGCTTCTATCTCGCAGCCCAACACTACGTTTGAACCATGCTGGACTATTGATGTAAGTCTGGATGCTGAAAACCTTGCTAAAGTTAAAGACGATGGGTTGTCAGTAAAAAATAAAGGTGATGAACGTGGTGATTTTGTAACTGTTAAGCGTAAAGTAGAAGGAAAGAATGGTGCTAACCAAGCACCAGAACTTGTAGACTCTATGCGTCAGCCAATGTTTAATACATTGATTGGTAATGGATCTAAAGTTAATGTTCTTTATCGTCCATACGATTGGACATGGAAGAACAAAGAAGGTAGGTCTGCTGATCTACAAAAAGTACAAGTGACTGAACTTGTGCCATATGCATCTGATGGTGAAGCTGAAGATTTCGATGTTGTGGAATCAGGCTATACATCTGACGATGATATTCCTTTTGCATCATAACCTGAAAGGGGGAGTCACGTTCTGTGGCTCCCCATTTTTCCATGCCTAAAAAAAATATTAATAATCTAGTCAAAGATATTTATAGTCTTTTTGATGATGGTAGTTTAAATAAAAAACAACTTGAAGACTTATCAAAACATTTAAATAAATTTGCTTTAGAGGTTTGTAGTCAGATTACATTATCTCTTTGTGAAGATAGAAAAGATGATAATAAATTAAGACTGTCTGCGATAGGGAAACCTAATCGACAGCTATGGTATAGGTCTAATCTAAAACAAAAAAGAAATCCTTTACCTTCTTCCACAAAAATTAAATTCTTATATGGTCATATCCTTGAAGAGCTTCTTCTTCTCCTTACCCGTGTTGCAGGTCATACTGTAAAAGAAACTCAAAAAGAATTAGATATACAAGGTATTAAAGGACACCAAGATGCTGTAATAGATGGTGTCTTAGTTGATTGTAAAAGTGCTTCAGGAAAAAGCTTTGAAAAGTTTAAACATAATAGGCTTTACGAAGATGATCCTTTTGGATATATATCTCAGATATCTGCATATGCTCAAGCCAATGATGTTGATGAAGCTGCCTTTCTAGCTATTGATAAATCTACAGGTGAAATATGTTTAACCCCAGTACATTCATTGGAAATGATTAATGCTAAAGAACGTGTTGAATATCTTAAAAGAATGGTTTCAAACAATAGCATACCTGATCGGTGCTATTCCGATATACCTGATGGTAGGTCTGGCAACTATAAGCTTCCTATTGGTTGTGTTTATTGTGACTATAAAAGAGAATGTTGGTCAGATGCTAACGATGGTCAAGGACTTCGGGTATTTAATTATGCAAAAAATAAAAGGTATCTTACAAAAGTAGCAAGACTTCCAGAGGTTGAAGAGCTAATAGAATAATGCATTGGACTTACAATAAAAAAGTAAAACCAAATCCTGATAAGTATTTTGGTTTTGTCTATAAGATTACTAATAAAAAAACAAAGCAAGCTTACATAGGATGTAAACAATACTTCGTAAAAAGAAATGGAAAGACTGTTGGTTCTAACTGGAAAGAATACATGGGATCTTCTAAAGCTTTGCTTGAAGATATTAAAAAAATAGGAAAGAAAAACTTTACATTTGTATTAATAGATCAGTACGAAAATAAAAGAACAATGAAATACTATGAACTTCATTATCAAATTAAACTTGGAGTTCTTACAAAGATACTTGACGGTACAGATAAGTATGCCTACTATAATAACTATGTTGGAGGAAGGTTTACCAGACCCATTAAAGGAGCAGACGATATGGTAGAAATTGATAAAGAAAAACAATTACTTACCAAACAAGTAAGCACATTGAAACGACAGTTGGACCGTTCACAGAAAAGGATTGATGTCTTGACTAAGGACTTGGAAAAAATTCGTGGTATTGGTATTGATAACTCATGGAAAACAGAAAAGCAAAACGAAAACGTAATAGACTTTGAAGCTTACCGAGAAAAAGTTAAAACAAACAAGGAAGAATACAATGCGCTGCATGATTTTATGATTGAATGTGGTTATGATCCACATGATCAGGTAGATGTAGCCCAGTTCTGGGATGATATAGAGGAAAGCGCAAAGTAATACAATGGCTAAAAATCTTTGGCAAAAAGAAAGGAAGCAAATTTTTAAAGAACTTACCAATCAGTATCAGAATGAAGGGTATGATTCTAAAACTGCAAGACGACTTGCCAAAGAAGAACTACAAGATATATTAGCTGATCAAAATGAATTTATTGAAAACATTCAAAATGATATTGATGAATATAATTAACACGGTCAACGCCCCCTCTTTTGAGGGGCGCTGCCCGTGAGTAGTATTTGGAATGTTATAGTGGAACATAACGATAAGAAAAAAGTTATGGAAAGCCATAAAACTTTTAAGGCAGCTAAAGAAGCTCTTGATTATCGTTATATTTTATGGTATCATTTAGGATCTGATCCTAATTTTAAATATACTGTAAAGAAAGTCAGAAAAAATGAATGATGTTTTAATTGTGATAGAGAAAAGAAAAGGAAGGCAAACTCCTATAATTACTTTTAAAGAACCTTTTAATAATATGGAAAGGATAGATCAAATCGAAATTTTAGTTTCTGTAGAAAGAGAGGTAAAAGCAAAACGAAGTAATATCGCTGATGATATATTTCAATACAGCAAAGGTAAATGGTAATGGCTGAAGGCTGGTTAAAGAGAGGTCCATGTCCTGAATGTGGATCAAGTGATGGGAATGTCCAACATAGTGATGGGCATTCTTTTTGTTTTGTTTGTGATACACGCTTTTCTAATAACGAGGATTTTAATATGGAAACAAATACAGTGCCAATGCATAAACCATCTTCTTTAAAAACTGGAGGTTATTTAGCAGCCCTGACTGATCGTAAGATTTCTGAAAACTCAGCCAAAGTTTATAATACATATGTAAATGATAATGGTGGTACTAATCAGAGCCATCACATCTATAAATACTTTGATAAAAATGGTGAGCATGTAGCTTCCAAGATTAGAAAAACAGAAAACAAAGACTTCTGGGTTGAAGGAGATTTATCTAAAGCTGTTCTCTTTGGAGAAAATTTATTTGGTAAGGGCGGCAAGTACGTTACCTTAGTAGAAGGTGAGCTTGATGCCATGAGTGCCTATGAATTGTTAGGATCGAAATGGCCTGTAGTATCTGTTAAGAATGGCGCACAGTCAGCAGCTAATAACTGTAAGAAATCGTTTGATTTCCTCAACAGCTTTGACAATATTGTTATATGTTTTGATAACGATAAGCAAGGTAAGGATGCATCCCAAGATGTAGCCAAATTATTCGAGCCTAATAAATGTCGTATTGTTAATCTCGATCTTAAAGATCCTAATGAGTATCTTCAGGTAAATCAGCGAGAAAGATTTACTAAAGCATGGTGGGATGCAGATCCATATACTCCTGCTGGAATTATCAACCTTGGTTCTTTTGGTGATGAACTGTTTGAAGAAGACTACTGTGACACCTGCCCTTATCCTTGGGAAGGTTTGAATAAGAAAACATATGGTATCCGTACTGGTGAACTCGTATGCTTTACATCCGGTGCTGGTATGGGCAAGTCAAGTATCATTCGGGAACTTGCACACCACCTTCTTAAAAATACCAAAGATAATATTGGATTTTTTGCTTTGGAAGAAAGTGTTAAGAATACAATATTCCACTTGATGTCTGTTGAAGCTAACACTAGATTGTATATTAAAGAAGTTAGAGATCAACACAGCTTAGATGAACTAAGAGATTGGCGTGATAAAACTGTAGGTACAAATCGTTTCTTTGCCTTTGATCATTTTGGTAGCATCAGTAATGATGAAATCCTTAATCGTATTCGCTTTATGGCTAAAGCTATGGATACAAAGTGGGTGATATTAGATCACTTATCTATCCTAGTATCTGGTCAGGAAGACAATGGAGATGAACGTAAGTCCATTGATATATTGATGACTAAACTTAGATCTTTGGTTGAGGAAACAGGAATATCTTTATTGTTGGTAAGCCATCTGAGAAGGCCAATGGGTGATAGAGGCCATGAAGATGGGCGTGAAGTATCTCTTTCACATCTACGTGGTTCAGCAGCTATTGCACACCTATCTGACTCGGTGATAGCTTTGGAACGTAATCAGCAAGCCGATGATCCTATTGAAGCGAATACTACTGTATTACGTGTTCTAAAGAACAGATATACTGGAGATACAGGTATAGCTGCCTACTTGCATTATGATAATGAAACTGGTAGAATGACTGAGATAGATCGCACTGAACAGGAAGAGGATAATGAATATGATCAAACCCTTTGATAAAGATTTATACGATAAGTCAGATCCTCCTGCTAAAAAAGCAATGATAGAATGGTTGAGCCTAAATGGTTACGTAAATATAGATGATAAAGAAACAAAGTCTTTTGATTTAGTATGTAACAAGGTTGATCACGATATCTCTACAATCGAACCTAGAAAATATTTTTATGAAGTTGAAATAAAATTTCCTTGGAAAGGTAAGTGGCCCGAACATTGGAAAGATGTACGTATACCATTTAGAAAGGAAAGGTTGATTAAGCGTTGGCAAGAAGAGTTTTCAAATGATAAGCTAACATTTGTTGTATTTAGAAATGATTGTAAGCAAGCTTGGCATATTGCAGGACAAACTGTAGCGGAGAGCAAAGTCAAAAAAGCTTATGGTCCTAAAACAGGAAATGAAGATTATTTTCATATTAACGTAGAGGATGCAAAGCTAGTAGATATGTGATGAAAGCAATCATAGATATTGAAACTGATTCGCTAAATGCAACAAAGATACATTGCATTGTTTCAAAAGATTATGATACAGGAGAAATAAAAACATGGGCGCTTGATGAATGTAAAAAGTTTCCAGAGTGGTCACAAAAAATAGATCAATTTATTATGCATAATGGGGTGTCCTTTGACGCCCCTATTCTTAATAGAATATTAAATTGTGATATTAAAGTTAGCCAAGTAAGAGATACACTCATTGAATCACAACTATTTAATCCAATACGAGAAGGCGGTCATTCCTTGGAAGCGTGGGGTGATCGTTTAAACTATAACAAAGGAGACTTTAATGAGTTTAAGTCATACAGCAAAGACATGCTGGAATATTGTATCCGTGATACGGAACTTACTTGGAGAGTTGCACATCAATTGGAAAAAGAAGGAAAAGACTTTTCAGAAAAATCTATAAGGCTTGAACATAACATACGCACTATAATAGATCAGCAACAAAGAAATGGTTTTGCTTTTAAGATAAGAGAAGCTACAGTTTTGCTGGCTCAATTAGAACAGGAAGAAAGAAAGCTTGAGGCAAAAGCTCAGGAAATATTTCCCCCAACTGAAGTGCAGTTAAAGACTAAAGTCAAGTACATCCCTTTTAATATAGCAAGCAGAAAACAAATAGCAGAACGTCTTCAACAAAAAGGATGGAAGCCAAAGCAGTACACGGATAAAGGCAATGTCATAGTTAATGAAAAAATATTAAATGAAATTAACATGCCAGAAGCTAAAATGTTTAGTAGGTTTTTCTTACTACAAAAAAGAACCGGACTATTGAAATCATGGATAAAAGAATGTGAAGAAGATGAAAGAGTACGAGGCAGGGTTCTTACATTAAAAACTATTACAGGAAGGATGGCACACCACAGCCCTAACATGGCTCAAGTACCCGCTGTATATAGTCCATATGGAAAAGAATGCAGAGATCTATGGACAGTAGGAGATACTAATAACTATTCATTAGTAGGTACTGATGCTTCTGGTTTAGAACTTAGATGTCTTGCTCATTATATGGGTAATAAAAAATACATAGAAGAAGTTTTGGATGGAGACATACACACAGCCAATATGAAGTTGGCTGGTCTTACTGATAGAGATCAGGCAAAAACTTTTATCTATGCTTTTCTTTATGGAGCAGGAGCAGCTAAGATAGGTAAGATTGTGGGAGGCAATGCAGAAAAAGGTCAAAAGTTAGTTAATACTTTTTTAAATAATTTACCAGACCTTAAAGAACTGAGAACAAGAATACAACAAGAAGCCGAGAGTGGTAAAGTTAAGGGTCTTGATGGTAGATATTTAAAAATAAGATCTGAACATGCTGCATTAAATACCTTATTGCAGGGTGCTGGAGCTATTGTTTGTAAAAAATGGTTGATACATATCATTAAAAAGATTAACATGTCTGGTCTGGATGCAAGGTTAGTAGCATCCATACATGATGAATATCAATTTGAAGTATTAAATAAAGATGTTAATCGTTTTTGTACGATTACAAAAGAAGCTATTGATTTAACAACACGGACTTTAAATATGAAATGTAAACTAGACTGTGACTATAAAGTAGGAAAAACATGGGCGATGACACATTAGAAAAAAGATATCGTAAGTTATATACGTCAGTTATTTTTCAAGCCTTAATGGATCTTACAAAACTTAATACATCCGTTACTGATACCAGTGTCTCAGTTACCAGAGGTAATGCACATGCATGGTTCTTTACAACATCAGGGCAAACAGCAAATGATTTTGAAGAGATTTGTGATAACGCAGGATTAGACCCTATGTTTGTTCGTGACTTTGCTTACTCTGTTGTACATGAAAAAGGAAATAAGAATGTTAAAAAAAGAATTATCAGATTCTTTGAATAAAAATGCTTATGATTATTATCTTGATCAAATGAAAGAAAAGCGAGCTTCTAAAAAACAAATTGGGGGCGATCATTATAAAGACTGTTTAATTCAACCTGTTGAGTACATTCATAAAAACAAGTTAGATTATTTTGAAGGTAATGTTGTTAAGTATATTACAAGGCATAGGAAAAAGGGAGATGGCCGAAAAGATATTGAAAAGGTAATACACTATGCACAGTTAATACTAGAATTAGATTATGGAGAAGGGGAATAAAATGCCACAGTTTAGATCAAATGAAAATCCAATGTTTCGCTCTAAGTTTAGCGAAGATATTTTTAGACATAAGTATGCACATCATGGCTGCGAAACGTGGGACGCACTTGCATCTACACTGGTGGATGATGTATGTCAGGAACATCTAAGTAAAGATGAAAAAGATGAATTAAAACGTATAATCACTGACCTGAAGTTTATTCCGGGTGGTCGTTACCTTTACTATGCCGGGCGTGAGAATAAGTTTTTTAATAACTGTTATCTTCTTAAAGCAGAAGAAGATACCAGAGAAGATTGGGCTGACATTTCTTGGAAGTCTGAGTCCTGTCTTATGACAGGTGGAGGTATTGGTATAGATTATTCTGTATACCGTGAGGAAGGACGTATCCTCAATGGTACAGGTGGTCTTGCCTC
>CEQR01002384.1_pt1 | contig 10456 bp, 5 predicted proteins | sample 530901 | NCBI WGS metagenome assembly CEQR01 (sample SAMEA2621085, study PRJEB7988) | marine metagenome | isolation source: saline water (ENVO:00002010), including | reverse complement strand
CCCTTGCGAATTTCTGCGGCCACTTCTCGGGCCTTCTCTATGTCATCACGTAGTTTGATGACGACGAACATACCAGTCTCATCCACCTCGGACTTCCATACCCTACCACCAGTGTCTGTGTAGGCTGGGACTACCTCTCCCACCTGTATGTTGGAATGTGCGAGTTGCACGTTCCTGAAGCCCGGTGCTTTCATGAATTTGTCGAATGCATCTCTTAGGGCATTCTTCGTAATCAGGTCTCCCTGCTTGTCCACCATCTCCACTGACGCATAGCCTGCTACGACTAGGTCACTGGCTCTAGATTTGAGCAGAATAGGATTCTCAATCGGAGATTCCAGCATGAGCATGAACGTCGATAGATATTCTCATACTATTTAATTCAGGCGGAAGAATCAGATTGAGAATTATGAGAAATCTGAACGTGCTGAGGCTCGTCTTCTTCGTTCTTGGGCGGCTTAGCGTCAGGGCAGTGCTCCATCTTGTGACCCATTCCCTGCTCGCACATCTGTCCCTTCTTGGCGCCGCACCAGCAATCCCCTCCCTTCTCTTGTCTATGGCCGGGGTCGTGGTCGGGTAGGTTGTATCCCTCTGTGTTCTCTGTGGGACCTGAAGGAGAATTTACAGGAGTGGCGTAGTCGATGCCTAGTGCTTTCGGGCCAGTCCACGTTATCTTCTCCTTGATTACTCTGTCCAGCAAGTCGTATGCCAGTTGCATGGATTTCGATATGTCCTCTTGCACTTCGTCAGGGTCTTTCGGTATGCGGTTCTTTTCAGGTATCACCTTTTTCGGTGGCTTGCTGTGATTCGCTGGTGGCTCAGGGTCGACGTCCTCCTTCTCAGCCCGCAGCAGCAAGGTAGCCACAGGTCCCCAGTAGTCCTGTTGGCTCTCTGCAATCTCTAGGGTGTAGTCATCTGGTGCGTCCGCGTCTTTCAGGATGAAGGCGTTGCCTTGCGTCTCTGTGGAGTATATCACCTGACCAGTGGGGAAGGTGAGGTAGATTGAGCCCTTCTTTACGTTCACAGAATGAGGGACGTTTTCTTCTTTGAAGCCTGCGAGAATCTTCAGAGTGGCTGCACTGTCCGTGGCATTTGAGTCGCTCATACAGACGTACCGAGGCGCATTGACCTTGTAAATCGGCATCGTATTTCTCTTTTGCATAGTAACACTCGAGAATGATATTGTGATGTACTGGCCTTCTTCGACTCTCGATTCTGTGATGGACCCGACATCCATGTAGCACTCACCCTCGTACTCCTGCTTACGATTGCCCATCTTCTTCCCTATGGCCTCTGGGAAAGGACCGACTGCTATGCAATGGCGGTCTCCCTTGGAAGACACTACCAGCACGTCTATCTCCTTCTTGGGAGTAAGTAGAACCCAACGAGGGTGACGTGCCTCTCCTCTCATGTAAGTGGATTCTGCGTCTCTGAGTAGCACTCTCTGCACACCCTTCTCCTTGAGGAGATTCTTTACGCATTGTTGCAAACCTTCTGTGTCACTGCGCTTTGTGTTGATGGGAGCAGGTATCAGCACCTCCTCAGTAGCCTCGAACTTAGCACGCAGGAGTCGTATCCTGTTCTTGGCCTCCTCGTTGTGTATCTTCTCGTCACCACTCTCTATGATGTCGATGATGTGCAACGTGTCCATGTCCCACACGGTATCGAGCAGGCAGTCCTTGTCGTATGCATCCTTGAGTCCCTTCTTGACGATGTTCGGCAGGGAGACTGCCTTGCCTTGGGAATCCCAAGCACGTATCGTCTTCTTCTTCTTGTGTACCATCAGCCGCTGCCCTTTGGGCCACGACGTGGTTATCCAGTCACCGGAGAAGCCCTGTAGAGAATTCAAGTCATCCAAGTCGAATATCCTGTGCATGTGCTTTATCGGTATTGGTTTCCCATCGTCGTCCTTCAGCAAGTAGTCCTCGTTAGTGAGGATGTCTAGGCTTCTCTTCAAGTCATACCCACTGTCCTCCATTCCTTCCTGTGGGCTCAACCCAGCCATTGCTGTTGATGCTGCGGTTCTCTGGCCAGCACTGCCACGCCAGTTTGGTGACACCATGCTAGAGGCTCCGCCATAGGATTCGGGGTATAGCGTCTCTTGACTGTAATCGAGGCTAGAGTCACCGAAGGCGTGCTTGACCCCGTTCGGTGGTAGGTGGAGGAGAGGCACTTCCTTGTCGCTGCTGACGAGTTTAGGCAACTTGCCTGAGGAGAAGTCAGCCTCTAGTCCGGGACGGCTCAGTGTGCCTCCTGCACTCAAGTGGCCTGTGGATGTGAATACGGACTTGGGTGAGAACTCATCACCCACTTCCAAGGACCCTATTCTGTCCCTGCCCTTTATGCTTCTGGACGATTCCGCGTCTTTGTCAGGTGAGTATTCGTACAAGTCGTAGGCCAACCTGCCGAGATTGTTGTATCTCTGCCAATTGTGCTTGGCACCTTTTCCCGTCTTGTCAGGCACTGTGAGGGGCTTTCTGTCTCCAGCGTGGACTATGGAGCCAGTCAAGTCTACATCGGAATGGAGTTTTTGCATTACCTCCATCAATGCTTGGTAATCCATCACATCCAGACCAAAACGCCCTCTTCCGAAATTGAGACCTGTGATGTTCCCAGATTCGTTGCGCTCCACTTTTCCGTTCTTGCCTACGTGGTTATCCACATCCGCTAGGAAATCGCTCTTGCCCATGCTTCGTAGTTTCTGCACCGCTCGTTGCGCTCGCTCGAGCATGCCGGGTGAAATGTCATCTGAGTGCTTGTTCAGGTAGTTCTCCATGATATCCAGACCGCGAGTTCGTTGCACTCCGCCTCTGGCTTCACCGAATGCGCCCTTGACTCGACCGAGGCTGACGTCATCCGGCGGTTCCTCGGTGTATTCTGGAGTGGACCAGTGCTCGAGAGTACGTAGGTTCCGAATGTTCGGTGCGAGTCGTTCGTCCCCCATCCCCTCTAGTTTATCAGCCAGTTCCTCCCTCCAAGACTGGTCAGGGCTGTGTATCAATTTCTCTGCTAGGTTCATGAGCATCATGTGATTGATGTAGCCCTGCCCGTCCAAGCCGAACATGTCAGCGAGTTCTGGTTGCTCTGAGAGGTAGTACTTCTTCAGCCCTTGAGCGACTGTGCCTGCCATGTTGTAAGCGTCGAGCATGTGCCTCAATTGACTGGAGACCGAGCCAAGCCTATTGGGAGCCTCGAAATTCCCTGCTAGGGTATCGGACTCGTGCATGAGTTGCGAGTCGTCGCTGTAAGCATATTGCAGGAGTTCTTGCTGCTGCTGGCCTATCGCTTCCTGCAGCACGTCCTTGACCATATCAGGAGTGCTATCAGTGTCACGTAGCCTCTCCAACTCGAGAATGTGGTCCATCATCAACGTAGCCGGGTGCGCTGCTATGATGACCCCACCCTCAGTCGAACTGGCAGTGTCAGTGCTAGCGTCCTCCTGCTCCTGTGACATCCGTGCTCTGCCGAGCAACCGCTGGTCTCCCGACCCACCCATGTCGACATCCACTCCGGTATCCACTCTGTTACGAGGCTTGATTACTGAGTTTGTGAACATGGGGCTGCGAATCACGAACTTGCCGAAGTTGTCGTGATAGGACCTTTCGTCGTCGCTTGCGCTAGCGTCCGTGTTGGTCATACCCCTGAGGATGGATGGAAGCCAACTAGCGAAGGCTCTCCCTGCGCGGTCTAGTAGAGGCATGCGGAAGAGTTGCCTCATTGAGTCTCGACGGAAATCGACTGTGTCCTCACTGTCGTTGGCGGTCTCCCCATTGAGCAACTGCGCCCTTTCCTCAGGGTCTCGAACCAGAGAGTTGAAGTTGTCCCTATGGAATTGCTCAGGTGCACCCCAGCCTCCTCCGAATGGGTTCATCTTCATCCCGTGCTGCATCCACCCATCGAGTAGTTGCCCCCTGATTTTTGACAGGCTGCCCATCTCAGGCACTACTTGGAACTGAGGGTGGTGAGGGTGTATGAGCAGGTCCTCAGGAGTGAAGTCGAAGATTCTGTCAGGCTCTTCGATGAGCGTGTTTAGGCGAGTGTAGACTGATTCTCTGTTCCCGTGGTTAGGACCGTTGGGCTCCAAGCCGTGGAAGATGGTCTTCCCGTCCTTGTCCTTCGTCCCCTGTGGATTCTCGACATAGACGTTGTAGTTTTCCATCGCCCTGTCCAGTGGTCCCATCCCGATGCGGTCCAAGCCTTGCTCCCCCCCATAGGCGAATTGGGTGATGCCTGCATTGTCAGTCTTGACGTGGAGTGGGGCTTTTCCGTCCTGTATGGGCTCGTCAGGCGCAGCCCCCATCGAGGGTGTTCTGTTCGCCTCCGTTATGAGGTGGTTGAGCAGGCCTCCGGGACCGTCTACGCCCTTGGTCCGGGCGATGTCGAGGAGGTCATGGTCTTCCCCGTGACCGTTGGTCACTCCTAGTAGGAGGTCTAGTAGGCTGAAGTCCCTGACCGTGTCACCTACGTCATGCTCGCTCTTGTGGGTGTGCGAGTTCCCATGCTTCATAGCAGTTTCACCCATTTTCAAACGTCTATGTTGAACAGTGCTTTCATGAGCGTTATCACCGAGCCTGTCTCGGGTGATGCTCTTGCGCCCACGGGAGGACTCACCCCCACGGGCTTCCTTCCAGTCCATGTACTCCTTGGCCTCATCAGCCAGTTTAGGCGAATGCGAGAAGTCGTACATTCTGTTTCCGGTGCTCCACGTGGTGCCGCTGATGTCGCCCTCATCGAACACCCGACCTCGTCCTTTGGGCAAGTCCGAGCCGAACCAAGGCCTGAAGTCGACCGTCTGCTTCTCAGACGACCCTAGACCACCCACCCATTCCGTATCCGCTACTATGGGCAGGGGTATCGTCATCTGGTCTATCTGCTTGCGTGCCTTCTGGGAGGAGAGTCTCTGTGAGAAGAGTCTGTCAGAAGGGTCGTAGTCATCATCCTTCTCGTCGAAGGTCTTCAGCCTGTCTTCCGGGTCGACCTCTCCCATGTCAGTCATCAGGCCATCTAGGAACTCATGCCAGAAGTTTATCACGTCAATCGGCCCTAAGCCCTGACCTCCACCTCTGTTGAACTCGTGGTATATGTTCGTGAAAGAGGGAGCGCCGTCTGGAAGGAGCCTGCTCCTGTGAGCAGACATGGCGTCGTTGGTTTGCAAGTCAGTCCTAGCGTATTTCCGTTGTGTGTCGAACTGCTTCTTCAAGGCGTTTCTCATGGTCTTGTTGAAGCCGCGTACGTTGTTCTTCTCCCAGCCCGCTAGTAGTTGGTCATTGATGGTCGGCTGTTCGTCCCCGTAGTTTCCATCCTCGTCAGGCAGGATTCCTTTCGAGTTAGCGAGCATCTGGAAGAGAGTAGGGCCGGAGAGGGGGTCTCGTGTATATCCACCACGCTTCTCCGTGGCTTGTGTCGTCTGTGGTGTCCTATTGGTCATGATAGTGCTCATCCAAGTCATCTGGTCCAAGTCAGAACTCTCTATATCACCATAGTAGTCGGGTGGAAATTGCTGGGTCACTTGACCTGCTGGCCGGGTGAGCGGCGCAGTGAGCATGGCATGCTTGCGCTGCTCCCAAATGCGATGAAGCAGCCCCTTCGATTGCAACTGCCCTGCGAGGAAGGAACTGTCCTTCTCGGGGTTGGGGTTTCTACCGGGGTCCCTATCCTCTCCTGCCACCCACCATCGCAGCACCTGCTTCGCGTCCTCAGATGGCAGAGCCTCCAGCCCTAACAAGGTAGGGACCAGACCCAGTCGTGGGGTGGTGCCATCCCACGGCAAGGACATGAGTTGCTCGGCCCTGCCTTTGTCCCACTTGCCATTGTCATAGCACTCGTCGTAGATTCTCTCCTCTGGTATGCCTTCGTGTCGTAGTATGAGATGCTCCACGAAGTCGTTCCTCTCTCCCTCGAATCCCCTCTTCTTCATCTCCGCCCTCCAGAGGTCCAGACCATGTTGGAATATGTCTCCTAGACCGACTGCGTTCTCCCCGTACTCACCGAAGGCCTTGTTGTGAGTGTGTTTGCCGTGCTTTTTCTCCCAGCGCTTCATCTCCCTGTCCATGGCATCAACGGAACCACCCTCTCTGTACATCGCTCGCATTATCTCAGCGAAGGCATTGTCACGGTACAGGGGGATGCGCTCTACAGGGTGGTCGACTACCATGTTATTGTGCCTCAAGTCATTCGCGTCCATCGTGTCGGTGTTTCTACTGGTGCTCTCAGGCCGAGCGCTGTAGAGGTCATCGATTACGAAGTCTGGAATGTGATTGTGCACGCTCTCTTCAGTGGGGTCTTTCGCTTTGATGCCCTCCTCCGGGTCTGCGAATAGGTCTTCTTCCATACGCTCTCGTAATCGGCCATTGCCGCCTACCCCCTTGTTCTCGTAACTGGTGAAGGGTTTGAGCACTCTCCACGTATCACCCAAGAAGCCCTGCTTGCGATACAATCGGCCTTCCTTGTCTGCTTGGATTCGTGCTTTGCGGGCTCGCTCTAGTCTCTCTTGCCTGTTTCTTATCCGCTCTATGTGCCTGACGGAGGCACCGCTGACTCCAGCGTCTTTGAGCAGGAGATGAGCATTTGTTATGATGGGGTCTGCCTCTGGCACAATGTCGTGATTGTGGAGATTGAGTATGGATAGGTACAACTCAGCAGCGTCTTCGACGTCGTTGCTCTTGACGAAGTTCCCTCGCGCTCTTAGATAGAACTGGTAGGGCCCTTCTTCATACACACAGTCACCAGCCTCACATCATAGGTGGGCCGCCACCGCCGCCCATTGGGGGCATGCCGGGCGGACCGCCGCCTCCCGGAGGTCCTCCACCACCCATTGGTGGCTTAGGCATTGGGAGTTTGGGCTTGCTGTCTCCTGACTTGTCTGCTAGTTCGTCGACTAGTGACTTGATTTTCTCTGCGAGGTCATCTGAGTCACCATCGTCATCCATGTCCATCTTAGGTGGACCCATTGGAGGGCCGCCCGGACCATCGTCCATGTCAGGTCCATCGGGACCACCCGGCTTTGGCTTAAGCATGTCCATGAGATTAGCCTTCATGACGTCGCTGTGCGCTTTGTCACACTGTGCCTTTTGCTTGGCTGAGCACTCTGAGTACTTCTTACCGAACTTATTCATGCAATACTTGTCTTTGTCACCCATATCGCCCTTCTTGACCTTCTTGCCTTTCTTCTTGTCTTTCAAGGCACTTCTCATGGGCTCCTTTCTGTCACCGTCACCATCCATGTCTAGGAAGTCTGGCTTCTGAGCCTTGCGAATATCACCAGCGGTGTTCTCATGCACTGACAGAGTAGAGCCAGTTTGATGTGGGTTAGCATCTAGCATTGATACATCTTGAGGGGCGACGTTCTTCTTAGACACAGTCTCTATGTTCTCTTCTGGCTGCATTTGATTGGTCCAGTAGTGAGTCATTGGAGCCTCTTCCACACCAGTGATGTTTCTTATTTGAGAGTCGTCCCTGAGAGATGCGATTTTTATCAGCATCTCCTCCATACTGTGTGCTTTCTCTAGCAATTCATCAACATCGGGAGCGTTCTCCCCTGCATCAACTCTCATTGGTTTCATACGTCCACCGGCCTTCCTTCTGCTTGCGCGGCCTGTTCAGCCATCGCGTGAATGTCATCCCAACCCATGTCGTGCCATTGGGCGTTGTCTTCAGGCATGTTATTGACCATTACACCGTCTATGGCTATGGCGGCCTTCTCGATTACCTCGTCTCTGTCTCCTCGGAGGGGGTCTCCCCAGACGTCGCTAGTAGCGGGTGTCACTGCCTTGACGAAACCAGCCTGCTTCAGAAGTGCCTCTGGGTTACTCACCATTCCCTTGAGGATGGTGTTCTGCTCTTTGAGAGTGTCTATGTCACTGTCCATGCGCTCCATCTTAGTGATGAGCACGTCTACGAGAGCAGTGACCTCTTCTGACATCAGTCAACCCTCTGTCCGAAACCGTGCTGGGGGCGCCAATTCGACATGATGCCATCAGGGCCGATGTAACCTGCTGGCCTATCACCCTTGATGATTGAACCTTGGTCCTTGAATTCCATGACTGGAACTCCACCTGCGTAGATATCATTTACTCCAATGGCCTTGTTAGCCTCGGTTTCTGACTTGTAGATGGAGGTGACGTCCTCAGAGAGGTAGTCACTGGTCTGAGCAATCGACCTGAGAAACTGCTGAGCAGCCACCAAGTCGTTGTTTTCTAGCGCGCTCTTGAACTCTCCGATGGAGGTTTCGAGTTTCCTAACCATCGGGTCGAGTTTGACAATCGTGTCCGACATGACTCCTCGCATTGCCTACCGCCTCATTAAACTATTGTTGGAAACTGTTGTGGTCTTTTTGGTTGCCAAGAGGGTCACTCGCGGTCTCCATCGCATCTTCTACTGATTGTACCGCTTGCTCTAAAGGAGTCTTTTTCTTGCCTCTCTGGTTCTTGGTCCTCTTAGGTGACCCTGATTGGTGAGTGTCCGAACTAACTGGTGCCGGTCCTCTGTCCCGTTGGCCAGTGCCTTCTCCTAGACCCATGGCTTTGGCTATGCCGGGTGGGGGTGCTTGACCACCGGGAGGCATGCCACCGGGTGGGGGTTGTGGTCCACCGGGAGGCAGTCCTCCGGGTGCCGCTCCACCGGGGGGCGGTCCACCGGGTGCTGCTCCTCCCGGTTGAGGGACTCCAGCAGGTGGTGGGCCGGGATTCGGTTGAGCCTGCTGTGCTTGCATCGCAGCCTCCTCTGGAGAAGGCACTCTATACACGAATCTGATGTCTCGGCCAGCGTCTTCAGTCAACTCAGGCTGGAAGCCGAGGGCCTGCATCCTCTGGGCGATATTGACTTCCATCTCGTCTCGTCGGAGACGCGTGACATCATCCTCCTCCTCATTCGGCCTGAGCGTCAACTCCCAGTCAGTGGTGCCCATCTCTGTTAGCAGTCTCGGGAACAACTCACGAGAATACAGTTTCTGGCCATACTCCACTGCTCTGTTCGTAACGAGTATCTGCAAGCCCTCGTTATTGAGGCCTCCACCCTTCCCCGTATCCATCATGAAGACGTTGGAAACTCCGTAGAAAGCCGCTATCCTCATGCGCAACTCATCGCGTACAGCGCCGTACTGCATCTCATCGAGAGAGTCCATGAAACGGACGAATTCCACACGACCTCTACCTGTAGCAGATTCTATACCGACCTTGGGTATGTAGTTGGGGTCACGCTCCATCTTCTCCTCAGCGCCCTTCCAGAAGGAGGCAGTGGATTGGATGTTGTCTGTCGTGATAGCGAGGACGCCTCTGGGTATCCTCCTCTTCTGGTAAGCGAGGTACATGTAGTTGTCCATGGCGGATAGCGTCATTGCTTGACGCCACATAGTAGCAACAGGGCTCCTACCGTAGAGTTTCGTCGGGTTGAATTTGGATATGTGGAGTATCTCACCGTCTATGTAGTACTGGGTCTTACCAGAACCTGCAGTGTTGATGTGGTGCACGTCTTGCAGTTCTAGTCCACAGGTCTCGCATTCCTTGTGGTCTCCAGTGAGTGGGTAGGTGCGGTCTCTATGGACTGGGCAGACGAGATACCGACCCCCTCTGACACCCCTCTTGTCTGATACGATGCGAATGAAGGTGGGGTCACCTCTGAGTACCTCTTTGATGCGGAAGAACTGTATCTTGCCACTGTCCGGGTCCATGTAATACTCCTTGATGAGAACTAGGAATGCGTCATCCACGACATTCAAGTCCCATTCAATCTCCCTCAGTACGTCAGTGAATGACTGGTCCATCGAATTACGCTGCTCAGTCAGCCATCTGGGGTATATGACTTGGTCTGGGTCTGGACTCTTCATCTCCTTGCTGTTGCAGAAGTGACATTCCTCGACGTCATGCTGGTATTCCTCGGAGCACGTCATGCACTTCTTGTGGAACTTCTTCTTCCAATAGTGACCACGTCGGAATATCTCTTGCGATAGTGTGTTCAAGGTGGTTCGTAGAATCACGCTCTCCTGCACAGTGGCGTAGAGTGCAGGTATGCTGACGCCTTGCACTAGCACGGGTTCCTGTATCCCTGCTTTCCACAGGGGCATGATAGGCTCAGGAGTGGTCTTTCGACGGAAGCGGTCGGTGAGGCCGCTCATTAACCTCCCTAGTGGCCCTTTCTTGTCATCCGCCATCAGACATCACCAACCAACGTGCTCGCTTCGTCAACTAATTTAATCATCTCAGGGTCCTCTTGGGCCCACGAGGCGACCTCTTGTTCATCAACATTCCACTCATTTAGCAGGTCTTCCGCCTTTACATCGCGCCAGTTCTCCCACTTCACCACGCGATACAAGTCGTCACGGCGTTGCTTGACCAAGTCACTGCTACGCCCTCTCAAGTCTAGCAACTCAAGCACGCAATCTGCTTGCTTCTTCTTCAACTGGAGGAAGGGACGTGTGTTCTTGAGCAGTCTCTGCAAGTCGTCCTTGCTATAGAACTGCAAG
>CEQR01002325.1_pt1 | contig 10477 bp, 11 predicted proteins | sample 530901 | NCBI WGS metagenome assembly CEQR01 (sample SAMEA2621085, study PRJEB7988) | marine metagenome | isolation source: saline water (ENVO:00002010), including | reverse complement strand
CAAATAGACCCCCCTTTTCCCAAAAGTTAATAACTTTTGTGCTTGACATTGACCGGGAGGGGGTAGAAACCTAATTCCACCAGCCTCTCAAACCCTTTCAATATATAAACGTCTAAATATATCGGGCGCACATTAAATGTGTGTAATTACTACTAGACAAAGTGAATAAAAGAAGATACAATACTCCTACTGTGTCAAAAAAAATAACTATAACTAATGTAAAGGGGCTACATGCGAGGCCAGCGGCCAAGCTAGTTAAAACGGCGAACAAGTTCGACGCAGATGTATATATAACAAAGGGTAGCTCAACAGTAGATGGAAAGAGCATTATGAGTGTGATGACGCTTGCCGCCGCTAAAGGAGAGCAGATAACAGTAAAAGCAGTAGGGCCTGACGCTAAAGAAGCAGTGACCTCCATTTCTAAATTAGTAAAATCAAAATTTTTTGAAGAATAATAGTAAATTGAAAAAATCCCGGAAGGGATATTGAAAATAAAACCCTTTTCATATATACTCTTTTGGATATATGATTAATTACAAGCACTCAGCCGATGAGCTTGCTAGCATTTTCGCCGCTAATAAATCTCTTGTAATTGATGATTTCTTAGAACCCACCCTTGCAGATTCTTTGTACAATTGGTTCAATGCAGAGATACCTCCTGAATGGTGGTTCGCATCTTTCAAAAACCCCGGTTTCGAAGAAAAACAAGAAAAAAACTATAAAGATGTAAAATATTTGCAAAGAACAGAACAAAATAAAGAACTAATAGACTTTGAACTAAAGAAATGTAATTATTCTTTATCTAAGGGGCACTTTTCTTATATGTTTGATAGAACAACGGCGCATAAACCAACTTGTCCTTGTCCTGAATGTAATTTTGTAAAAAATCTTAACTCTACAACTGTTTTAGATTTCTTGTCTGCTATAACAGGAGAGCAATTAACCCACACCAATGAAACCTTTGCCTCAAAGTTCATGTCAGGCGAGTTTCTTGGTCCACATCACGACCTCAACAAAGGAAAGATAGGTTTTATATTGAATCTAACAAAAGATTGGCGGCCAGAATATGGAGGCTTACTTCATTTCTTAACCGATGACTATAAACAAGTAACAAAAGTAGTATTACCTGAATTTAATAAACTAACATTATTCTCTATTCCAAAAAAAGGCGGTATACCGCATTACGTGTCTCATGTTAATCCGGGCGTAGAACTTAATAGAATTTCTTATACTGGATGGTTCTCTTAAGTGTAATATATATTGAATGAAACAAAACAACAAGCGCAATCAACGCGCTCTGAAGGATGATTTAACGGCCCGCGAACTCGCAGCGGAATTAAAAGATGCAATGTCTTCTGAAGAAGGTTTTGAAAATCCTAATCCATTAAAAACTACTTTAAGAGTAAAACAATTTCCTTGGACAGAGAAGCAAAAGGAATTCTTTAAATTAGCATTAGATGATGATGCACGTATCGTCTTCGTAAACGGCCCTGCGGGCACTTCTAAGACACTTTTATCTGTTTACTGTGGTTTACAGTTACTTAATAAAAAACTTATATCAGATATCATGTATATCCGTTCTGCTGTTGAATCATCAGATAGAAGCTTGGGCTTCCTTCCGGGTTCTGCTGAAGATAAATTAAAATTTTATAACTTACCTTTTTTAGATAAGCTCGAAGAGCTTTTATCAGAACAAAGAGTAGACAAATTGGTACGCGAGGAGCGCGTAGCGATGTTTCCTGTTAATTTCGCTCGCGGAATGAACTGGAATGCCAAGTGTATTATTTTTGATGAAGTTCAAAATAGTTCTGCAAAGGAAATAACTACTGTTTTGACCAGAATGGGCAAACACAGTAGATGCTTCATTTTAGCTGACCCTATGCAGTCAGATTTACGTTCTAACGATTGTGCTTTCGAGGATATGTTTAAATTGTTTTCAGACGAAGAATCTCACAAAATGGGAATCAGAACATTCGAGTTCAACGAGGACGATATTATGAGGTCGGAGCTGGTTAAATACCTAATTAAAAAATTGAAAGAACTTAAAAAGTAAGCTAATCAATTTTCCCGTCTACTTTACCATAGTTTATATTCCAGTCTTTTTTTGAAGATTTACAATCTCTAATTAGCTTTTCTAGCTCTTTGGTACATTCATAAGCTAATGTATTTATTGAGTGGGCTTTAGTGGCGAGCTCTACATTTGCAGACTTGCAATCGTAGAATGTTTCAACCATTATCGCTTCCAGTTTTGTCTTTATTTTCTGAGCCCTTTTTTTTGCGTCCATATGCTGTATCCTTTTCTAGTTTTCTCCAATTTTGATGATTATATAACATTCTGCTTATAGCGTTGGCATAAGCATATATGTCCTTTTCAGGTTTGTCCCAGAAGAATGCATGGGCCATTTCGTGAATAATTGTATTTAACTCTGATTGTTTAGTTAAATAAGGGTTTACGTATATTTTAGGGTCTTTTTCTTTGGGGTCGTGGCAATACCCATCTACATCGCCATACCACTTCACATTAGGCTTTTTAAAGAAAACTTCGTATTCTACGCCTTTTGTGTTTTTAAACTTAAAATTTTCGTTTTTTTTAGTTTTTTTACCCATAGGAGCGTGCCCTCATATATATTTACAGTCAGAAATATCTTAAAGATGTTAAAAAACCGCTTTTTATGAAAAAAAATGTTTTAATTTTGATTTTAGTGTAGTTATAATTATATATAGTCATGAAATCTTTTTGCCCTCATTGTGGAACATTGATTAATTATGTTGGTAAGAAACCAAACTTTTGTTCGGGTTGCGGGCAAAGTTTAAATTCTATGGTTGCAGAAAAAATCGAGCCTGCTAAACCAGTTATCGCAGAGGTGGAAGAGGTTGAAGAGGAAGAGGAAATCAGCCATGTTCCTAACGTGAATAAATTAGACGTTGAAATATCGACCCAACAAGCTCCAGCTCAAACTCTTGGAAATGTAATGCAAGCTTATCAAGATGTAGAACCTAACTCTTTACATAAAGAAGCTCCAAGACAATCCAATAAAACCACTCAAGAGCAATTTTTACAAGAGTGGAAAAGCGAAGCTGGAAACTAAAGGCTAAATATAAAAACTAAAGTGTGGTTTATAAAGGACCACATGAATGCCTAAAGATGAAAAGCTGACATTTGAAAACTGCATAAAAGAGATTGATGTTGAGATATCTAAAAGAAAAGGTAAATGGAATTTAACAGCCATTAGCTGGATGGATTTCGATGACGTTTCTCAGATACTTAGAATACATATATACAAAAAATGGCATCTTTATGACCCAAAGAAGCCCCTTGCCCCTTGGTTAAACAGAATCATTTCAAACCAGATAAAAAACCTAATACGAAACAATTATGGAAACTACTCTCGCCCATGCTTAAAATGCGATGCAGCAGAAGGAGAGGATTTATGCAAAATATACACAAAACAATGTAATGAATGCCCTTTATACTCTAATTGGGAAAAAACAAAAAAGGTAGCTCATGACGTAAAAATAACCGTGCCTTTAGAAAACCATCAGCAAGAGGTTTTTGATATGCACGAAGATAAAATCGATTTACAAAATAATATCGAAAAAGTTCATGAGAAGATGAGGAAGCATTTAAAACCAGTAGAATGGAAAGTCTACTGCTACTTATATATAGAAAATTTAACAGAAGAGCAAGCGGCCAAAAAAATGGGTTATAAAACTTCCGAGAAAAATAGAAGCCCCGGATACAAGCAAATTAAAAACATACAAAAAAATATAATAATAAAAGTTAAAAAATTTATCTCTCTTGGCGATATAGACATTTTCTAATGAGCGTTGAACTAACAGAACAACAAAAGCTTGCTATTCTTAAAGAATGGAACGATAGGGCTGAGAATCCTCCTTCCTTACTAGAATTGATTAGAGTAGCGTACCCTGATGAAGAATATGACGGAAGAACGAAAGAGGGGCGCGCTGTCAAAAAATATTTAGCAACTCGCCAAATCGTAGCGGATGGAGCTCACGTTTACAAACCTAAAGACAAGGTAAAGCTGACCGAAGAGCATAAAGAATATATTTCTAATAATTCTGGAATGATGTCTCCTGTAGAAATAGCTAGAATAATCTTTAAAGACAATAAAATAACAAATTTAAACCAAGAGGCCAAATCTGTTTCAGAATATATAGACTCTTTAGACAATAAGGTGGTTTACCAAGCACCTCAACCCGCCGAGAGCAATGAATATAAACAGCCGAAAACTGTTTTGAGAATGGCTCAACGAATTAATAAATATGTTCATGAAGGTCTAGATGAAAACAATTTAAAATCAAAAGAAAAGGCAGGTGTTGAAGCGTTGATAGGCTACATACATACCTATAGATTTAATCATCAAATTAATAATTACGAAACTCAAAATGACAGAGAGCTATTCGAGTCTAGCTTTATACGTTATGCCTATGACAAGCCGGACCTAACTCAAGAAGAAGTTGACCAATATATAGTTTTATCTTCCGAGGTTGTTATATCTGCAAACATACAAAGAAGAAAAGAGCACTTAACTGCAATGCTTGATGCCGTTGTTGAAGACACTGACGGCAGGGCTTCAATGTCTCTCGTGGAGGTAATCGGAAAAGTAGAAACTGAATACAATCAATCAGTAAATAGACAACAAAAGCTTCTGGAAAGTTTAAAAGAAAAAAGGTCAGACAGACTTAGCAAGCAGATAAAAGAAAACGCAAGCATCCTCAATTTAGTCCAAGTGTGGAAAGACGAAGAGAGCAGAAAGAAAATGATTCATCTAGCGGAAATGAAAAAAGAAATATTAAAAGAAGAGGTGGATAGGCTATCCTCTATGGATGAAATCAAGTGTCGAATTATGGGGCTAGGAGAGGATGAAGCGTTGAATGGTTAAATGTGCTGTCTGCGGCAAAGAGTTCGAAACTGACAGGCAGCTTCATGCTCACCTGAAGGTTCATAAACTTAGGATGGTAGAATATTACCAAAAATACTTTACTAGACTAGATAGGTATGATGGCAAAGTTATAAAATTTAAAAATAAAGAGCAGTATTTTAATACGGATTTTAATTCTAGAACAAATCTTAGAATGTGGCTTAAAAATGCAACCACATCAGAAGTTAAGTCTTATTGCAAAGAAATACTAGTAAAAAGAAAAGATAAAAAAAATTTAATCTATACCCCGTGTCAATCTGAGTTGCGCTCTTTAGTGTTTCCTCCAATTCAATACTATAATCAAATATTTGGAGATTATTATAAGTTATGCTCCGAATTAGGATTCAAAAACAAACACCAAAACTTTAACGAGATTTCAGTAAGCTCTCAGTGGCAAAAACCTGAATACGAAATTTTAATAGACACTAGAGAGCAGCGCCCCCTTAAATTTAAAAGGAATGTAAAGTTAATGAAGCTTGATTATGGAGACTATGCTTTTAGCAGCTCTGAGGCTTCGTGTAAGGCGTTTGTAGAGCGGAAGGCTGTAGGAGACTTCATAGCCACTATAAGTAGCGGCTACGAGCGTTTTCTGCGCGAAATAGAGCGCTCTGTAAAAGATGATGCCAGTCTGATTATAGTAATAGAGCAAAAACTCTCGAGTGTGCTTTATTTTAACCACCAGAGGAAGAAGCATGGGGGTAGGGTATATAGCAAAGTAAAAGCTACTCCTGATTTTATATTTAATAGAGTTAGAGCTTTAAGTCAAAAATTTCCAACTATACAATTTTTGTTTGTTGACGGTAAAAAGGAGTCTGCTAGGATAATAGAAAAAATATTTACATCTGAATGTATTTATAAGAAAATTGACCTACAACTTGCATATGATATGGGTAAACTGTAATGTGGTACGCTAACGAAAAACATGTTCCTAAAGTAGAGAACATTAACCAAGAGCTCCTCAAATTAGAGGGTTCTCTAGACGACAAGGAAGCTAGAATAACACTAGCTAAGTTTCTAAGGAATAATCTTACCTTTACCACCGAGCTGATATCTGGAATTAAATTAGCGCCATTTCAAGAGGTTACTTTGAAGGGTATGCTTAATAAAAATTTTTCTATGTGTGTTTGGGGTCGTGGTTGCGGAAAGACGTTTATAGCTTCGGTTTTTTGTTTCTTGCAATGTATATTTGAACCGGGAACTAAAATACTTATCGCCGGACCAACTTTCCGTACCGCTAGATTTATTTTTCAAAATTTAGAAAAAATGGTTAACTCAAAAGGCGCTGAACTTTTAGCCCAAGCGTTTTCAATGCGTCCATCAAAAAGAAATGACCAGTACGAATGGCAAATCAATGGCGGCTCTATAACAGCAGTCCCTTTGTCTGGCGAAAAAATTCGTGGTTTTCGTGCAAACATATTGGTTCTTGACGAGTATTTGCTACTCCCAGAAGAAACAATTAAAACTGTTCTTATGCCCTTCTTGGTTGCTCCTCAAGACATGGCAGAAAGAATCAAGGTAAGAGAAGTCGAAGACGAGCTTATTAAGCAGGGTAAAATGAAAGAAGAGGACAGAATGACTTTTGAAAATAATTCAAAGATGGTCGCATTGTCTTCTGCGAGTTACACTTTTGAAAACCTGTTTAAAACTTACAAAGATTGGACTCAAAAAATTCATAAACCTGAAGAGGCTGGTGACTCCAGTTATTTTATTTCTCAGATGGGTTACGAAGCTCTGCCTCCAGACATGATAGATACAACTATCATCGAAGAAGCTCGTAGTAGCGGGGGCACATCAAACTCTTCTTTTCAAAGGGAGTATTGCGCTCAATTTACCGATGGTAGTGATTCTTATTTTAGTGCCAAGAAAATGCACGAGTGTACAGTTCCGGACGGGGAACTTCCTTCATCGTTAATAAAAGGAAATCCAGATAAAAAATATATTCTTGGAATTGACCCTTCTTTTTCTAACAGTCCAAGTTCAGATTATTTTGCAATGTCTGTGTTAGAAATAGATGAAGAAAGACAACAAGGTATATTAGTTCATAGTTACGCCGTTGCTGGCGGAGATTTAAAAGAACATATCGATTACTTATATTATGTTGTTACTAATTTTGATATTGAGATGATATGTATAGATAACGCTGGTTTTCAATTTATAGATAGTTGTAATGAGTCTAAAGTATTTTCTAACTCTAAATTAAATTTAAGCTTTTTTGATTTTGATAGTAATAAAGAAGATTTAGATTACGAAAAAGAAACAAGAAGAGTTCGTCGAGAGTATAACAAAGAATCTGGAAAAATTGTATTTAAACAAATATTTGGTTCTGATTGGTTAAGAAAAGCCAACGAACATTTACAAGCATCTATAGACCATAAAAAGATTTGGTTTGCTTCTAAAACAGTAGCTAGCGCATCTGAATTTAACCGGCAAACAGCGTTGGCCGTACCTGTTAAATACACTGGGGCAGAAAACATTCTAGACCTTATAGAAACTCAAGATGACTTGGTTTATCAAACCAAGAAGCAATGCGCCATAGTTGAGGTTAAGAGTACTGCAAGGGGAACGCAGACGTTTGACCTTCCCCATCATTTAAAACGCTCCACAAGCGTAAATAGAGCCAGAAAAGATAATTATACGACACTTATGTTAGCAAACTGGGCTTTAAAATGCTATTATGATATAATGAAAGTGGATAAATCAGCACTAAACCAAACTTTTAACCCAATAATGTTGCCTTAGTGTGTAATCTTTTTTAGGAAAATGGCTGAGAACAAAATTAGATTATCTCAAATTTACAAACCGGACTTATCTGGTTTTGTAGGCGATTATGTGGCTGGTAATAATCTAGTTGGCCCCACAGGCCCAACCGCGCCAACCGGGCCACTTGGCGATACTGGACCTCAAGGAGCCCAAGGTATTTCTGGACTAATTGGCTCAACTGGCCCTAGAGGTTTCACGGGACCGCTAGGCGGACCCACTGGGCCTACCGGGCCTCAAGGGCCTCCTTACGCTGAAGGCGTAGCTTTTAGAGTTTATAATCCAGCTATGGATGGGGAAGGCACAGGCGACTTCAACACAGAAACACCCACAGCAGCAAGAGGCTTTTCTCTTTTAAAGCTCACTGGGATTTCAGGAAATCCCGAGTACAATGAAGGGAATCACTACGATTCTGCACAATTTTGTTTCATTGTTCCTAACGATGGATTTTATCGTTTAAGTGCAGATGTAATGTACAAGCTCGCGGGAGCAGGTAATACAATGCCAGCCCTCGCAATAATGAAAAACATTCATTTGAATGATAATGTTGGGGCTCCATTAACAGGTGGGACTGGTTTTATTGCATTACCAAGAGGCAACGTAGATGATTCTAGTATGCATGACCATGTTATTGCGCTGGCTAGTGCTGATGGAGATGTAGATTATGGCGGAAACACTAGCGGGGTTTATCATTGCTCAACAAATGTAAAAGCAGTTTCTGGGGATAGATTTTTCGTAGCAGCTTACCATGCGGAATATAAAGAGGTGAGTGCTAGTGTAGCTCCCGGTACTATTTTTCATGGCGCTCACTATACTAGATTTGAAGGATTCAGATGTGGCGGACAAGGTCCTTCTGGAGCGACTGGACCCGGTAGTACCGTAGCTGGGCCTACCGGACCAACCGGACCTCTTGGGGGACCTACTGGTCCTTCTGGCGCGGCAGGACCTAGTGGTCCGGCAGTTACTGGTCCAACAGGGCCTGCAAGTAGCGTAGCTGGACCTACCGGACCTATTGGGAATACTGGCCCAGCAAATACGTTTGCACATGGCTCAGATAAGTATGTACAAATTAATAAGAGTAATGTTTTAAGTGGAGTAGAAAATTTAATTTATAATTACGACGCTACCCCTGAAGAATTTCACGTAAGTGGAGCAAATGTAAAAATAGGTGCGACAGGAATTATAGAATCTACAGGTGGGCATGATGCTCTAATGTACGTAGAGCCTTCTAGTGATGACTTTGTCATTAGGAAATCAAATCAAGGAATACAAGTAGTTATTGATGGAAACGCTGGAAATGTAGGGATTAAGCTTCCTACTGGAGAATTACCAGCTCGCTCTTTAGACGTATCAGGAGAAGCCCAGTTTAGAGGAGTTAATGATGAAAAGGTCGTAGTTGACCATACCACATCTTCAGGTAGTCATATCGACGTTCACAATTCAGCCGGTACGGTAAAAGCACATATATCTTCATTTGGGGATAGCTATATAATGAATGAGCTTGGCGTGGGAACCTCAAGTCCCGCTTACCCTCTCGATGTAACTGGCATCGCTAGGGCAGATTCCGTTCTTTTGACTGGCACACTTAGCAGTTCTAGCGATGCTGGAGTCGCAGGTCAAATTAAAGTTGATACCAACCATATATATGTTTGCGTGGGCACTAACTCTTGGAAAAGGGTGGCTTTATCATCTTTTTAATCGCTTAGTTTAGCTTATTTTTGACTTCTTGCACATTTTAGTGTAATATGTTATGTAAATTTATCCAAAATGAGCACTAAAAAAACTAATACGTCTGCCGCTAAACAAAAAGTAGAAGAAAAAAAAGAAACCGAGCCCCTAATGGTTTCTACAGCTTCGGCCAGTACAACCAGTAATACTAGAAGCAGAAGAAATGCAGCTTCTAGCATTGTTCGAAGCGATAGGTTTAAAAATATCGAAGACGGAATGGTTCCGTTTAAATACGCTTCTGGCGGGGTAGGTAGTAATACTAGTTCTATAGATGTTAGAGATGCGGTCAAGCTGTGTCAAAAGGCGTATTACAATTTTGCTATTTTTAGAAGTACTATTGATATGATGACAGAGTTTTCTGTTAGTAATATTTATTTCAGGGGCGGCAGTAAAAAATCAAGAAAATTTCTAGAAGCTTTATTTAAAAAGATAAACTTATCAAACTTTATGGATAAGTTTTTTCGTGAGTATTATCGTTCCGGTAATGTTTTTGTTTATAGATTTGCCTCTGAATTAAAGCAAGAGGACATAACAAGAATAACTCAAACTTTCGGTGCATCAAAGTCTCTACTTTCAGACGAGCCGGGAGTTGTTCCTACTAAATATATTCTTCTAAATCCGGCTGACATTAGACTTACAGGTAGCTTGTCTTTTTCTACAGGAAAGTACTCGAAACTAGTTACTGATTACGAACTGCAAAAACTAAGGAATGCAGATACTGAAGAAGATTTGCAAATCCTTAACAACCTTCCTAAAGCCACGCGCAAGCAATTGGATTCAAAGTCCACCTCGGTTATGATTCCTCTAGACCCAGAAAAAATAATCGGAGTCTTTTATAAAAAGCAAGATTACGAGCCATTTGCTGTACCTATGGGTTACCCAGTACTAGAAGACATAAACGCAAAGTACGAAATGAAAAAAATTGATATGGCCATAGCCCGCACTATGCAGCAAGCCATACTTTTAATCACAATGGGAGACGAACCTGACAAGGGAGGGGTCAACCAAAAGAATCTACAAACAATGCAAGCTCTATTTGCTAATGAATC
>CEQR01110811.1_pt1 | contig 10483 bp, 8 predicted proteins | sample 530901 | NCBI WGS metagenome assembly CEQR01 (sample SAMEA2621085, study PRJEB7988) | marine metagenome | isolation source: saline water (ENVO:00002010), including | reverse complement strand
TGAAGCCAAACAAGCTGCCAGCCAGCAGGCCGAGCAGCACGCCCAGGCGTTAAAAGCCGAACAAGAAAAAATCGTCCAGCTGAACAAGCAATTAGAAAGCCTAAATAAGTCAATCGAAGAAAACAGAAAAGAAACTCAGCAAGCACACCGCACAAATGAAGAATTACGCCAACAGCTAAAAGAAAATACCGCTGCCGCTGAACACGCTAAAGAACAACTAGAACAAGAACAGCAATATCGACAATCACTCATTGATAAAGAGCTATTAAAAGCGGAAGCACAGCTAGAGCTGATCAAAGATATTTTGATCAAAGATAAGGCCTTTTAATGATGAGCCGACAATACACAAAAAAAAGTTGGCTGAAATGGTTAAAGAGTTTAACCCCCTTTTCACCTCGACAACGTGCTACCGAAATGCCAACACGCCCTGCAGAACAAGAAGCAACGCATTCTGTGCTTGGTCATCAAGATCAGCTCCAATTTAGCCAGGCAAAAACATACTGGCTATTCGGTGAGTGGCAACGCTTGACTGAGTTAAGCCAGCAAGAAATAGAGATGCACCCGGAGCGAGCAAGGCTGGCATTGTTAGTCGCAAGTGCTTACCAACAACAAGATGAGCATGACAAGGCACGCACCTGGAGCAAACAAGCATTAGCGTGGGGCTGCCCGCCCCGTGCGGTTGCCCAAGTGCTGGTAGCGGGGGTGCACAATACATTAGGGCGAGTTGCTGCTTTATGTGAAAACTCCGAACGAGTAAGCCAGCACTTCCATGCAGCCATTAATGCGGCGGAAACGGACGATGCAGATTTAATGGCGCATGCTCGCTCGGTAAGAGAGATGGCAAAACTAGGGCTGCTACCTCAAGCTAGCGAACAAGTGAAAACGTTATTAAATCGACAAGAACAACATCCCATAATTAATCAACAAGCAACAACGCATATACTCAAAACAGAGCTGGAACTATTAACACATGAGCTAAGCTTGGCACATCAACGCCAACAGCTTTATCGCGACCAGCAAAAGGCAACACACTCTGAACCATCGTTTGAGACGGACCCCGAAGGTTACCGCGAGCAACTTAGGAAAGCATCCGTATCACAGCTAGGCCAAGATTTATGGGTGCTTGAAAAAACCAATTATAAACGCGGTGGTTTTTTTGTTGAGTTTGGTGCGACTGATGGTGTGTTGCTAAGCAATACTTATTTACTTGAAAAAGAATTTGGTTGGAAAGGAATCTGTTCAGAGCCCAACCCAAAATTCTTTGAACAGCTCAAGAAAAATCGAAGCTGCATTACTTCTAATGCCTGCATTGGAGGTCGCACAGGTGAAGAGGTTGAGTTTATTTTAGCAGATGAATTTGGTGGAATGGCGAAATACGCAGATGAAGATCAACATAAAGAAAAGAGAGATAATTTTAAAAAAAATGGTCAATCAATTACACTAAAAACTATCTCCTTACATGATTTTTTAGTTGAAAACGATGCCCCAAATAAAATTTCTTATATCAGCATAGATACAGAAGGTAGTGAATTTGAAATATTAGAAAACTTTCCATTCAGCAAGTGGGAAATAAAACAATTCACAATAGAGCACAATTATACAACTCAGCGAGAAAAAATTTTTCACCTTCTTTCTCAAAAAGGATATGAAAGAATAGAGTCAGAGTGGGATGATTGGTATTATTTAAAAAATTAAACCATAGAGCCAAAATGCTTTATTCCTAAAACCCCTAAATAAATTTATGTATTTATTAGACTGGTCTTAAGCCGGAGAATTACTTCACCACCAGATCACATAAACATGTTACTTGTCTAAATTTAACATGGTATAGTTTTATGATAGAAATTGCAGCTTTTAATATAAATGTGTTAATTAATCAGGATTAATGATATTCTTTCAGCCCATGCAGCTTGAATACTTATAAACACCTGAAGTATTATATGCTCAAAATTAAAAACTAGCCAACATAAAATATCATGCTAAATAATCCGATCCGCGTAAATAGCAACACCCCCTCTTATAATGAGCTTTTTACATACAGAATAAGCCTAAGCAAAAAGCAGTATATTAAAAAGCTCCTTGATATGTTTTTTTTAAATGAAGAGAATACATTCCTTTTCAACATGATTAGGTTAGAGATAAAGAAAAATATTAAGACCCACCCTTTTCTTTATGAAGACTGGCTTCTTAAGCGATTCGGAGTTAATAAAAAAGCGTTATCAAGAAAACCTAGAATAGCCTTTGTTGATCATTCATTTCACTCCAAAACAGCTTCATCTATGTTTTTTGTTCATGAGCTTGAGAAATATTACAACGTAGATATTTTCTGGAGTTCTAGGTGGAAAGGAGTTCCAGATGGATATTTAAAAAAATTACATAAGACATACCGTAACGCAATATATTGGCAAATTTTCCCTGACCTTAAATACAACCATCCAATCAATACAGTTATAGTACCTATGTGGGATTCCATTTGGTCAGAAAAAGATGAATTCTATGAAAATTATAGACAATATTCATTTTTATGTTTTTCTCATGCATTATACAAAAAATGTTTAGAGCAAAAACTAAGCTCAAAATACTTAAAGTTCATGCCTAATGGCCAATTAGAAAATAATAAAGAATCAACAAACAATAAAAGCCCTTCAATCTATTTCTGGCAAAGAACAAGCGAAATCACCTGGACAGAGGTGAAAAAAATCATTGGTGGAAACAAAGTAAAGAAAGTCGTGATTTGCAATGCCGTTGACCCTGGCTTTGAATTTATAAAGCCTTGTCATGAAGATATTAAAAAATACAATATAGAAATTGTCTCTTGGAGTGAGAGCTATTCTTCCTTTCAGAATATACTCAAAAATATTGATATATATATCGCACCTAGAAAATTTGAGGGAATAGGGTTTTCATTCTTAGAGGCAATTAAACTTGGTTGCACCATAATTTGCAATAACCAAAGCACAATGAATGAATATGTAGACGATAAAGTAGGCTATTTGGTTGACTACGAGAACCCTACTCTAGTTGACTTTTATGATTGGAAAAATAAAAAGCTAGAAATGCAAAAACGTTACTTAACACAAAATCACTCTGTTGAAAGTGAATTCTACAGAAATTTTCACAGCACTATTGGAGACTTTTTTAAATGATAAAGGTCGGCATTGATTGTTGGGCGTTAAGAGTAAACGGTGGTGGTGCTAGATATGTTTTTGAGTCACTGTTCTCGATTATTGAAAATAAAAAAGGTTACAAGTATATACTTTTTTTGCATCCCGAAGCAGATAAATGCATTAATGATCTCCAAAATAGAATTGGTATTCTTAAGAATACAATTAAGATAAAGATAAGCTCACCTGGTGAAATATTGTTATATGATAGGTTTGTTGATATTTATTACAGTCCTTTTAACAATATCTCTCTTAGGTACTTCAACAAACCTATAGTTTCTTTATTACATGATGTTCAAGAAAGACATTTGCCTGAGCTTTTCACTCCGGAAGCTTTAGAAGGACGTCATGAAGACTACGATGACATTGTTAGGTCCTCAACTAGAACAATCACGATATCTGAGTTTTGTAAACAGTCAATTATCGAATACTGTGGTGGTAGAGAGGATTCAATTGATACAATATATAATGCTCCACAACAATCTTTATTGAACTGGGTGGGCTCAGAAAAAATTGAAGACAAAAAAAGTCATTTGGGATTATTGTCTCATAGCTTTATATTTTATCCAGCAAATTTCTATGCCCACAAGAATCATAAACGCTTGCTTCAAGCCTACTCACAGTGCTTGCAGGAAGAAAAACTCATGCCCAAGCTAGTGCTAATGGGAATGTTAGTGGAGGGAAGCAGAATCGAAGAAGAAATAACCTCTCTTAACTTAAATGATAAAGTAATAATTCTATCTGATTTATCCAGTAAAGACGTTGCATGGTTATACACGCATTGTTGCTATGTAGTACTCCCCACTCTTTATGAGGGTTTTTGCATGCCAGCCGTAGAGGCCTTATCTTTTAAGAAAACACTCATTTGCTCGGATTTGGAAATACTTAAGGAAGTAACTAGCGGAAATGCGTTTTATTTTGACCCTGAAGATGTGGCTGACATTTCATGCAAAATGCGATTGGGCCTACGAGAGCAGCATAAAAATTCGATCAATATTAACGAGCATTACAGCTGGAAAAGTTCAGCAATAAAGACATTAGAAGTATTCGATAGGGCTCTTGTCGATTTTTATAATTTTAAAAAATCTGGGCATTCTCTCTCAAATAGCAGTTTTTTCATTTATGTTGATGGTGAGCAAAAAACATTAAGTGAAATTTCGAACACCTTGAAATCAATATATAATCAAAGATACAAACCAGGAGCTGTTGAGGTGTTGGTGAAGCTGAACAGCAATGTCAATAAAAATATATTAGAAAAAAATAAAAATATATCGCCCAACTTTCATGTAGCATTTGACATTGAGCCTGAAGAGCCAAAATATTATCCAGAAACTTATGACTATTATTCTTATGTGACAGCAGGAAATACACTTTCTGAAAATTACTTTTTAAGTATTTTTAGAACCTCCTGTGGAAATAGTTCAAATCTTATCATAGGCGAACTGCATCAAGTCCATGAAGATAAGTTAAAAACATTCGAATCTTCCGTTTATTATAGGATTAACAGATCTAACTTAATTCTTAATGGATGTTTTTATCCCGAAATGTATATCTCACGCCACCCTTCTTATATTACAGAAATATGTAAAAACAAAAGAGCTCTTCCCTCCTATGTTGCAAGTAAAATAACATCAGGTGACACGCACATTATTAGAGTGAACCTAGCAAAAGTTTTGTATAAAAACTCACTTTCTTTTGAAAGGGTTTTGGTTAAAAGTAAAAGGTTAAATTACACTCCCGTTAACTTTATAGTTAAAGATAAAAAAAACTCATTGGAGAAGCTGGGAAAGGATCAAGAGTTCCTGGATTATGTAAATACAGATATAGCTAAAAAGCTCGGCCAGCTTTCACCACCTGATATCTTAGAAGCAAAAAGACAGATGACAGTTTTGAAAAATATAATGTGAGGAATGAATGAAAAATTATCCCAGCATTTGGTGTGTTGTTCCATGTTTCAATCGTTCTGCCAATACACTTAGGTTTTTATCAAACTTTTTCAGGCAAGATTACCCTAATAAGCATGTCGTTATTGTCGACGACAACTGTTCTGACAACACTGGCTTTAACGTAGAAATAAATTATCCAAAAGCTCATGTGGTTTATGGCGAGGGAGACTTATGGTGGTCAGGAGGAACTAATCTAGCAATTGATTACGCTCTTAAAAATGGTGCTGATTATATTTTAACAATCAATGATGACTCCCAGTTTTCGGACAATCTGATTTCTACCCTTTATGCTACAGCAAAAAAAAATCCCAAATATATTGTAGGCTCTGTTTTGGTAGAAGAAGGAAAGGAAAACATAATCTGGTCTGTCGGTTCATGCCACGATTTTAGCGAACAACGCATGATGAGACTAAATTTTGCAGGTGAGGACGTTTCAGTTTTATCAAAGATTGAAGATCCTTATCCTGTAGAAATGATGCCAGGGAATGGTGACTTAATTCCTAGACAGGTATTTGAGGATATTGGATTCTATGATGAGGTTTGCTTTCCTCAATATCATGCAGATAGCGAATTTATAAAAAGAGCAGCTACAGCAGGGTACAAACCAGTCATTGCGTTAAAAGCCAAAGTAGTCAATCAAATTTTGAGAAAACCTCTGGTTAATAACGTTAATGACCTTCTTTTTTTCAAAAAATCAGACTTGTATTGGCCGGCAATAGCAACCTTTTTTTTGAGGTATCACCCGGATAAGCCCATAAATGAAATATTCAATAAAGTATATGCCGACTTTATTCGAGATATAAAATAATCTTCTTGCATATAGTTGCTGTATTAGCATTGGCACAATTAATTTAAACTCTAGCTATTTAAATATTTTTCCAATGCTAGCATAATATTACTAAACGACCAGCTAACAACTATATAGAGCACTTGTTTGTAAAGTCACCTACCAGCCTGCTTCTCATTAGCCAGTTGGCTGATTAATGATGTTTATTTGGATTTGTTCAAGCCTTTTTTATTCATGCTTTTTTCTAAGCCCAGGAGATAGACTATGAAAACTTACATATATGGTGCCTATGGCACTGGTAACTTAGGGGATGATTTGCTGCTAAAAGGTGCTTTGCAAGAATATAATGACAATAATGTGATTGTTATATCTTATGGTAAGCCATATATAAGCAAAAATATAAAATGGTTACATCGAGATCATATTATCAGTAACCCAGAAAAAATATTTGAGGCGGGAGATCTTTTAATATTTGCCGGAGGTGGTCTTTTTTGGTCTTCAGAACATTGTGAAGACATGTACCTTTTAGCTAAATCAGCAGTAAATAAAAATGCTACTGTTAAAGTGAAGCGTATAGGCGCACAAGGGATGCAGTTTAACTTCAATGCGGTTAAGAATCTTTTGTCAATATCTGACTTTGTTAGCGTCAGGGACCTTAATTCTGTTGAGATACTTAAAAAATACAAAATATACGAACATGCTGTATATGAAGAAGATTATGCATTAACACTTTCCGAGTATGCTCATGATGTTAAGGCAAGACAAAATGTACTTAACACACAGCGAAAAAAGAGAATAGGTATAAATCATTCTGCTCTCCCTTTTTTCTTTGATGAATCCCATAGAAATAAAGCAATAAACATTTATGCTGAGTTGTCTTATGCTTACTCAGATTCTATTGATTTTTATTACATCCCTCACACACGCCACTTCAATTGTATAGAGCAAAATGACATTGTATATGGCGAGTATTTCTGGATCGGCTCTGGGGGGCGCATATCATCATATAATTTCCCTAACTCAATCGAAGAGTTGATTGAAATATATTGTGGACTTAGTGGATGTATTGGTTGGCGATACCATATGCTTGTATTAAGCAAACTCCTAAATATAGAATCATCTTACTTAGGCAGCATAGAAGGCCATAAATATTATTCGTTTTCTTTAGAAAACAACATCCCCATCTTTAATTTTGATGAAAGCACTAATAAAATAATAGAAGGAATTTCAAAATGGATTGAGGAAAGAGTGTTAAATTGAAATAGCCTACAGCAACAATTACTTATCAAACTGCCTTTAGCCGTAGATATCTTCAGCTTATCCACTGAAATAAAACTACCCAATAAATTTTTCTTTAAAAACAAGCACACTGTTACTCTGCTTAAGCTTCTATCTTAAGGAATATGGTTCATGAAAAAAGCACTTATTACCGGCATTACCGGCCAAGATGGTTCCTACCTCGCTGAGTTCCTTCTGGAAAAAGGCTACCAAGTCCACGGTATTAAACGCCGTGGCTCGCTTTTTAATACTCAACGGGTAGACCATATCTACGAAGACCCGCATGTAGAGAACCAGCACTTTGTTCTTCACTATGGCGATTTAACCGATTCCACCAACCTGATCCGCATTATTCAGGAAGTGCAGCCAGATGAGGTTTATAACCTTGGAGCACAGTCGCATGTGGCGGTGTCGTTTGAAGCGCCCGAATACACGGCCGATGTAGATGCCATGGGTACCCTGCGGCTGCTAGAGGCAATTCGCATTTGCGGGTTAGAGAAGAAAACCCGCTTCTACCAAGCCTCAACCTCTGAGCTTTATGGCTTAGTGCAAGAAACCCCACAAAAGGAAACCACTCCTTTCTACCCACGCTCCCCCTACGCGGTAGCCAAGCTTTACGCTTACTGGATCACGGTTAACTACCGCGAGGCTTACGGCATGTATGCCTGCAACGGCATCCTGTTTAACCATGAAAGCCCGCGCCGGGGTGAAACCTTCGTTACCCGTAAAATTACCCGTGGCCTAGCCAACATCAGCCAAGGGTTAGAAGACTGCCTGTATATGGGCAATATGGATGCCCTACGTGATTGGGGGCACGCTAAAGATTACGTGCGTATGCAATGGATGATGCTGCAGCAGGAACAGCCGGAAGACTTTGTTATCGCTACCGGCAAGCAGTATTCCGTTCGCCAATTTATTACTTGGTCGGCGGCTGAGTTGGGCATTACCCTGCGCTTTGAAGGCGAAGGAGTGGAAGAGCGGGGCATTGTAGCCACTGTAGAAGGCGATATGGCACCGGCGGTAAGGCCAGGTGATGTGCTGGTGCGGGTTGACCCTCGCTACTTCCGCCCTGCTGAAGTGGAAACCCTTCTGGGTGACCCCTCTTATGCTAAGCAACAGCTGGGCTGGGAGCCGGAAATTACCACCCAGGAAATGTGTGCCGAAATGGTGGCGGAAGATCTCAAGGTCGCTCGGCGTCATGCTTTCCTGAAAGAAAACGGTCACCCTGTTTCTATCTCGGTGGAGAACTGATATGGCGAAGCAGCGCATTTTCGTTGCGGGCCACCGTGGCATGGTCGGTTCCGCGATTGTTCGCCAGTTGGAACAAAAAGCGGATGTTGAGATTCTTACGGCGACGCGTAGCGAGCTTAACCTGCTAGACCAAACCGCCGTGCAATCGTGGTTTCAGCAGCACGCAGTAGACCAAGTGTACCTTGCGGCAGCAAAAGTAGGTGGCATTCACGCTAACAATGAATACCCTGCCGAGTTTATTTATGAAAACCTGATGATCGAGGCCAATATCATCCATGCGGCCCATCAATCAGGGGTTCAGAAGCTGCTCTTTCTTGGCTCTTCTTGTATCTACCCCAAGAATGCCGAACAGCCCATGCGGGAAGAAGCGTTGCTAACAGGCACGTTAGAACCCACCAATGAGCCTTACGCCATTGCCAAGATCGCGGGCATCAAGCTGTGTGAAAGTTACAACCGGCAGTATGGGCGTGACTATCGCAGTGTGATGCCAACGAACCTCTATGGCCCACACGATAATTTTCATCCTGAGAATAGCCACGTAGTGCCTGCCTTGCTGCGCCGTTTCCATGAGGCCAAACTGGCAGGCGCTAAAGAGGTAATGGCCTGGGGTACGGGTAGCCCCATGCGTGAGTTTCTACATGTGGATGATATGGCTGAAGCCAGTGTGTTTGTTATGAACCTAGATGATGCTACTTATCAGCAGCACACTCAGCCTATGCTTAGCCATATCAACGTGGGAACTGGCGTAGACTGCACCATTAAAGAGCTGACTGAAACTGTAGCTGAAGTGGTAGGCTTTGAAGGAAACATTGTGTGGGATACCACCAAGCCAGATGGTACACCACGCAAGCTGTTAGATGTGTCTCGGCTTAAGGCATTGGGATGGCAAGCTAGCAACCCACTTAATGAAGGCCTGCAGGATGCTTATCAATGGTTTTTAGAAAACCAGGATAACTTTCGCAGGTAGTTTACACCTCTCTTAATTCATAGAAATTCAGGCTGCTGTAGAAAACGAATGGTTCAAGCAGCAGCACTGCTTATAGTGAAAGCCCAAAGCTTATTACCGTGTCATGATGGGGGCTACGTAGTGAGCTGGATTGCCTCTTCGCAATCGCGATGACACGGGCCGTCCTTGGATATGATAAGGGTGTTTATGTACCAGTTTGGTAGCTTTGGCCTTTCGATAAAACCAGGCGAACAGCCATACGCGGTGGTGGTATGCGCTGGCATTGGGGATATGACAAAGCCACACCCCGATTTTGAGATGCGCGATAGCTGCCAAGAGGCGTTTGGTGATTCGGTGCATCAGCTGTTCGTGCGCGATATGTCCCGCGCTTGGTATCAGCAGCCTGAGGGCTGGGATGCGCTGCTAGAGGCGTTGGGTGCTTATTGCCTTGAGCACTCGATTGAGCATGTGGCAATCATGGGTTTAAGCATGGGTGGTTATGGTGCCTTAGAGCTTTCCCGCGCCCTTCCGTACGCTGCTACCGCTTCGCTGAAAACCTTTAACGTGGTCGCCCTTTCTACCCGTACACGGCTTCTGCCTATCCCTGCGTTCGATTTTCGTAATACTGAGTTGTTACGGCAAATCCCCCCATTACGCCAGCCCCCGCTCTGGCAGTCTCTGCATTCGGGCGCACATTACACGCTCGTGTTTGCTATTGATGAGTTGGAAGATACGTTGCACGCTTGGCATGTGGCTAGGCGTGAAGATATTCAGGTGCTTGCGGCAACAGGAAGCCACAATATCGCGCATCAACTGCGTGTAGAGGGTAAGTTAACTCTCTTTTTGCAGCAGTTGTTCTCGCCTTCGGTGAATACGCGCTTAGTGGCAGAGGTTGGCTTTTTCCCGCCGAAACCAGCGCATTTTGCGTTAGCAATCGCTCGTCATGATGGCTACCCCGTGGCACAGCAGGAGCATATCGCTACTTCGCTTACCCATTCTGAACGGCCAGACGGTTTTTAATCTTCGCACTGCCCTTTGAGTGTCATTGCGAACGGAGTGAAGCCATCTGGTTTGGTTTTTGGGTGTCATTGCGAACGCTAGTGAAGCAATC